>JGI24022J15233_10006364_pt1 | contig 12776 bp, 10 predicted proteins | sample Ectturendosymbi2_FD_15233 | JGI IMG/M metagenome (IMG submission 15233)
CACTGACCCGTGAAATTAATCACCACGCGTGCACTGACCCGTGAAGTCAATCACCACGCGTGCACTGACCCGTGAAATTAATCACCACGCGTGCACTGACCCGTGAAATTAGAAATGGCATGGTACCGCTGATGGTCCGTTTTTTCAGGTGGACCGCTAAGATTGAACCAGCGGACCGCTAACGCTTAAAAACTTTCAAAAAAATATTTTTGAGTTAGAACCACTCGGCGGCGTAAAAAGTGAGTGAAACCACCAACTTTTGTGTAGGCATTAATAGGTGCAAATTGAAAATTAATGAGTGCTTTTTTTATACGTAACAAATCACTATCACTTTAGCAGTTAAACTGTTTTTGTTTGATATTTGTAAGTAGAACGTGCAATTGTTTAGCGGGCCATGGGCGGGCCGGATTGAAAAAGAAAAAAGTGCCCTCGGCCCGCTAATGGGCGGACCGTTAATGGGCTAGATTTTGCGGGCTATGGGCGGTCCGGGCTCAAAAAATCTTGGACCGTACCACCCTACTGCAAATCAATCATCACGCGTGCACTGACCAGTGACTCGCAAAGTCGACATTCAACTCACATTGACGAGAACGTTGAAGAAGAGATCGACGCTCGCCTCTTGTGCCATCCTTGAGTTCATTTTCTTTTGGTTGCACAACGTGGCCTGGTTTTGAAGCTCCTCAACCCCGGCTTGCATGTTCTCCATGTCGGTCTTGTCGCCTGGATGTGAACAGTTGGATACTTTTTGGTTGGGGCTGGCGAAGTATACGCCGTAACAAATACGTTGACAACACAGAGGTAACATGTCGCAGGTAATACATGTAGGACTGTGCATCAAAAAATATTTGGAATCACACCAAAGGTAGCACCAGTTATCCTGAAGTAGCGCCAGTAAGAGATTAATAACATGGTGTGGCGAGAGCATTCGGGTCCTGGTCATTTTTGACGCAACCATATTTCAGACCGATTGCAGAAAATTCGTTGAATTCCAATTGTGCCTGTTTTTACAAAACCCGGAAAATTCATCTCACCACATTGGCACACCTGACTCCACACGTGTTTTGACCATGCTTGCGATCTGCGCTACTGAGACTGTCCAGTGCGTGCCTGGAAAATGGACGCGCGGAACGTGATAAACGGTTTTCCTTAATCTTAGAAGCATTCAGCATTGCTCCTAGAAAAGCTCATCACTGAAGCCGCATAATCGAATCAGCTTATAACGATTTTTCTGAGCAGCGGAAAGTTCCGTCGCGTAACAGGTGCTTGATAGTCCACGAAAACCTCACGCAGAGTAAAATTAGCGTTCGGTTCACTGATGCGGCAAAGCAATGCCAACATCGCTAACCAGCAGTGATGTCAGGCTGAGCAAGCCGCTATCCCTTCGGGAAGCTGAAGCAGGAAGTTAGTATTGCTCGAGCTTGGTAATTAGCATTGTACTGCAGTGAGTTCACAAAAAACGGGCAAAACAATGCTTTCCAAGACGGAAAGGTGAGATTCACACTGAGAACTACTGTGCCATATATCGAACTTCTGTCCCAGGGCTGGCCAGAAACCGGACTTACTATAAGCTTGTAGTCATCTAAAACTTTCTACGCATGCGCCAAGCACAACAGACGNCACTAATGACTGANGTATTAATGACATGGTGGGGTCCGAAACATTACAACCGAGTCAAGCCGGACAGTGTACTTTCCGTCAACGGAGGCTTGCAAGGCCAAAAAATTCATCGCAGGAAACCGGATGCAAAGACTGCGTCGCAGTCGCAGTTCTTACCAAGACTGGCGGCAAGTTGCCGATGAACGACGACGTCAGCGTATCTTCGTATCGGGGAGGTAAAGTGCGTGTAGAGCGGGACGTTCAAGGCGTAGTGCCGGTANACAGTTGGGTCATCGAAAGCGCCGGCACAGATGTAGGTAGCAAGCTGAAGCGAAAAAAAGTAAACTGAAACGAAAATCGCAATGACAAGCTGCAAAAGGCAAATTTCTTATTAAAACCGGTTGTTGTCCAGTTATAAACCTTTACACATTTTCATTCGTTTTTTGGGCTGTACTGAAATTAGCAGTAAAATCAAAGTGATGCCCATAAAAACTTCATTCCTCAAACAAGGAGCCAAACAGCAATCATCTAAAAAGAACCTGCGTGTATACCGCTAATACTGTTCACTTTAGAATCGTCGTCTACACTCCCTAAGAAATTAAGGCCAGGGCAAACAAAATCGAGCTTTACTGAATTGTTTTTCGAGTGCTCTTGTGATTAGGTTGTGCAGGAGAGCAACGTATAACTTTGGTGACTGCAAGCGAGCGACACATCCGCCAGGAGAGTTCGCGTAACCAAAAACATCTTCAATTTTCAAAAACTTTTTTGCAGCACTCAAAACGCCTTGCTAAGCACACAAAAGCGTTGCAGTCATCGTATTCGTAACCGCGAAAAAGGAAAACATTGACACACCTGCTGAGGTTTGATAGCAAGCAGGTAGAGGGCTTGCTTCCTGCAAGCAGCGAGCTCGTCGTCACCGCAAACCTGCTCCAATGAGCGCTGCACACATAAGATAGAAACAAGAAGCATTCAGACAACAGCACAGAAATCGCAGAAACCGTCGACCTTCAAAGTTAAGACACATTTGAAAACGAGTTGTCTTAACCAATGTTTGAAGAATCTGTTACATTTTATTCCACGTTGTCTGTTTGTATAGCAAAGCTGCCCACGCTTCAATGATAACGGTGAAACCAGCAGTTCAAGGAGGTCCAAGCACGCTGTTGACTGAGTTTTCTCGAAAATCCGCCTCCATCAAATAAACGTTTAGCGTCTCTTTCAGAATGTGCTTAATATGTCATTTTGGAAAGAGGATCAGTACGAGCCCCATCGTATTTTTGAGGAAGCACGTTTGGAGCCTGTCGCGTAACTAGCAAGCATGACAACTCAACTTACCGCTAGTTCTCCCGAGGACGATGCATCCAGTGGCAAGCCGATCGCTTGACAGTGCGATACAACGGCCCGCATACCCTCCTGCAAAGGATGAGCAGACTTGCGGTTGTTGCAACATTATCACGCATATATCAAACAGCAGTTCGTTCTTCTCGGCTTGGTTTGTTTTTTGAGAACATCGATCACAAAGCTGTTATTGTGCGAGCGGTTGCGTGCGCAACCGAGCGACGCGGTATTGTGAACAAAACAGAGACACACAACAGAGGTGACCGCAGATCCGGAATCGACTCCGACAGGATTTTGCGTTTTTTGCGGACCCGGATACGGAGTCAATTTTTATTTTCAGCAGCAGCAGCAGAAGTCTGCATGGTCTTTATAAATACCATTTCGTAAGTACAAACAGCGCTGAATTTCGGTTGCATCGATGGNTGCCGGAGTTTGAACAGGAGTCGGATTCTTGTATTTGANAAAATTTCGGTCCGGATTCAAAAATTCCGGAACAGGGGCGGAGTCAANANNCGGAAAATGTGACTTCAGCCACCTCTGATGCGCACATGAGAAGCCAAGTTCATACGAGCGGTAATTGAGCGATTTCAAAGTGCAATGCTGATTTTTGGAAAAATTAGACGAGGAAAAAGCACATAAGTTAAATGCGGAAAAGAAAAATTGCACCCTGATCTACATTCAAGGCTTTGCTTACCTCTTTGGGCGGCGAATGAGAACGGAGGAACGCTACATTCGGAAACTTCTTGTATAAATGATGCGCCACTGCCATGTTAGCCAGGAGCATGAACTCTTCTATCAACCTGACGAAAATCCGTTTTTTAGACAAAAAGACTCATAATTTCCTACAAGCAAGAACGAAAACACAACTGCACAACCAAGTCAGAGACCATTTCAAAGATGCTCCAAAACAGAGAAATTACAGTCGTTGTGTGGTCACTCCAGCGCTACAGAATAAAGAAAAACGATGTATTTGTGCTGTTTTTGCAACAACATTTAAGTTAGTAACTGAGAGTGGAATATTTACGTCATGGCTACCACCAGACACCAATTCAACATTGGACGGCTGAATATTCAAAACGCAGGGCAACATAACGCACCGGCACAGACGTTTAGGGCAGGAACAAACTTCACCCACGAAAGTTTATCCCGAATGTGTCGCGCCTATTTCTTGAACGGATATGGAACAACGAGCACAGAAACACTAGCTGTCGCTTGCTTTGCTAATGATTTTCCTAAGCTCGGCAATACACATCTAAAATAACTAATCTTATTTGGTAAACGCGCCACTGTTTACCAAGCAGCCACAACAGTGGGTCACAATTCACAGGACATGGTTAACTGATGACTCCTCGGGGTAAAGTTAGCTTTGGAGCAACTCGACACAGTCGGCATGAGTTCCTTGCAACTTGAGCAATTCATTTTTAGCCAATAAGACAGCACGCTTACTGAGAAGGCAACGGCAAGAGGAAGATCCACCATGATTGGGGCAGTTAGCATGCCAGAATTATTATTAATTTCGCTTTACCTCCTTAACTTGCAGATTGTTGACCTCATCCGAAAGCGTGAAATGGTCAGGACAGGATTTCATCAGAAAGAACATATAAATTTAATGACAACAGTCGCTCTATTCGAAGGAATTAACAGAATACCGTAGTTTTTTCGACAAGGAGACAGTTACGTGGTGTGAGCGTTGCCAGGTAACCAGGTAAAGCGCAGGTGCTGAGTTGCAAAACAAGATACGTCGTTGACTTTGCATCAATTAAAAGCTAAAGCCATTTCGCTTATTAAAAGTATAATTTTATAGCAAAAATACGTTTCGTTGTACATTGTTTCCAAGCTCAATCGAACCTCATACGCAGCTTTTCACATTCAACAGAAGCTTTGTTCCCATGATCTTACCCCCGGTTGCGCTACTAACATTTTTTTGCTGTGAAACACAACGATGTAGGCTTGCTGAACGGAGCTAACATTAAGGGCAACCAATGGGTGAAATGTCCATTTTTTTATAAGGATGAGGATGTTCTTTAGTGCGCGTGTCGCTTTGACGTCTCTGTAAGTGAAATAAACAGTTGCAAATATCATGCCCTCGGTGAAGGTACGACTCCCTTAACATGCAGAGACTCCCCTTTAACGCGAAGGGTCTGTTCCTCAACAGGAAGGGGGCTTCATTACTAGGCCTGAGTTTTGTGAATGAGCGAAGTTTAAATCTGCATTCTTGCTTTGACAGGTGATCATTTGGACCAGTGGTTATTGGCCTGGCTAAAGGTACTGAACCAGCAAGTTTCATCCGTGCATTCATCGAACCCTTTGTAATTAGAATTAAATCATATCTTTGAGACATAAACGTATATTTTATTTAACGCACAAAATGAACCCTGCATCGAAGCTACGCCGAACCCCTTAAAGTCACCCATCGAACCCCTGGGGTTCGATTGAACCCAGGTTAAGAACCACTTGGTTTAAACAAACCCAGTCAACAGAGAAGTTACATGTGCATCGATGACGTAGACCGCATGCAAATCGCTACTTAAAGCACAGCGGAACTAACTCGTTGCTCTTCTTGTACTCGTATGTGAAGCAGCCGTTGGGCATGCCAGATTCCGCATCAAGCGAGTAGGCGAGTCGGACCTGGTCGAGTCGGAGCGCCCCGTCAGCCACTCGCTGCCGGCGCAGGTTCTGTGCGATCTGCATCGGAGGAAAACAGGGATTGTGGGAGGATCGAATACGCAAAAGAACCGCTTGCAGCCGATACACGTAAACAAAACCCGGAGACAAAAAAACACCTGTAATGTAATCCTCTCTATCTTGCGTTTATGAAGACGTGTACAAACGGCCAAGATGTTACCCAAGCATATTTGATTGATAACTCAAATTCGCATCTTTTGTCTCTTCGAAGGGAAGTTTGCGAAGCGGCAAGCATATCTGATAGCAATTTTATCAACACAGAGAGTCACGAGTGTTTTAATTACTAAAATTGTGACGGTATTACTATATTCTGTTCAAGAGCTAAGTTAAACTGTTTCTTTCGCCATTTCTTGGCGTGAAGCAGTCAGTACCAGCCAGGGCTTTTCACAGCAGGTCGTTTCACACAAATTTCGACTGCCAATGAAATAGTGATTTGCCGAAATGGCTCGACGATCGTCGCCTACTTTGTGCAGATCCAAAACTTTTTCACGGACGGCAGCGATGGAGTGGCCTCCGTCGATCGCAGGGAACTCGTTGTCTTCGGGAGGTGTCGAAGCGAAGTCGCGATCAGGATCGTCGATGAAGGACTGGGCGTGGTCGTAGCTAAACTGAGCGCAGGACCGGATCACGGACCGTCCGAACCACTCGGACAAGATCTGGCGAATGTTTCATGTGGATGGTCGGTAGGTGCGTGCGAAGAGGAAAGCAATAGACATCAACTAGCGAGCGAATGCTACAACTGCATAGGACACATTCGTTAAGTAGTTACGTATGCCAGTGGTTCTCAAATGGGGGCACGCGTACCCCTTAGGGTACTCAAAGGTACTCCAAGGGGTACATGAATTTTGACATAAGATGGACAAACTATTGACCAAAAGGCACATCACTGAAAAGGCTGAGAACCACTGAGTCGCATACGACGCTGTCACCACGTGTACTACAAGTAAGCAGGTAATCTTGGAAAAATAATTGGCTCCATTGCCAAAACTGCGAAAGACAGAAACAACCAACGCATGGTCGAGAGTCATAAATATAAATAACCAGCGTTCAACACGTGGTGAACTTTACGGGCGTGCATGGGCACGCAAACAACTCTTCACCTTTCCTTTCTCCGTCACTTTCCAGACCGCGGAGAACGCGAGTCGATCCTCCCCCGGATTTAAACTGCACAGCTTTTCGCACAACATGCGGGGGAGCATGGGCACCACCATCTGGGCCATGTAGACCGAAGTGCATCGCCTCCCGGCCACGCGGTCCAGCTCCGTGTTCGGCTTCACGAAGTAGCTCACGTCCGCTATGTGCACGCCGACTTCGTAGTTGCCTGGTGATGTAAGGACGTGACGCGATAATTGTTTTTGTCATCCGCCAACTGCTGACTTATTTAGAAAAATAGGGACGTTTGTGAGAAGCTGGTGTTTCTTGAGGTGTACTTGCAACAAAAGGCGACAGAAGTTGGGGCTTGTCGGGAGGAATATGGTGGGCAGCGAACGGGAAAGTGCGAGCAAGTAGCCTCTGTCCACGATGCAAGTTCTGTTTGCACAATTTTTACACCATTTGCGCATTTTTAGCCCCATCCAACACGGAGCACTTGAAACCAACATAGACGTGTTCAAGGTGCGGTGGTCAGCGAACCAACTTTGCGAGTAAGCCGTTTGTCAAGCACAAGACGTGGTGATCACTGTACGTATCGTAAGCTTGGTCGAGAGACGGCAGCGAATCGCTCGCGCAGCAACGAAATACCTTAGAACTTCACTCAATGTTCGTGGACACTGGAAGAAGACCGGTCCTGTGTGTGCATGTGATTTAATAAGAAGCGTAAGTGGAACTGTACATGATCACTGGAACAAAATGTCAATAGCACGAAGACAAAAAGCACTGAGCGAACGCAGAAAAAGCGCGAGACCTCGAGTGCCGCAACACACAAATATGGGAAAGAATCTGTTAACCAAAAAGTGTTAAGTCTATCCCGAAGATACTAAGGTAAATCCATCATTAGGTACATTTCAAACCGAAAACTCAACCACTAACCATCGTCTAATTTCTTGCAATGTAACGCATCGTCCAAATCTCTTGCTGTTGACGGGTCGATGGTAAAAATGCACTCTTGCGTGAAGTCCCGTCTCTTGGCTCGCTCTAACTGCGCATGCACATGAAACAAAGCAACCATTGTTTTCGTCACTTTTCACGCTCGCAATCGCATCGGACATGAAAAGTTTCCAAAATTTTCCAAAGAATACAGACATAGTCGTTGACGAAATCACTACTGTCAACTTACACAGTCGGACTGCTCATTAGCAGTTGCTTTGCGGGTATGCGAACTAAGCACTGTATCGGTTGCAGCAAAAACCCTGTGATCGTGAATTATCTCGTAAGTCCCAGCAATAAAACCAGGGTTGTTCGGTAAGAGGAAGAACAAGCTGCTAACCACTTTCTGAAGAACACATCACGAGTCCAAAATATGTAATTATGCAATATTCAGCGCAGACGTCAGATGACGCAGCACTTTTAAGCAATGCAGTTTATAAAACACCCGTACAAACACTGCCCAGTGCGCGCAACCGCAAGGGCGTGTGCTTCGCCTGCAGCGCAAATAACTTTTTTCTTGACTGGCGACGATGAAACAGCGCTATTCAGATAAACGCAAGAAAATAGGCAACAACAGCTTGTCAACGCTCCAAGTCGCAGCGCAAAGCGTTTGCTGAAAACACAACCAGCCGTTGCAATGGCTTACAACGGCATGCAGCAGGCTGGAGAGACCAGGAGTCGAACTCGTGACAAGCACCGCTTGACCATCGCACGAACGACGGCGCAGCATACACATGCAAGACGCTCTGCAACAGCGGCTTATGGCCAGTGCTGGGTTTGAAAGGTTTAGCTGTGAAATCAGATCAGGTCGCTTGCGAAGCCTCAGCAAAGGTAGAATGAAAAGAAAAGCGGTTTGCTTTATCTTCGGGTCGCTTACTCGCGGTATAGACCAAGGGAAGTCTTTTGGCAGACAGTCTTCGACAAGTTCACTGAATTCGGAGAAGTCGACCTCGTAGTCGATGAGAATTCTTTTCGTCTCCGCTTCGATTTGACCCTTTTCGCCGATGCATTCGCACAGTTCACTTTATTAAAACAAAAACTCGTTGTTTTGCATCTTTACCTCCTGGCAAATACAAATACTCCGTTGCCAACGTTGTCGGGTAACTTGCTCAATGGCCAAAAGAGATGGGCACCCGCTCTTCGGGAAATGTACAGTAGATTTAAACCGGCAGCGACACGCTAGACAAACCGTGCCACTGGCAAGCCCGAGGCAGTCGCCTGTCGGTGAGCTTTTTACCATTTTCAACTGATTTCCACCATTTCTTTTCAGTGGCTTAATGCAAGATATTTCAATCCATACCCAGAAAAGCGGGAGGGCTTCACGCAACAGAAAACTTTGCAAAACCGGGGGAAAGTCGGTAAATTCAAAAATAAGGAACATGACAGGACCGTTATCTTGCTTCCGGAGGAGAAACTGCAAAACATGGTCAAACAAATTTCGCTTGCCCCGTCCAATAATTCCGTCTTACTACCGAGGCTGGATGGCAGTTAGGAATGTGGCTCCCCCGTGCATTAACCCCCTCTCTCGACAGCGAAAACCTGGTCACGAACATACATAACGTCCCACACCAGGCTCGCCGCAAACACACATCGCACTTCAATCCAAAGTTGTAAACGGGCCTCATGTTGAAGACCGAACCCGGCCCGACATTTATTTTTGAAGACAGACTTAGGCCCGAAAGCCGAATTTACCGAGTAAGTGAAGGTACGCGCAACTGCGGGGTATTGATGGCGTGGAACGATAAACAAAACTAAATAATTTAAAATTAATCGTTTTTTATTGAAGATTTAACCAACTCGATTGCTTCAATAGTAACTGGCGATAAAGTGCCCGTCGTTGCGAAAAAATTGTGCGCAGGCCTGAACATGTCCCGAAACATTTTGACAAATTTAATCCCGAACCCCCCCGACTTTCGCTCTGCTGCAATCATTTAATTTTGCTTGTTCTAAACCAGTGGTCTCCAAACTTTTTTTGTCAGAGGGCTACATAGGTTGTTACACAACAGTTGGAAGGCCGGATATCTTACGCAATGTGATTGTTTCGGGATATGTTACATTCTACCAAATAAATATATTTTGCTTAATTATTTTTTCATTATTGACAAGACGGCTTCGCGAGCCGGATTTGGCCCGCGGGCCGCAGTTTGGAGACCCCTGATCTAAACAACCAACACAGCTAAGTATCGCAGCAAAAAGCTTCGTTCGAAACGCACCGTACAACTTAATTTCCAAAGCGACGACTTTATACGCCTTTGGACTTCGACACTACAATGCCCTAAACCAGGGGTCACCAACGTAGTGCCCGCAAGGACAAGTAGGACACCCGCGGGGCTGTTCTAAAAATAACATTAACATGATCATTGTCTTCACATTAACGAATGTCAATACTAAAATAATTGAAGGTAAATTTAGCAAAATTTTTATTTCAGAAGTGTACCTCAAACTAGTAGCCCTTCGCATTAATCGGTACACAAGAAATAGGTCGCAGTTTCAGAAAGGTTGGCGACCCCTGCCCTAAACAGTGCAGTTGCAGACCTGTGCGAGACAAAACGAATAAAATGACAACCTTGTCACATCAGTCCACGCGGCAAACCAACAATTACAAAGTTTGCGAAACGTGCTGAACACGCGCATTCATGTAACCTTGCTCACCCAACCGGGAACAGATGTTGCTGTGACCACTGTTTAATTTTGGCCACATACATAACCTTCGTCACGTCTTGTTCGCGCAGTTTTTCCTCGACTTCTTGCTTCAGTATCTTCATGTATGGGAAGGTGGTCATGACCGGGTGGAACATGTAGTCGTTGCCCTGAACGTTTTACGTGTCAACATGAAATCGAAACTGCAAAATCTTTTCGGAAAAAAGCATCGTTTGATGGTACTGCGCGGCACGACATCTTGCAACAGCGGATGAGGTCAAGCAACTGTCCGCCGGGCCTCGGCCATAACGGTGCCTTTCTCGTTTGAAAAGCGAAGTCAAACAACGATTGCTCCAGCAGGAACATTTCATCAGCCCCGGCCTCTCGATAGTTTTGTCGCTCAGGTCTGAGCAGCAACTGTTAGGAACTACGGATTGTTTTGACGTGGAAACCATTTTCTGTCAGTGTGCAGTGACTTTCACAGAGTACCCGCTTAACAAGACCAGAAACTGAGTCGTTATTCGCTGGCGCCGTTGAAACATTTTTAACACACAACCCGGACACAAAATGGCGTACGCGAGAGTCGGATAAGGGGTTTAAAAACTATTTTATATTTAACAAAACAAAATACTCCCAACGGCTATTCTTTATTGTAACAACTCCATGTAATTTACAGAGTTAAAGTTATTTCCATGTTCATGTATAACAAAACAATAGACGGAGCGAGAACACTCTTAATTTCGTTAAAAAGTATCGCGTTTCGTTTTTGTTTCTACGTGTACATTCCGCAGTTCGTCACGTTTTTTCCCAATAGCATGGGCGGAGGAAAAGGGGGTCCAGACCCCGAGTATTTTTTATAGGGTGGTCCAAGACAGGAGGAAAACTCCGTTCTAACGTGCATAATTTTTATAATTTTGTTGAAGGCGTGATCTTGGTGGTAAGACAAGCTTATTTTCATCTCATCCTTGTTGTGTCGTTATACAATACACGCGTCGCTCTGTCTTTCACTAATGGCTTGATACGAAACATCTTCGTGAAAAATAAGCGAACCGTCTGTTTGCAGTAAGGGAGCTCTCCAATGGTCCTATGCGCAGGAAAACTAAAATGTTACGCATTTCCAAATAATAATACTCGTACAATAGGTTGGCGCCCAGGGTTTGAAGATGCAATGCCTTACGAATGGGTATGAGTTTTTGGACTGTTTTTTGATTCACATTTTACCGGCATTACTTGAAAATTGGTACCAATGTCGTTTAAGCAAATTGAGATTATTTACCACAGGTTTGCTTCATAATGAACCATGCTTCTTTTGGAGCTAGTGGTACTGACAAAATATGAAAATATCTGCGACAAAATCGCAGAGAGTGGATGTGCGTTTTTTTCGCATTTCAATTATTTTAGAAATTGTGCAAACAAATTATTTTAAGTTTCTAGGTTGAATGATCACTGACGACGTCAAAATTAACCAACCATGATGTAGGTATGGGACCTAAATCGGACCAAGAGACCCCAACCAGAAAATTTGTACCGCCGCCTCTACCCAGCAGTATTCTTTGCAAGCACACCTAACGCAACGTTGCAATCTCGGCAGCGGGTAACAGTTTTTGCAGTCCAACTGTTTCTAGAATTTTCCTCGACTTTTGCATGGCTGCCCCTGCGTTGGTTTTCATGCTTCTGTTTCGCGCCTATCACGTCACGAGTGACCCAAGAACGTTGCCACGAAATTTACTGCCCAATCTAGTGGCCACAATCTTGGACTTACGGCGTAGTGAAATGTTCGTTGCATTTGAGAACAGACAGAAACTATTTTATGTCTGTTGAAGTGATATGTTCTCATTACGGTACACAAACTATTGAACTGGCTACGATCGTCTTAGAAGGCTACATCTCTTTGCTGGTAAGGACTGCCGTCTGGCTTAACGGTAAGACTTGCGGTGACGTACGTGACTGACTGCAATTGCATGCTATCTGGTGTTTGCTGCCGTTTTTGTAGTGTAGCCGTTGTACCGCTACAGAAGCATGTCTTCTATTATTTTGCGTATTTTCATTGCCGGTAATCTGCCGAAAAAAAGCAAGGCAATGTTACTGTTTGCGTTTCCGCGTAATTTCGCTCTTCACTTATTCACAAGTTTATTTGCAACCGTGATTGTGGTGCGTGGCCGCTGCTGCTGGTTGTGGGTGAAGGTTGTGCGAACGGTGATAAGAAAAATTACCAGAAATGCTTCTCACTGCGCAACTGAACCAGCCATAGACCTGCAAAGTTTTTCTGATTTGAAAATAACGAGAAACAAACGAAGTGAAATTTTTTCTTCACCCAAAACGTAAGATGACACTCACTGAAACATTTTTTAATTACTGTACTATCGATGTTTTTGAAGTTACTCAGGTAAGCGCTAAATTGGTTTTGCTGGATTTGTTGCATGGATAGGTCCACC
>JGI24022J15233_10006366_pt1 | contig 12773 bp, 8 predicted proteins | sample Ectturendosymbi2_FD_15233 | JGI IMG/M metagenome (IMG submission 15233)
GTGCTTGCGGTCTCGTAATGCAATACTGCAAAGTGTTCTTTTAGTGCTGCTTGCCCGTCCTGCGAAGCATTCGATCAGTTACGCTGTTATGTTTGTTTCGGNGTNGTCATTGCTCGNTTGTTCAGCTCCATGATTGAGCGGTGTCTTTAGTGAATTAAAGCCTGGTTTTCCGCTGATAGTGTTTAGTCGGATTCGCAGGCGAGTGCACGACAATAGAGATAAGGTGTACGTTGTTTTTATGTGAATTGTTTATGATTTGCAATATGTATGCATGCAAATGCCAACAAAAGCATTGAGCTTCCAACGAAAAAATATTAGCGTTTCGTTGCGCTGTTTTATTTTGGCCATCTCAAGACCAGTTCGGTATTTTCAAGGCAGTACTTGAACTCCCTGTCAACAGTTTCCATGTTCCATTAATTCCCAATGTTGGACAAAAGCTCGTGGGCAGCTGTCTGAAACTCGTTGCAGACGCAGCACGTTGCTTTTAACAATTATTTATTAAATTGATTGGGAACAAACTCTCGTTCGAGGTTTAAAAGGATGCCAGTCATGCTTGTGGGTATTGAGTGGCAAGGGTTTCACTGGAAAAAGTTACGCCAGCTACAACTGGGAGGGACCATTGTTGGACGTCCATCAGATAAAAGACTGTACAATCAACCTCGATGCAGTTGAGCAATATGTTTAGTGGAACACATACAAGCTCAGTCGTGGCTATTTTGTTACTATGATAAACTTAAAAATACAATTTTATAGACATGTTATAAGCTTCAATCGTGCAATCAGCATTTTCATAAAAGCGAGCAACATTTTCTAACAGCTTTAATGCAGGGCCTTCGTTAACATTTCAGCATCTTGTGAAAAGTGCACAGTGTGCACTGGCACGCTCACCAAGAAAGTTAGAATGGAGTCCAAACTCACTTTTATCACGTGCGTGTTCCGTTCATGGTGGAGTGAAACGCAAACTTACGTTGCAGCGATTGGCAAATTACATTTATGGAAAGCGGATTTTCAGAAACCCACTTGCATGTAAGTGAAAACAGTGTTTGCACAGCAAGACGTGAGTGATTGTAGGTATCTACGTCTTCTTTCCTTAGAACACCTCAACGAATCACCTGCTTTTCTTCTTGTAATCTTGACTGAGACCCTTGTTCGCAATCATCAGTCCGTCGCACAGTAGTTTGCAGTTCATCAGATGTATTGTGAGCTTCCTTTCCGTGTACGCTTTTTTTCGAGACTCTCTGGATTTCGCATTCATCGCAAAAACACCGCAAAAACAATTTGCATTTTAGGCGGCCTGAAGCTTGCAAAAGAAAATTTAGTAAAACGTGGCAAATAATTTTATATCAACCAAAAACTTTTTCTTGTCACAATATGCAAACACACTTAAAACTTACATAAAAATGGTGAAACAGTGGCAGAAATCGTCAAAGTTGACTTTAATGTACCAAACATTCTTCACAGGAAACAGGAATGGAGGAGTATTAAGCTTTTAACGACACTGACATGTCTCTCAAATTCTTTAGCCTCTTTTTTCTGTTATTTTGGAAAGCGTGTCCAAATAAACGTTTTTAAGAATCACACAGTAACTTCCGCTAATTTTCACAAAGTCTGTAACGCTGGAATCAACGAGTCTGTACAAACATAAAACACGCCCTGAAGAAAACAAATCCCATTGCTAAAGAACCAAAGCCACTGCATTTCTTGTTTTATAAGTTAACTTACATGAATAAAGTCTGTTAAGATCAACCAAAAATGCATTATGCAATAATAGCGATACCTTTTTGGGATTAAATCACTATGTTACTCTTTCAAACAAAAATTGTAAAAGGCTTATGGCAAGATTTTTATAGAGTGGAGCAAGACGTAACATGTTCAACAGAACACGAGGCATTCGATGATGTTATATTTGCACTGTCAGTTTTTTACAAACAGTGCAAAGTGTTTAGAAATGGATGCACTAATTTCATAAAAATATTTTTCAAACAAACTTTCCACAAAAAATTTCTTAAGCGTTTGGTCTTTGTTTGGACAGAAGTATTTTATAAGGAAGAAGCAAAATGTTAAATGCACACGTTGCTCATTTATCGAAAGATTCGGCAGGGATGAATCGTATTTTTGATTTTGTCCTTAAAAGATTTTATTGTCTTTCACGCTTTGCAAAAAATATTCACTGTTTGTTTCATTACGTCTGCTTTCTCCTGGTCGATCTTCAAAGAGTGTTTCAACTCTGAAAAGACACCTTCCGCAATTGGAATCATCATTGCAGTTACTACTGCATTGATCATGAACATGGAAAGAACGTACGAGTTCAGCATGAAACCCAACAATAACCTAAACAGAGAATAATAACATTTTGTTTTTTTCTGGTTTTGCGGAAATGCTTCCGTCTTGGAACAACATATACATCCTATTTCCAGCAAACAAAGTGAATTAATCTCAACTTAACATCTTTTTTTATCTAAAATAGGCCACTTCTGCCCTAAGCAATTTCAACAGATATTGATTTCTTTAATCCGGATTGCAATATAGGAAGATCTGCACAAATTTGTTGAAACAGCTTCTTTAGACATTGTTGAACTTACCTTGTGCAATTTCAATGCCACGCTACCTTTGTGAGGAAAGTTTTTCACAAGCTCTTAATATCTTCTGTTGGAAATATATTATAAATCATACGAAGCCTACGTAAATTACGTAAGTGTTTCACAAATATCTGGCAAACAACATTGTGCATAGTTTGCGCCAACAAAAGCATGTTATTTTGTAAAAGCGGAACATTCAGTCATTATCTATTTTCTTACGAAAACATTGAAGTGTTTTCCTCTTGCGAAAAAGTCCACCATGCCTTTCTAGGGCATTGCGAATATTCAGTCTTTTATAAATCATGAAGCATTGGATTGTGCAACAGCAATGCCGTCGAAATTAATCGTACGTTTCGCAACATCTTATGTGTGAGTGCAATTCCGAGCAACTTCGTTGGAATCACTGATACATGTCTATAGAAATCATGAATACTGTAGGATTTTTACGCTATTCGGTGGCATATGTTGGTTTACATAAAAACAATATTTCTACCATGGTTGCGGAGTCAGAGCTGGAGTCGGAGTGGTAAGGAGTCGAAGGTTTTTGGGTGGAGTCGGAGTCGGATTCCTAACAACATTGGGATTCGGAGTCGGATTTTTTTGTCCGACTCCGACTTCGGGTGCCCAGTTGGATCATTTTTTACATCGCACTCCTAAATTGGGAATTCCTGTTGAAATGGTACAATTTCTTTCGAAACTTTTGTTGAAACAGAGATTTCTTGCTGTGTACCACGTTTTCCGTTGATTTTAACAGACAAATTTCATTTCCTTTGTGTTAAGGAGTCGAAGTCTTAAATTTTGGAAAGGTTATAGTCGGGAGTCGGAATCGGAAATTTTGGAGAGTCGGAGTCGGGAATTTTTGAAAGGTCGGAGTCGGGAGTCGGAGTCAGATGTTTTACCTCCGACTCCGCAACCCTGATTTCTCCAATAAAAGTTTATCAGATTTAAAAATAACTGTTTTATAGAAAGCAACCACAGTCTAACAGAAAATTTCTGGGATTTTTGTTCACACTTAAAAATTACTTTGACCATCATTTTCACTGATCTAATTTCTTCCAAGGATTTTTATTTCAAAAATGTATATTAAAAGTGGAATGTAGGTGGCTGCTTTAATAAGACATCTTTACCCTTGTATCCTGTTTNGTAATTGCAGTTTTTCTTGAAACTCTACTACACAGCAATGCTTGGCACGGAATGAGTTCTATAACTTTTTAAAACCNGGCATTCGTACCTCCTTGGTCTTGTCCCAACAAACAGCAGAATTTTCAAAGCAATTCTGCGATGCAAGTTCGTAACTTGAATTGCAATGGCGATCAGCAAACTTCCAAGAAGTAGCCACAAGGCGTTAAAGAAGAATATGTCGGTCAATTCTGCGGTGGTCATCATTCCAGTCAAAGCAAAAAGAATGACTGGAAGAATTCCAGTAACTCCGAGTGGCAGACATCCGCTCATCCAGTACGTTGCCACCAGCAATATCACATAGCCGCATCTGGATTCCTGATAAAGATAACAACATTTAAGTTATCTGATGCACATCGGGCGAATCAATCGTTGGACATTGATACGATTCTTGTTGCAGGAAAGTTGGGCAACTGGGCGTTATACAAGTTGATGTTAATTTGGCAAGAACGCCAAAATTGTTGACAGCAAAATTTCATTCCTCATATCAAAGCTGAGCAATACATCCTATAGATTCCTGGAATTAAAACGCAGTTTCAACAAAGTTTGACAATCGTGATTTGTGACATGTTCTTTTTTTGAAGAAAAAGCTAAGTTTTGGGGTAACACAACACTCCACAAATTCTTGGAAGCACTACATGCTTGATGGCCGACTGCAAAGTTGAAAGTCTTTCAAAAGGTTCTGAATACTAAGGTTTTAGTAACAATTTAGCTTGTAATTAGTGTCTTAGAAGCAATCTACCAACGTGTTTCGCATTTGTATCTCAAAGGTTTTGATGATTTCTACATCAAAAATTCTTACCTTCCCTGAAACCAGCAAAGGAAGAGGAAGTAACAAAAATGGAGCTATCACTGTAACCAACACAGCGTTACTTGGAAAAGCAAAATATTTTTTGTGTTGCATCAGGTTTGCACCAAAATCCATCTCTACATAAAGAATTGTTTAGTTTTAAATCAGTAAATTCGTTACTGATGTACACCTGAAAAATAACCCTCAGATAAATCTGTGCAAGTTAAACTGTTTTGACATTTTGTGCGTGATTCACTCAGTGAACCATTTCACAATGATGATAAAACTTGAGCAATACCGCATAAGATGAAACACCTTTAAACTAATTCAGTCGCATCTTTCGAACAGAAAGCAGTACATTCAATGGGGAAACGCTAAATCCTCCATAAAATCAATTGCTCCTGGGGTCTGCCAAGACTCGACTTTAGGCCTATTGTTTGTTTTGCTATTTATAAATGACTTAACCTAAACTAATGCTATGAAAACCATACTTTTTGTTGGTGATACAGTTTTAGTTCAGAGTGATAATAATTGGAACAATTACAAATCCCGGTTACCCATGAAATGGCAGAAGTAATTGATTGGCTGCAAGCTCGAACTAACTATTTCTAAAGAAAAATATATGTTAATCACAAATAAACATGTCCACACATATTTCTTTGTAATAAATGTAAACGACAATCGTATTGAAAGAGCTTTGAGTTGCAAGTAGCCTGATGTAATTTTAGATGAAACACTGACATGGAAATAAATTTGTAAACGCTTATGATGGGTAGAGATGAGGATGATACCCTAACAAAGGCGCTGTGTTTGAAGGTGGAGGGTCAGAGAAAATGGGGAAGACTACGGAAGACTTGGAGGAGGCAAGTAGAAGAGAAGATTAGAGGGAATGGGTTGCAGAAAGAAGACGCCCTTGATCAAGCAAGATGGAGAAATGGAGTGAGGCTAATTATGTCAGAAAGGAGGTAAACGTTGCACGCATGTATAATATAATAGGAGCGGAACCGGATCAAAACTATATGTTACATCTTCGTTGTGCGCTCGCACCGTGTTTGAGACTTAACATTGGTAAAGTTCAAAACTCACACCAATAACCGTCAAACACCATCAACTGCAAGTCGGAATAACCGCCGACACACGAAAAGATAAAGAGTACGATCCGGTGCGGTTTTTAATAGTTACAGAATCGCGTGCAATCGTTACACCACTCTATTCAGAACACTGGCAACAAATTAAAATCGAGTTGAGACTACTTAAGAAACTTTTAAAGCGAAGTAACGTAAGGCTATCATCGTGAGCGTGGAATGCGGGATTGACCAATCAAAGCAAACCATCCTTCAATAAGCAAGCAGGCAACGCAGGAATTTGGGATGTAACAGTGGACTACCGCTGTGTTGTGCTATATCCAAATATGTTGGTGTAATTTACACAGTTAATCGTTCTGTGAGTAAACAAGCACTTCGTATGGTGTATCAAAGCCTAATAAATTAACCAGTACAACATTAAATTATTGCCTGAGGAAGAGCAGTTTCATATCATCTACAGTCAATATCTGCTGTTTAAATCGCGTGATGAGATGTTTCAACAAGACTGGAATTGCGAGTCGTGAAGTCCCTAGAATATTTAAAACGCAGAAAATTCGGCAATTAAAAGAAATCTTATAGTCTTGAATTGGGCAAATTCATGTATAAATACAGTGAATCGCAGCTACCGCCTGCATTTAACAATTATTTTAAACTCGTCGCAGATGTTCATCCGTACAATAAAAGACAAACTAAATCTCGGCAATTCGCGTGACCGAAAGTACGTTCAAACTCAGGTGCGAAAATTCTGAGTTACAGTGCAGTGGATATCTATAAATATCTGGTCAGAAATTCCTTTGGAAATAAAAAATAAACCGTGTTTGGAACGTTTCACAACCCAATATAAAACATGTGCTACTCGGCCACTAGAAACATTGTTGGTATTCTTCCTTTTTTGGTTGGTGTGCATCAACCAAATTCACTGAATCTATAATGATGTTACTATGAAAACAGTTTCATGAGGCATTGCTGCCATACTCTACTTACCGTATACTGCCATACTCTACTTACCGTATTTTTGTTGAAAAATCTTTTATAATATCGGCAATTTATGCCTAAACGAGATTAACAGGCAACTGAGCTTATTATTAAACGTTTGTACAAAATCATTGCAACCTAACATCAACGAAATTTATATACATGAACACAAACAACCTTTGAAAATCTTTTAAAAGTATGGTGATTTTTAGCATTGTTATGAAGGAGCTGTAATTTCTCTCAGGTTAATATTAGCAGATAAAACTTCTCGTGACGTCACAAACGTTTCCAGGTCGAGGTCTACGTCACAAACGTTTCCAGGTCAAGGTCTAGCTCAAGCTTACAGATCAACTCAGTGAGAAAGAACCAGGTAATAAAAATCAACGTATATTTAATGCAATTACGGTTTTTCTGTAATTAGTCATGACGTTTTCAGGCCGTTACGGAGTAGGTTACAACTTGCCTGAGTGGATTGCAAGAATTAAAGGAGAGTTTTGCGTGTGAAGACAACTGAACCATAATTGGTGTTAGAGTTAAACTTTAACCTAAATCAGGGGTGTAGTGACTTGGGCAGGCCCATAACCAGCTTGGGACACCAGGGGGAGGCGAAGAGTTTTCTAAGAGGGGCCAACATTTTTAAACTATGTCCAACACATTTTTTCCGGTGAGGCGAAAAATTTTCCAGGGGTACTCTCCCCCTGCGTCCCCCTAGTTACGAACCTGGGCCTGAACATCTTATATTATTGAACACATTGCAGATCTGGTTGGAAAAAACCCGCAATGGGAGCCCTGGTCACATTAGGGTTGCCAGATGCGTTTTGTAAAAATACCGACCATTTTTTCAACAGTGACATATCCAGGCTGTGTCGTAATTGGTAAGCGCATATGGCACGGGATTCTCGAATAACGTATTTTGAAAGAACATATTTTTTTAAATGCATTTATTTTTTGTTATATTTTTTTCAATTCAATAAAGCTCCCACAATCCCGTATTGAAAATTTTTCAAACAATGTATAAACGTATGGTTTGTGCATCGAGTCAATTGCCCTATGCTGAGATTTTGTAAGGCAGTGGTGCTCAATCTTTTTGGCTCGTGGGTCACATTTGTCTTTCAGAAACCCTTCGCGGGCCACAAGAATTAATAATCTCAATAAAAATTCTATTAAATGATTAAAGTGTTAAGTTTTCTTTCCAATGAAAATTGCTTCGCGGGCCACGGTTTGAGCACCACTGTTGCAAGCTAACCTCCTTTAAATAAGAAACGATAATTGCAATGTTTCATGTGAACGGTGGTTTTCCTAAACTATCAAAAAATAATGCACTTTATAAAAATGCAGTATTCCATGTTGCATATCAATTCCACAAGTGAACATCTTCTGCATTAGTTCTTTTGAACATATTGCATATATTCATATTAAAATTACCGGCTGCAGGCACGGATTTAAAAACTACCGGCCTCTTACCGGCCACTGCTAAATTTGCAGTAGAAAACACCTTGCGCTCCTAGGGAAATATTTTTCCACAACAAAAACGTAAAAATGTGTGCGAGAAATTCATGAAATCGAAGCATCTCTACTAAGCCTTAGCAAATTAAACTGCTGTTCTTTCTTATAAAGAGATGGCGTGGAGTTTCTTTCGCCATCTAGTGTTGTTTGCTTTGCGCGAATCACAACCACTTACATGGATATATTGTGACGTTTGCTTTGTCACATTTGAGTTTGCGGGACCTTTTCACTTTGCCAGTCTGCGAATCAACCCGTGCAATACGCTATTCTATGTTGTTTTGAAGAGTATTAACTTTAGCACACCGTAACAGATGTTGTGCGACACCTGAACTAGCGACGTATGGTGGTTATTGTTGCTGGGTGTACGCTGCCATGACACCACAACATGACGTCATATTCACATTTCCAAACCAACGTTTTGGCAAAATTTGGTGACGCAATATGCATATTACTCTACACGCACTCTCCTTATTCGGTGTTGTATAAACTTATGTTTCATGCATTGACTATAAAGTATCAACGCTTCACGTTGTGGGACCGTAGCGAAATACACTCAACGCTCCCACAGCGCAGTTCAAAATTGCAAAAATATCAGGCAGCGCGTTAAAACAACAAAGTAAAGCACACTCAACGCTGCAACAGCGCAGTTCATAACTGCAAGAAATCAGGCTGCACATCAAGACAGCGGAGTAAAGCACGTGCAGCACATACTTCAGCGCGTTTCACAGTGATAAAAATAATAGCGCTCAACGTTGAAGAAATATAAAATCTACTGTCTTTCACTTGAATGTCAGTTCTATTCTTTTTCTTTGAGACGTGAACCGCTTTATGATTTAATCATACAATGTGCCTTTGTGTTTCAGTTGCATCAGTACACTTTTTCAGTAGAAATCAAACTGAGACCACTCACTCTTTCCCGACTTTTTGAACCACGAAAACAAGCATATACCCGTTTCAAGGTAGAGAATGTGCGTTATGCTGAAGCTGCATTGCTACATATGTTTAGGATTAGCTTGCCCACTTGACAAATTTCTTCGAAATCTTGAAGTTAGGCAGTATTCTACTATCATCGCATTTGGCTCATGCACATTTTTTTGAGAAAACTCAAGGCGCGCAAACACTACTAGAAGCTCATGTTTCAAACGAATATAATCAAAATGTGGGTCATAAAATTATTTATCTTGGTTGCCATGTAGTCAAGGTTTCATATTTTTCATGCCAAAGCATTTGAAAAAACTCATGCTTTGAAAGTAAAGAGTATCTGCACTTAATCTGCAAACATAAGCTGTCTACTATATTCCGAAACATCACACAATATAGATTTTTCACCACCTTCAGCTTGACACCTCGCAGAACTCTGGTTTTCATGTCATTGCTGTTTGCCATAGCAGAGTTTTCGTGGACACTGCTTTTGAGCTATATAGCAGAAACCCACAAAACTTCGAAACGATGCTCATGTTTAAGTCGTTGCAACATGTCATCAATCTTCTTGCAACAGCACAAAACATCATACACTTTGCAGCACATTGTGCAAAATATCAGTGTTAAATGCAAACACTAGCTTGAGGGCACCAACTAGATAACCAACTAGATTCAGAGCCACTGGCCCTCAGCCACGCACAATAATAGAAAAAGCAGGAATGTACGCGACGCTCTCTTCTGATAGTGATCTTCTCTCCAAGCTTTCGCTGCTTTCGTATTGGGTTCGTGAACTTCTACCAATTAGTCAAAGCAGAAAGTTCTGATCTGTGGTGTTGCAACCTCTCCGGTGGTGTTGCGTTGAATGTGCAATTAACCACGAACGGGATGTGCGCGAACAATAACACACATATATAAAAGTGGCGTGAACAAGTAATAATAGCGTGATTGTGGTGTGGTGCATGATCTGTATTGTTGCTTGCTGCCACAGTGCGAAGCCTTGCGCACATGCCGCTCGGGCTTTCCGATCGAAACAAAATGGTGCTGTGACCAGGATGTGAAGGCTGTGCCGAGTTCAGCCTTCACACAAAGAACTCGCGATCGGTGCCGTTCGTTGAAAAAAGGAGGGGATGTTGCTGCAACCTCTCCGCTGGCGTTGCGTTGAATGTGTGATTCACCACACACAGGATGTGCGCTAAGAACAACAATATATGTATGTGGCGCGAACAAGCAATAATTGAGTGACTGCGGCGCACGATCTCTATTGTTGCTTGCTGCCACAGTGCGAAGCTTTGCGCACATGCCGCTTGGGCTTTCCGATCGCAACAGTGGCAACGTTTCCCGAGGCCACTTGACTTGCGCTGATAACCGAGTGACAAAGTTAATTGACTTAGTTGCTGCTGCAGCAGTCCAATTTTTGTGATTCATACCCGAAAATAATGAAGTGCAGCCCGACTTTTTGTGTGGTTACGTCTGGCAATATCTTTAAATACAAAGATTTTTCAAACTGAATGCAAATTCAATTCATTCAATCAACCTATTATTGCTTATCCGTTAATGTTCTACTCTTAGCCCCAGCGTTCTGCAGTAGATACCGGAAGCAAACTTCATCAAACTTCAACATATAATGCTTCTCAAATTACGCTTCTCACGATATGGTGTTTCGCGAAATGATGTTACACAATACCATGCTTGTTTTTCATTTTTCTGATGAATGGTTGAACAAAGTTTTTCATATGATATATCGATAGTGGTCCGGTCCCTTCGTAGTAGTTGCTTTTTCGGTTGGAAAAATCATGAAATTAAATCTTTGTGGTTATGATAGTGTTTAAAATCATGTTAGTGAGCGCAAAACCTGAGGCCAGCATGCCAAACGCTATGCTACTATAGAGCACTGTGTAGTCTGAGGAAAAGTTGGAAAAAGAATACTTAAATTTGCTAACAAAAGCAACATATTTAGGCATGAGGCTGATACAAAAATCAGTTTTAGTGATTTCATGGATGCATTGCTTTTAACAACTTTTGTTCAAATAAAATTTTCCTTTTTGGGAAGAGGTAGGTGCGAAAATTAATCTGCTGCGTGGGCAACTCACAAGCAAAAAAGTGAAATCTACACAAATTAATTTTTAATGGGATTAAAAAGCTTCACCATTGTAAAAGTTCCTGCAAATGACGTTTCAGGAGCTTGGCTGAATTAAACAGCATCAGTGAACGCCTTTGGTAGAAACACTACCTTAGGGACTCTTTGGGCATTCCTCAAGTGGAAGAAAATCATGTACTTGGAGAAAGCAATATTGCTCAGACCCAAATTCTGCTGTCTACAGTAGCAAGCACGTCACACCTCGATTCACAAAGATAATGCAGAGCAACAATGCGAAGATAAATTAATGCGTGATGCCTCATGTCACTGCAAAGCAAAATACGTTCCTCCCATATACATAGATGCTAAACAGTTCGAGGTTCAACCACTGGTGCCACGCGTAGTTAGTTTTTATTAGATCTAGTGATTTTGGGGCTGACCCAGTCATCTAGACATTTTTGGCAAAAATGTGTTTGAAGAAGATCTGTTGTCTTTTTTCTAATTTTTCAGCGCTTTTTAACCTGTAAACAAATGATTACGTGAATCGTTGTTTGAATATTTGCACCAACAGAAGGAACAAGCATTTCTAAGTTGAGTTTCTTATTATTTTCCCTTCCGTGCTGTTTAGTGCTTATTGCTGCAATGTTGGCCATGACGATATTTTCATTTCTTTCCAGAAAAACTGCACTAGAAATAAATAACGAATATGTTAGATTGATTGGTTTACAATACTTCCTGGGTGGTGTCGTTTTCAGCTCTTGAAAAAAAACAGAAGATTGTTGATATGAGATTTTCCAGGTTTCAGCATGAACTATTTAAACAAACTTGCAAATGATGTAAAAGTTTTGGCGATAAATCTAGAGTGATTTTTTTTAGATCTAGTGAATTTTTTTGAGAATCTAGCGATTTTTGCAGAGAAGTCTGTGGCAGCACTGGGTTCAGCCAATTAAGCTACTGTATTGGTAAAAATTACACCGTGAAATAACAAATAAAATGGAATATTTTATTATCGTAAAGATGTCTGTGCTATGAAATAAACTGGGAAAGATTAAATTCAGCTGAATTCACTGGGACAAGATCACAAGTGTCACAATTTTGACATAAATGTTCACTTTTTCAAAACAATTCCTGCAACCTGATGCCATAATAACAGAGTATTTTTAACACCCTCATATTATAATACCAATTATTTTCGATATTATTAATCTTTGAGGATCCATCAGGTATTAGGAAAATTTTAGAAAAGTGTGACTTAAACCTAGCGCTTCATGAAAAATTTTGAGAGAACAAAAATATGATCGACAGCTGAAATTTAATTTTTAAATGGGAAATTCACCAACACATTTCACAAAATGATTGTGCATAAGCAGATAGTAATTACTAACAACATGGACACCTGAATGCAATACGGACAGTGCTGAAATGCCTCCCACACACCCGACACAGACCTGTTCTCGTAACAGTTAGAACCTTTTAAGGCCCGCGCCGGCCACTATAGTGGCTGGTACACTTTTGGCCATAACTCGCCAGCTGCTGCAACTAGAGAAGTGTTCAAACCCTCTACGGTTTCAGCAAGTCTTCTAGTTCCAAGTCAAAAAAAAATTTTTTTCCGGTCTGGGGACACCCCTACGATACGTCAGAAGTGGGGGTGTTTTAGCGTT
>JGI24022J15233_10006369_pt1 | contig 12770 bp, 6 predicted proteins | sample Ectturendosymbi2_FD_15233 | JGI IMG/M metagenome (IMG submission 15233)
GAGTCACGATACATGCAATCAATCAGACGAAGCGTGGAGTGCGCAAATACCATTTTTGATGTCACAAACAGTAATTACACAACCATCCTACGGTGCTACACACGAGATAACTTGACATATATTTATGCTGCTCCAGACGCTACGCGCACAAATTGAAATGATAAATCTAAATTTTCTAGTAAGGTTACTAGTGAAAAAAGGTCCCACACCACAAAAAGGTGGGGGAACGCCGTTCCCACCCCACTACACCTCTGCTTTTCAACCTTTTTTAACCGCAACCCATATACCAACGCCTGTGGCCCTGCGAACCATGCAAAACTCGAATAAAGCAAATGTAATCCAGCTGTGTACATAAAATGCCTACTCGCGACCCCAGGTTGAAAACAAATGGTTTAGATCAGTGTTTTTCAACCTTTTTTGTACAATCACCCCCGCTACGGGAAATTTGCTTGAAAATCGTCCCCCACCTATAATATTTGCGTTGTCTGAAAATATTTCTTTGTCTTGAAAATAATTTCAATGCTAATCAAATATAAACGGGCTATCTAGTTAGTGCAAAACAAACGAACAAACAAAACGAATGCAAATGCATTTGTAGATTAAATTTTATCATTTCCAAAAAACAGCTGGTTTAAACTAATGCAAACCTTGCCATGGTGTTTATCTGCATGCTTTTTCAAAGCAGTTTGCATGTTGGTCAGCTGATAAAGTCTTGTGGCGTTTCCACAGGTCTTGTTCATGTCAAGACGATTGCGGTATTTGTTACGCGTGTGCAGTACTTGGTAGAAACCTTGCTCAGCAAAATAGGTCGTGGGAAACGCCAGTAATAATAACTTCACTTTTCGCCAAAGTTTTGGAAAACGCTCACTGGTCTCAATCCAAAAATTTTTACATTCCTGTGCATGAAATATAGCATGGGCTTCATCGTCGCTTTGGGTTTCGATGAGATGGTGAAAACGCATTTGCTTATGCTAGCTAGTTGGCAAAATGGTATTTCACCCAGTAACTTTCTACGTAATGCAAATTTCCATGTGATCTCCACAACAAAATGACTTCATAGCAAGCCTCAAATGACAGGTGGCGAAAGGATTTTTTGAACTCTTTAGTTTAGCCAGGATTGAGTTTTTGGCAGGGGGTAGCGAGTGGGGACAAGGGGAACACAATTCCCCGGGTGCTGAATCACTGCGGGGGGTGCCGAAAAGTTCCAATAATGTCACAAGTGCTTTCTTCAATACAGTACGTTTGCTCCCGAAAGGCCTCATTTTCGAACATGGGGGAGCCAAACTTGCTTCTTGCCCCGGACGCCATCTAACCTCGTTACGCCCCTGGTGTTTGGGCTTACTCGTTGGTCTAAGTTACTCCTTTCTTAGCCTACTGTTCTGTTATACACTGCCATAAGTCAGATGAATACAGTAGCCTACAGCTATATCCACAATACAGCAAAACACTCGAACTGACTGAAAAACACGATAAACACGTCTTACAACATACGACTAACTGTTACTAATTTTGCTAGCCATTAATTGCTACGTAAATCGTTTTGCAACAGTCATGTTTCCAGTTTTTGTGCAACCGAAAACACTTCAGTAGCCCTACATTGTTTTACTCAAGGTACTAACGAAGTATTATCTGACACGTGATAAAGGACTGCCACATTTTTTGCCTACGAAACAGTCGTTTGGCAATGCTCTACCAAAGACCATGAATACTTGTTTCAAGGAAATTTTGCTTAATAAAACAATACGGTTGGAGGGATTTGTGACGGTTCATGGCAAAAAATAACTAGGCCAAACTTGACGGCAAATGCAATTAATGTTCGCTATCGTCGCGAAAGTTGTTGCAATAATTTAATGGTAGCAATGTTATGATTGTTGAGCCATTGTTACTATCTTCACCAAAGCTCTTGAAAAATGGAGTTTGACTAATTCGATATTTTCCCATAGCAATATCAGTATTGGTCGCTTTCAACCAACATCAGTATAATAGAACTAATTAACGCATACTATACGAAAAACGTTCAATCCCTGCATGCTGATACAGGCTGGCAAATGTCATTGCTTGATGTCTTTTTTGTGATGTTGATCATGCAACGATTGGGTTAACCAATCTTACAAAGTACTCAGTGCATCAGTTTCTCTACTCTTTTCTCTTATTTTGAACATTTGACACAACAAAATAGGCTATCAAACATTCATAATCTTTGTAATAACCGCAATGCTTGATTCCCGGTCAGCGAAAATCTCAGTGGTCTTGGATAGTTGGTGCAGTGAAGACTTACACAGAACGATGTTAGTTTGATTTCTACGTGATCAGTCTGATGTGTTTTATAACTTTTGTTATTAACCATGGAGTCGAAAATGCATCAAATGCTTTGATTCCAAAGAACAAAAATTATTTCATCAATTCAAAATTTTTTAGTGTTTCCACCTGCAGAAATCGCTCCCCTGGAAAGTGAAATCGCCTCCCAAATCACAAAATCATCCCCACAACGCATAAAAAATTGCCTCCTGGGAAGCAATTTCGCCCACGTTGAAGACCACTGGTTTAGATACACGGGGATGTGGATCACATTCATGTTATACCCCAGGGGTGGACAATTATTTTTGCTTGGGGGCCACTCTGTGTATACAGCATTTGTCTTAGGGCCGTGCCTTCTTGTGGGAGTTGAAGCAAGTCTCGATTTATAGTCTCAGCACCAATATTTACTATGAGAAGTTGGAGGAAATTTCAGATTTTCAGATTTTCCTGAATGCTTCTGCAGGTCACTGAAAACGCTGTGGCAGGCCACATTTGGCCCGCAGTTTGCTATTTGCCTACCCGTGTAATACGCTATTGACAAATTACTTGAAAATGCAAACGTGTTGTATAGCATAGGCCTACTTCTACCAATACCTCATTGCCCTGCGTCAGCGGAATTAATGATTAGGATATTCTTCTTGGAATTACTGTAATGTGACATGAAGTTCTGCAACATTGTGCACGTACAGTATTAAAGAGATAACAAGAAATTTGGGTGATAAATTAAATACAGTAAAGTGTACAGTTAGATAAACAGGTTGCTGTAGGCTACTCGCACTGGCGAACTTCCAAAAGCACCATGGCACTACTGTGATAAAATTTTTCTTTTGGCATTTTGTGATAACGGTTCAATGACACTTGGTATCTTTCGTTACATACTGCCAAGGTCAGGCCCAAAACTGAACAATTTCCCTCTCTTTAACATTTCAAAAGCGCCAAAAATTTCTTTGAAACAAGAAGTTACAATCATGTCCTTGTCAGATGATGTAAAACCCAAACCTAAACCCTAAAGAAACCTGAAGGTAAAACCTAAATCTTAAACCTGAACCCAAAAGCAAAACCCTAAAGGTAACCAAAAGTCCTAAACCTTAAGTGCCCTGTACCGTAAACTCTAAGTGTAAGCCCCGAACCGTAAACCTAAACTTAAGCCCTAAAGCAGTGATTCCCAACCGGGATGCCACTGCACCTTAGGGTGTGATTTAGAATGCTCAGAGGTGCCGTGACTAATATGTGTTTCAACATGTCATTAAAAATAGATTTTCAAAATGTCATCAAACCTTAAAAGCAAATTGCCATGGGTTGGCCAGTGGGTGCTGCAAATGATAATTCTCTTCTGACGGTGCTGCAAGCCTGAATAGGTTGGGAAACACTGCCCTACAGCTTGAAAATAAATGCCAATCTCAATGCTAAACCATTAACCCAAGTTGTGAACCTTGAAAGTTAGAGGAACTTGTGTAACTTCCAGTAGGAAAGCGAAGTGTAACCTCCAGTGGGAAAGCAACAATGGTGAGAGCTGAGCTGTCCTGATGATCATTCGCACAGCAGCCATAGACACATCTCCTTGACTACGTTCGCCATGCTGCTAGTGTCATGAACTCAGCATTGATTATTATCAGGAGAAGAGTGGATGTGGTTCCGAATGGTTGGAACGACAAAATGAATCCAGCAGAGCTTCGCTAAATAAGCATTTCTAAAACAATATGCTGTATATCAAAAGGACCTTAGTTACTAAATAATTCAGTGCAGTTTTTTATGGTTGAATCAAAATTGTAAATCGCTAATTTTGAAATGGCAATGAACACCCAAGTTGAAGTTACAGTAATACTGTAGCCACTCCTCAGCAAAAAAAGAGGTGCAATAACGCATGTTGTGTGGAGAGTGGAATTGAGCATTTCTGCATATGTGAGGATTCTACAACATTTCTTGTTTAACACACAGAAATTTTGATAAAGCAATTTTTTTCTTTCATTAGCAACTCCAAAACAAAAGTGGCATGTTGAATAATGGATAAATTGTTTTTTGAAAAGTGGCAAATTCTTGTTTGGTATTAAGGATAAAGATAAATTGTCTCCAATGGCTGTTTGAAACACTTATCAATATGCTATAATTAAATATGAATTTTATTTAAGTATATATCAATTCGGCCGTGTTACAAACTAAGCATATTTGACTTCCATTCCTGATCTTTCATGCTGAGTCTTCCATCGATTTCCTTCCTTGCACATTTTAATATATGTCTGAGATAACTTATCCTTCACCCTTTGTTGGTATGTTATTTTTTATTTTATTTTTTTTATTTTTAAAATTGAAAAAGAAGAAAAGTATATAAAGAAATTTTCTACTATTTTTTTTGCCTAAAATCATCACAGGCCTATGTTTTCTTCTTGGTTTTAAGTTTTTTCCACTACTCACAACTTTAATTTTTTTTCTAAACATAAAAATCTTGTAATTCAAATATTTAAAAATTATTTTTTTATGAAGACAAATATGTATTTTGAATCGCTGATCATCACAGAAGTTCCATAAATTTTAAGAAATGTAGTATAATTTATCTTTAAAGAAAAAGCTTGGATTTATTCAAGATTTGATATATATAGGTGAAAAACTTATTTTTGAAAATGATTTTAACTTGATCAACTCTTTATTGAAAGAAAAAGTCTTTTATTTACTAAATAATGAGAATTGTGTTTTTAAAAATTACTAAGGCTTGTTTTTTTAAGATAATTGTAAAATGATAGTAATGATACATTATAGAAAGGTTAATAAAAGTGACCCACTAATATTTAATAAAAAAATTATGAAAATCAATTAAGTACTTACTTTAATATATGAAAAAAGAGGTTAAATTCATTACTTAACGCAAACTAAATGTTGCAAGTGTGCATAATTAATAAACTTTTGTGTTAAAAATACGTAATTACAAACTTTGCATGTTGGTTGTGCGGTTTCTATCAAGGTTTTAAGTTCAAATGAATTTGCTAATTTCATGCTGTAAATCTCATCTTACCCATTTCAATGAATTGAAACTATTTTTTTACTCTGGAAAAATTAAATTGCTTTGGCAATCAGTTCACTATGTGGTTTCAAAATATTTATAACTGTTGATAGTTGACACTGAGCACTTCTAACATTAATAAGGATGTGTTTGGAATGTTTGCTAAATTGGCAATGGTGTTTTGATTAGTTTTACAATTTGATTTAAGTCATATTAATGCTTCTTTTATACGAGCTTTGATAAGGGCTGATATTTACCATATTTATTCGAGTATAATGCGCAAAATTTTATACCAAAAACATCAACGCAAAGTTCGGTGCGCGTTATAAACAAGGTCTTAGATTTTATGCCATTATGCCAGAGGGCGCATGAGTTCAGGTACACATAATAAACAAGTCATATGCAAAAGAACGTGCAAGTACGGTATATTTTGTATAGCCTGTTTCAGCATAGCGCAGGGGTGCAAAAACCTGGTCGCGCACTCAGACTGCGCAACTAAAAATAAGGTGAAAAAAAGAACTTTTGACCTTTGTTACAAAATGGTAGCGTGCCAAATTTTTCCTCCCGCTGTATCTGTGTTGCACAACGTTGGGAAGCGTCGGCAAGCGGCTGCGCTTTTCTAGAATTCAATGAGTCATTGCACAATGCATGACCTGGATATAGAATGCGGCCCTAGTTCTTTTCGTATACCAGAGCTTCTGTCAAATGGGACAGCGCTTCCTAAAACCGGCGTGGTAGCGTTTTACTACGTGGTATCTATGGATACAATACGCTGTAGATAAACTTCCCTGTTTGCAGTTTCAACGCTACTTAGGCTCTATGATGTAAAAATACAAAATATTGCAACATAAAAGACGACATCGATGTTGCAACATAACTGTTTGGTTCAGTTTGAGCATTGCCTGTTTCAATTCAGTGTTTTCATTGGTAACATTCTTATTTGGATATATACACCAATTTTCAATCAAAAAATTAAGGGTGCGCATTATACACGAGTGTGCGTTATACTCAAATAAATGCGGTGTATATTATATTGCAAGTTGTACTTTTGTTCAATGTGCTGTCTGTCAATGTGTTAAGTGCTGCTACATTGTTATTAATACTTTTGCTCTTGGCCGACGTAGATCTGTGTCGAAGGTATGCTGGCCGCTGTTTTCAGCCAACATAAATTTACGTTTTAGTATTCAAAAGTTCCTGCCAGTGCACATTTACATTTTTTTTCATTGTTGGAAATGGCCTAAAATGTGGTTCTTAGCTGATTTTAAGTAACATTAGCTTTTGGAGTGATAATCCAAACTCTGTGGTCCAGAGGCTGTTTAAAAGCATGATACTTTTGAGTTGGTCCATCTAGGTGGGACCAGGTCCACTATACCAGGACTGAGATTTGTGTGATGGAAGTGCTTTGATATGTTGCCAAATGTTAGAAAAGTCTGAAATAATGTGTTACAAATATTTTTGTAAGTATATTTAGTCATGTTGATAAAGTTCAATTGCTTAATGTCAGAATTAGGTACTTCTATGTCTTAAAAAAAGTTAAAACTTTTGTGACTGTGACTCGGTAGATCTAGGCTTGTAGACTTGTTTCAGTGGTATGTAGCCTAAAATGTTTTGAAAATGATTTGATAGGTTAGCAATTGATTAATATAAAGGCAACAAAACCTTTGCCAGGTTTACCGTTTTAGCCTAAAGCTGGAAATTGCCTAGCAGTATCTGCAGAAGCAGACACTTGAGTTTCCCACCAAAACCAACTGGTAACCATGGGTATTGCAGTGGGGTGACTATGGGTATAGCAGTGGGGTGACCACCCAGTATCGAAAGTGTTAACAAAAATTTCCAATAAGCATATTTATAAGAAAAACATGATCAAAAAATATTTTATGACAAAAATGCTAGAGTTGGCACATTAGTGGTCACAAGTTTTATTTGAGATGGTAGTATATTATATGTTAAACGTTTTCCATATCAGTATAACTGATCATGGTGTTTCAGCAACACTGCTTTACTTTGGACTTGCAGCTTATTAAAATTTTTGGTCAAAATCTGTTTTTTGCTGTACAGTGTATATTTCATTCAAACATGTTATTGAAATTTAAGATGATTTTGTCCATACTTCTTTTTTAGTCCTTTCCCTTAAATGTTGTGATCATTTAATCCAGGGGTTCCCAACCTGGGATATATACCCACAAGGGTACATTGCTTATATGAAGGGATACATTCAAGGTTAGCAATAGAAGGAAAAAATATATTCATATATTATTAATTTCCACATATTCCAAAACAAAAGTTTTATTAAAAATTTGGTGGAATTTTGTTATTTTACTCATCCTTTTTGTCATAAGAAATTTTAGTGGTACATGCTTAACTGTTGGTCGAAATGCTGAAGGGGTGCATAAGCAGCGATAAGGTTGGGAACCCCTGTATAATCCTTAAAGTTTTGTGCAGGTTGGGAATATTATGAAGTAGTATTGGTGAAGCTATTATGAAAACGCCTGGTGATACTGCTGATTCAGATCAGGGTGGTATTGAATTGGACATCTATACAGGTGAAGATTCATCTTTAACTGATTGTCAAGATCTACCAACAGTGCTATTTGCAATTAATGTTGATGAGAGTGTATTTACTGAGGAAAAGGAAAAAGTTTCTTTTGAAGAAATGTTTAGGACTATTGGTCCAGCTGAATTTGTATATTTGCCCAGCTTTCGAAGGGTGAGAATTAGTTATGAAACACCTGAAGAAGCAGCAAAAGCAAGAATTTATCTTCCGCAACCATCAAACAATGGTCAGAATATGAAGCTTTATTTTGCTCAAGTGCAACCTGCCAAAGATAATATCAACAGTCTGCTGCCTCCTGTTCAAGACAAGCAATTTCTTATATCACCACCAGCTTCACCACCAGTTGGTTGGGAACAAAACAAAGAAAATGAGCCAGTTTTTAATTTTGATTTGCTTGCGGCTGTGGTAGAATTGGCTCCAGGCTGCAGTCATGAATTACATGAAGGTACGTCCTCCACCCCCAGTGTTGTAGTCCATGTTTGTGAGGACCTTCCTAATCAGCAAACAAAAGGAGCACAAGCTAAAATTCAACAAACACGCAGACCTGGGGTTTGAATGTGATGTTGTAAATTGACCTGCTTTCACTTGTGTCAATGTCATCTAGGTCAACGTAAAAAAAATTGTGATCTCATGCAAGTGAAATTGACTAAGGTTTTTGTATTTTTTAGCTTTGACAAAGGTAACTTTCATGCAAGAAATATCTGCATATGCCAAAAGGCATGTCTGTTTCTTCTCTGCAGCTTATCTTAAACTACATTGCTAGTTTAATGAGAAATCATTTTGAAAATGTAAAATTTTTAAAAAATGACAAGAAATACTTAGTATTTGCAAGTGATTTATTTTCTGTTTGATCATAATTTTTGTTTTTACCGATGTCTTCATATATGTTTGTGTTGAACAATGTCTTGGTCCAAAAAATTAGAAACATGTGAAGATATAATGTGTATGCAATTCATCAAATGTTAATTGGGCTGGTGAAATTTCTTGAAGGTTTCACAAAACCAATGTAAAGAAAAAGTTTTGACTTTCGCAAACTGGTCTAATTTTGATGAAGCAGCAATGCTTTCTTGAATGAAGTGCGAGTTATTTACTTTTTACTCTAAGATAAGCACAAACATTTTTAGCAGTAGAACATTTATATGAAGCACTACATTTAATGTCTGCTTCTGTGTGACTACTGTGAAAGATTCATTTTTAGTATATGACGTTGTTAGTGCAATGTGAGATAACTACTTGATATAACCTGGTTTTGACATGAAGTATAAGTCATGAGTATCAGTTCTGTTTTTATACTTGTTCTTAATTTATCCACATGTGACACATTTTTTGTAATTAGTGCAAGTTATGTTTGAGCTTAGTCACTGCCTAGTATGGAAAAAGGAGACTAGATATATGGTATTGAACTTCTGAAATAAAATGTTACTGAAATGTGTTCCTTGTTTCAAATATAGATGCAAGTGGTACATCCTCAGATGAAACAAACTTTGGGTTTATTATAAAATGCAACTGAACTGATGTAAAATAAACCTCAATTTTGGCTTTGAAACTTGTTTTTGTTTGCATGTTTAGTGATTTAAAATGCATGCAGTTAGCCTGAAACGGTGGTTGTTTTTGGAATATTGGCTGAATATAAACAGTTTTTATTCTTGCATATTATGTAAGTGTGTGTTTAGTATCTTAACAAGGCAAACAATGATGGAGCTATTGGAAGTTTTCAACATTTGGTTTTGCTGTTGGGATGATACCCACCTGGTGTCAAAGCTGCTCTTCACTTACTCATTTTCAAAGTAAAGTAGATACTTTCCTGAAAAAAATGTGCTTAGGAAGCTACTGAAAGTGGCATTTAAATGAAGGCCTTGTGGCAGTTTTGAAAGAACTAGTTGTGGTTGAATGCTGGAGAACCATTTTACGTTATAACCTTAAGCCTTAACCTACTCTTGGTCTTGGCTTACCTTTGCTCTAGGATTTTTGCACACTGTCTTGGAAACTTATGTCTGGTGTCTTTTGTGGCTTTTGACTAGTTGTTTGACCTCCATTTCAGTTTCAGTAATATTTTATAATCTTCCATTTATGGTTGGTTTCATGCATAAATTTGCTATCAGTAACCAATGACCACGAAATTCTTTGCATTGATATGTCACTTGATGCAGGAAGCTATTTATCTCTGTTATTTCTTTGTAGTGTTTATTTTCAGTGTTCTATCATGTTGAATTTTCCTGTCATTTTTAGGTTATCCTAGTGGTTTATTTTACCAGTTCTACTTCCGTTAGTTTTAAGCTTTCTTTTTGGAACAAAATGGCATCTGATGACTTGGAAACTTTAGCACAGCTTAATTATAATATGATAGAAGGCCATTTTCGCCATGTGCAAATGCTTTCTCTTGATGCTACTCGAAAATTTGGTTCAGACCCAGTTCTGCTATTTTACAAATGCATCAGCCTTCTTGCAGAAGGTAAGTACATGAAAAAATATGCTAATTTACAGTTATATACAGTTCTGGTACATTATGATTTCTCATCCTCTTAGAAACAGTTCTTATCAAGTTTCTCTATGAAATAAGTGTAAGGTCTGCATAGGGGCAATCACTTTACACATTACACATAAATCGTGTTTAAATTCAATCATCTGGGATTAAGACTGACTTCCCCACTCAAGTTTTTATGGGTCACAAAACTTCAAAAATATATCAGACACAAATGATTTGCTTGTTTTTTGTTACATCTTTAGCTTATAACAAAAATTCTATAAAAGACATCTAAGAAATGAAACTTTTTTGAAAAAACAAGATGATAAATTAAAACACATGAGAATGAGCAATACTATAAAATAAGACATAGGGGACATAAAAGCACATGCAGCATTAGTTTTGTCATTACAAAAACATGTAACAGGCACTAAACAAACAAAAATGAGTTGTGGGAAATGATCATTTAAAAGTGAGAAAATATGGCAGATCTATACAAAGTGTTTCCTTATTCATTATTTTGGTTTTTACTGTTACATGTTTTTGATACTTTTACTAGTGTCAGTAATTGCAATTGAGGTTGATAATAATTTTGAAAACATGTTTGTATGCCATGTAGAAAAAATCTTAAATAATCAATTGTGGAGGTTTTTCTAGTTGCCAAAATTATCTCTGTTGGTAATATTTCAATCTATTACTTAAGTTAAGGTAGATAATGACTGCAGTGATAAAAAGCAATGGGTTATTAATGTTAGAAAGTACCTAACTTGTTTACAGTAAATTTTCATATAAAGCCAATTTTTTATTCAAAACTGCTTGATAAAGTATTGTTTGTAAAAGTCTTTGCTATATGTTAAAAAATATTGATAACTTGAAAGTGGCATCCTTGTTCTTGCTTTACGATGAATGCAGAACTAACCAGCTAAGCAAATGAATTTTAGCACTCTGTATTACCTTTTAAGTACGTCCATTTCGAGATTGGTTCATGAAACCATTGCTATTGGTAGTTTTTTCATTTTGCATCATTTGATTTGTTGCCCAAATGACAGATGCTCACTTTCAGTTCACAATGCATTTTTAAAATTTAAGTACTTTGCATATTTGTGTGGTGTACTAACCTAATGTAAACAAATATTTTGTTTAACTGTTGAATTAGTCTGTTAAAGTATTGGTGACCACTAACTGTATAAACTACCCAATACTGAAATCTTTTAATGCATGGAAGTTTCTTCTAAGCACTAACCATTTCATCTAGTTCTTTTCAATATTTGTATTTGACTTGTTTTTCAATTTCTTTTAGGACAAGTTCAAGAATGTATAAGAGATCTTGAAGCAATAAAGGATAAACAAAATGTGGCTCTTGGTGCTCATATCGCATTATCAATAGCTATGAACAAATTGAGACACCCAGGTATGTTCAGTCTGCAATGGTGGCAAGTGTTTGCTGTTAACACTTCTAGTGCCAAGTGTTTTTTTTCGCCAGGGTAATGTTGGATGCCAGCCAGTCTGGGGTGAATTTAGTGCTTTTTTGGTGCTTGTACCTAAAATAACTATAGATGTACTTCAAAGAAGTGTAATGAAAAATAAATTTTTTATCTTTAATTAAAATCTTAATTGCTGCCAAATTTGACAGTTGGGCAACTTAACTTCTCTCTTGCAGCAATTGGCTGTTTAGGCATATGTTCTGCCACCTTTGACTATCAGTTGCTAGCATTTTAAAAAATCGGAAAGAAGATTGTAATTGTTTTATTCTCACAAAACAATTTTTGTTAGTTTTGATGGCTAGATTATCCATTTCGGCACTTACATGTTGCATAAAAGTTAAAACTGTACATGCAAACATATAGTCAAATGGGGTAAAAAAATTATTCGCAGTGTTGGGGTAAAAAATTATCCCCCTTAAAAACTATTGAAAAGAAAAAAAGTTTCAAATGAATTGGTGCTACAAAGGCATTCATTGAGACATTGTTTATAACATATTTGTTCCAAGCTAAATACTCAAATAAGGTTTGCAGCTTTGTTTGAAAATTGATGTTGATATCAGATAGGACCAAAAGTTCCAAACAAATTTTATAAATTTTTATGCTGCTTTAGAAGTACTTAGCATAAACATGCCAAATTTGGCAAGTGCTTTGGTAATACATGTCTCTGCATACCCATACCAATAAACAATTCGGCAACTTTACATTTTGAGTTTTATGGGCTGGTTCATTTTTACCCCAAATGGATGTATTGACTTGGGCAAAAAAAAACTAGCTACTTTTTACCCCAGACAAGATTTTTTTACCCCATGTTTGTATTTTTGTATGATCTTACTATAAAACAGATGAAGTAAATTTCTCTGTAGTACTGCTCTGTAAAAAACAAGAACCTTCATTTGTTGTTGGGCATTTCAGCTGTATTGTAAATGTATTTGATTACAATAATAGCTCACAAGCAAGTGCCAATTATCGTTTTGT
>JGI24022J15233_10006372_pt1 | contig 12769 bp, 6 predicted proteins | sample Ectturendosymbi2_FD_15233 | JGI IMG/M metagenome (IMG submission 15233)
CGACCTCATTAATGGGTTCCGTTGGACCGTCCGCCTCGATGGCCTCCCCCAAGTTCCGGCCGAGGATGCACAGTCGCCGGTACGTGGCCAAGAGCCAGCTACGCTGCTCCGGGTTGTAGTTTTCTGTGCAAAGTACCAGGTGCTTAGATACGCTGTGCTGAAAAACCGCGCTTTGTTTTCAACAATACGACATTCCCAATCAAACGCAGTGAGAGCAAAAGAGTTGGATTCCGCTATTCGGTACAGTACACCTTTCAGTGCATGTACCACGCGTCAGCGAGGGGTTAAAGTGCGGCGCCACCAACCTGAGTCTTAAAACATATCCTCCTTAAACAGTTGTTTCCAATGCAACAGATAACAACACTGGGGACTGAACCGAGACCAGCTGCCGTGTATGAAGTTTTTCTATAATAAATTGTTTTAAGCAAGAATCCTAAACTTGTGGCAATCGTCAAGAGAAATTTTTCAAGTCCCGGGCCAACTTTGCAGGACAACTGAATCGGAGTAACAATCAAACTAGCAATTTACTGTAAGCTGAACGGCCAGTCAATTGTTCGTCACATTCATCGTCCGCTTTATCCAATTGATCGATTTTCAGAATCGACCACTGTTGCGCCTTCAACAAGCTGACTACTCTTTTGTTAATAGTGGTTCACGCTCAATTTCGCATCTGTTATGATTTTAATGTTTTCATTACTACTGTAACTGTCAATGGCAGGACTCCTACAGGTCTTCGTCAAAAGTTCATTTATGTCCATGTACATGCACTGGCTATACAGAATACACGAAACAGAAATTGCCATGCTGGCACGTATACCAGATGTTTCACACGCAAAGTGCGTATTAAGCTAACGTTGATGCTGACATTTCCAACATTATGACGTTCACACCGCGTTTTTAGTTCAAAGTTTTTTTATGTCACGCATTCCTAGTTCTATTGTTTCGAACATAACGATGGGTCTCTGTGAAAGAACGACCTTTACGCATTTCATGTTTAGTATTTGGTAAGCAGAATTAGCTGGACAACAGTTTTGCACTGTTTGCTTACAAGTGCAGTTGAGTGCCTACATTCGTTTTTGGTTGCGCTTATAGGTGAAAACCGTGCGCTGCACAAGCAAGATTTCTAAGTGCATGTTGAGCTGAGGACTTCCAGGTATCCGTTGTCAACTGTTTGTTTAGGCCATGAGGCGCCATTGTTCCAATTTTCGAGCATGCTGTTCGGAGCTACCCGCAGCTTTCTTAGAAAGATGTCAGCGTTTGTTTACTTATAATAGGTTGTGTCGCGACATAGTTTACTTTACAAAACAGTCGTTATAAATTTCCAGTGACGTAAGTATTTTGAGTATGATGTCACTGTGTCACGGGCTTTCTTGTGTTTTTTTTGTCCTGACTTTTACAGAGCACCAAAACTACAGCAAGAAACTCACAACAACAAAACTATTGAAGTTCTTTTGTTGAAGGCTGCCCCGAAAGTACTGGCCAAACTTCTTACGTGTTCATCAGCCCACGATGCCACCATAGGGTTTTCCTTTTGCGTGTTCCATTTTTGGAACAATGTCGGGAAGTAGGGTAAATCTTCAGCTGGGAATTGTGTTCATGAGAAGATTAGAACAATTCAGTTGCGGAATGATACAGATTAACTGTGCCAATTAGTCAGCATTAGCTCATAAATTTTTTAGAACCAAATGTCATAATCTACTGTGATGCCATGCACGTGGAATGTATAAAGCAGTTTTTCTTATAGATTACTATCTGTGTAGCATAAGCAGGCAAATGTGCCCAGTACACCACTACGCTATAAGTGCAACGACTTCATGGCTTTTCCTAGGATTGTCGTAAAAGTTTAGCGTCGTAATCTACAAAAGCTCAGAGCATGTATATGTATGAACTTATTGGAAGGGCAGATTTGCATTTAATTTAGATAAGCATAAGTGGTATTACCATTTGTACTATCAGGTGTAAAAGGTAGAAGATGGTAGTTTGTCATATGCAGCTATGGCAGCAGGTAAATACTTAATGCTGCAGCCTGCAGCACGCTGTTGCACAAATATTAGAGGAAGATATGGAAGAAGACGATGTAATTGCTTTTATTCGTCATCCAAAAAATGAATTTTTAGACGCTAACAAGCTAGTATTTGACAATAACAAGCTAGTTCCTGTTACAGACGTACAGAAGTCGCAGAGCAAATAAAATACAGAGATTCTGGAAGATGAGATAGGAAATTCACCCCCTGACCAGTGAGGAGAAACAGGTTAACATATGATGTTTCGCTGTCGACCACAGGCTGGAGGATATGAAGCGTTCCATTTTTGTAACAATGCCGGGAAGTGGGGTATTCTTATGAAACCTGCGTGGGCACGTGCAGTCAAGGCCTCCGAGAGAAATTTTACCAACAATGGCGGAAAGTGAGGAGATTCCAGAAGATGAGGTAGGAAATCCATCCCCTTACCAGTGAGGAGAAACAGGTTAACATATGTCGATTCATTGCCGACCACAGAACTGGAGGATTTGAAGGAAAAAATTGCTGATCTTGGTTCTAAATCACTATACGAACTCCTTACCAAGTGCATAACGAGGGGGACTGAGGACGCGCAGTGCCGAATCACAGGAGGCGCCCTAAAAGTACCAACAATTTCGCAAGTACTTTCGTCACTACAGCACATATACTCCCAAAAGACCTTATGCTCGAACCTGGGGGCGCCAAAACTTGTTTCTAGCCCCGGGCGCCCTGTGCGCTCGTTACGCCCCTGCTCCTTACCATTTGTTTTGACAAAGATATGATTAATTCAATTTATGAAAAAAGTGAATGTACTCCAGGAAAAGAATTGCCCAAGTTTCTATTTGGATCCTACATCTTTAAACAGTCTTTTTTGGTCACTTCTCTTAGGATTCCACTCACTTCCAGAGGAAGACCTCCACTGGTCAACCTCTGCTGAGTGCTGATGCTCAAGTACTAGCTGTAGCTTTGAGCATGTTACGGCCAAGGTTTCGAGGTAATAAAAGGTATCTGCATCTTGTTGGCAACACAGCTTTGGGGTGATAAATGGCGGAGCTAAAACCTTTTTCCAATCTTACATTAGCGAGGTATCAGCAGTTTGGTGTATTTTCAAAGTTTCTCAGTGTTGTTGAGTAAATGGTTCCATATTTCGGTCATCACAGTCAAGATGTTCACACAAAAAAAAAATCCGCTTTGGTTGCAAGCTCTGGGTTCGGTTTCCAACCAAGGTTACCGTTTAACTTTGAAGCTTATGAAGGGAAATCCAAAACAATTCAAAAAAAACGAAAAAAACTTTTGGCACGCGACTTGAAACCCACTTGAAAACCAAGTGATTGAAAATCAAGAAAAACCACTTGGCGCGCGAGGGCTTATGGTTTGAGGAAGTGATCTATGATAAATGTCAGCAACTGGTAAAAATACATCATTGTGCATACGAAGCTCAATACAGTGAATTTGATTTATGTTGCGTTGTTCAGTTGCAGGCTACCAGCAGGTCTTGCTCAAACATCTTGCTTGTTGGAAATTTCCATACAATAAAAATGACGTCATAAAGTGTGTGACGTCATAACGAAAGTTTGTTGTGTGTAAGTTGTGGTGGCAAATCAAGTATAGTATCCACATGTCAATGCAATGGAAAGAGACGTAAATATGTAACAAGGTTCTGGTATAGCGAACAGCTCGCTAATACAGCAGCAGATGATAAGAGAATAAAAAAGTGCCCCGGTTCCTGCCATTGTTCTAATTTTGGAACATAAGATATATATACAAAGTTACTGAACCCATGCAATCAAACAAGGTTTTAGATTAGTCAGAATACATCAACTACCAAAATGTAAAACGATTTAGCCGATCTGACGGCCAGTAAATTTTTGGGGCCTGATGGGTTACACTGCACTACAAAAGCCATTCGCGTGTTGCCCTTTCATCAGCATTCGAGTTAAAACAGGTTATTACCTGTTTATAAGCGTCAATATTTCAGTTTAATAAACTAATGTTACAGGTTTAAGGATTTGTTTAAACTGTTTGGTCATGCCGAATTTACGACACGTTACAAAAAAAACTCGTCGTGGATTCCTACCTGAAAAGACTGTTCCGTCAGTCGGCTACTTCTAAAGAATCAGCCAGATGAAACCGAAAGTTGCAAATTAGCCACAATTTTGCCCAACGAAGATCACAAAATTTACGCACAGTTGCTTCACAACGGCACAGATGTTCGGAAAATTCATAACTCACTGGACATGTTACAGCAGTACTTTCCAAAATCTCGTGCAACGCTGGGCAACGTGTGGTCCTCGAGTTGAACTGCTTGCTCGCAGAACTTGCACACGAGAGGCACGACACTTTGAGAGAGACAATCTAACGAGAAAGAATAAACAAAATCAAACAATCGCGGTGCGATTGTCCGTTGTCCAAACCAGCGATTGTAACAAGGTAATGAGGCACAAACTTTCCGTGACAACAGCGCGCTTTTACAAACGCTCATGAATGCGATAAGCTGACGCATGAGCGCGGTGCCTGCAAATGACGATGCAACAGCAAAGCTGGGATGTATGGTTTTGGTAAAATGACAGTTACTGACACACATAAACGTTGCAACACAAATCAGAATTAATCGCAATAGAATATTTACCAAAGAAAAACTGCATTATTTGTATCTTCCTTACTTCCAACAAAACTGCATCATTTGCGATAAAATGTCAGTTTTTGCATTCAAACAGTTAATGTCCGATATGTGAAAGTGAGAAATCCATCAGTTTTTCGCGCGGTAAAAACACTGGAGCTCGGTATGACACAAACCAAATAGGACAAGGCAACCTTCACTAAAACAAGATAATTGAACATTAAGGTAATCAACAGACATTCTCAATTACTAATATTTGAAAAGTACGGCCGACAAAGTATAAACAGAGCTGCACGAATACAATTAGAATGAATATTTTCCCATTGAAACGAAATATTCGGTTGTGACTTCAGAAACAATGAGCACATTGACTGTTCCTCTCGGTTATTCTAGTTCCTTGCACTGTTTCACCTACGTGTGACGCTTTTTTGGTCCGATGTCATCTGAAGAACCCAAACGGGGAACACTGACAGTCTATTCTGAAAGGCAGTCAACCTTTCAACACATGAAACATATTGCAAGTGGAAACGAACAGAGGCCACGGTTGGTTACCTGTCAACCCAATTCTGACCTTGTCAAGCGCTATATGGAGTAACTACTGGAAGCGTTATATATATGCGTTTTTAAACAAAGTTTCATAAACTATTTCACATCCAGACACTTATCTCGAGACACGGAACGTAAAGTAACGAATGTAAAGAAAGGAATACACGAGCGCGTGCTTTCCGTTATCTTGAAAGCGGGAAACCTAAGCGAAGCAAACAACATGCCGAGTGACGCTTACAGCGGTCGAACAAACGAAATGATGCTCTACTAAAGCAGAAAGCGGCCGTTGGCCGCGGTAAAATATTCAGTTGGTGGATCAAAGCTGTTTAAAAATACTCAATCCTTTGTAGTTTGTGGGTTTCGATCCCGGGGTTTACTAAACAGTCTAATCGGAAAACCAAATAAAAGCCAGCGCCGGGTGGTTTGAGGAGGACCATTCTGGAAGCAGCAACTGCGGGCAAAAGGGCATTTTTTACATTTGGATCATAACACACTTAAAGTCAGTCGATACACTAGCTCAAAAACAGTTGGTGGAAAGCGATGTGGTGACTCCACAACTGTTTTTTTTTCGGTCATTTTCCGGTCATACACCGCAATGTTTTTGAAATGACCGAAAAGAATAAGTCATTTCAGTCAGAATGTCTGAAAATACAGGCTAATGATCACTGTTAAGTTTTACTACAACTGCGAGACAAATGAGCGAAATGTTTCAGTGACCAATTTGTCTGTTCAACAAAAAATGACTGAAATGTCTCAGCGAAAAAAATCAGCTCCACAAACTCAGAAAAAGAAACAATATTTCATTCACTTTCACAGCCGCTTTTCCTCTTGAGAGGGTGCCGGTGACAGCAGCCCTAGGATTCGAAATACCGCACGGTTTTCAGCAACCTCTGACAGTTCTGCAGGCTCCACACCAAACCCAAAACGATGAAGAGCAATGATTGCAAGTTTTGCGCGTCAAGTATTAGAACTTTATTTATGATCCAGTCGGGGTTTTACGGAAACATACAAAATACGAAAGAGTTGGCCAAACACTTTGATATGGCGATGTACCAGGCACAAATAAAAAAAACAATATTACATAAAAAAGGCAAATAATTACAAAGTTTTTACGCGCATCCTAGCAGCAGTCTCACTATAAATTGCGTGACAATTAAGTAACATTTTTGTTGTGTTCTGCTGCGAGATTTTGCATACATGCAGTACGCCAGACTTCAAATTACTTTTCAAACGAGGAAATAAAAGCAATGTCTCTGCGTTTGCCAACTATTCTTGACATTCTTTTATCTGTAACGGAAACTGACTTAATGTCAATCAACTTGTGCAGCGTGCGTATTGGTCCCAGAACACGTTTACGCGCATTTAGAACAAGTTTGACAGAATTTGAAACGAGCAGCAACATGTTCGCACAGCGAGTAAATCTTTCCGCAGCATCACCACCACTTTGTAAAATGGACGATGCTCGAATAGACGAAGTATGGCTCGCGTGGATACCGCATACGCAAGAAGCTGCTGAAGTGTGCTACACACTCCCGCATTACCCAACCACATAAATGCAGCGCCTGCTTTCGCTCACCGTCGTCGAGCTGACTGGTCATGTTGAGCAGAGCTTCAAGCGCCGCTTCTCTCACTTGGCTCTCCTCATCGCCAGCAAGTTCTAGCACTTCGTCCAAAATCAAGCGACGCGTTTCGACCGCTCTGTGCATGAATCTCAAGACAGTTACTGTAGGCGCGCATTACGCACGGTAATGCGCGCGCATTACGCACGAAGCACAGCAAGATCGAAAATAGAAACCGCATTTCAAAGCCTGTGCGTGTATTTGAGCAGAACCTCAACTAACAACAGGAAACAATGAAGCAGGCAGACGTCTTCGTAACGTATTGCCTACTGCAGTGCAGAGAGATCCACAGAATTACGTTACCTCGCGTGAACAGTTCTGTTACAACCACATTTGATGATGAACGGAATTCGGCATTCAGCCGATAACAACACCTCGATGAGCGGTGAATTTCGCTAAGCTGGTGTTTGTAAGTTTTACAGAGTTATGTTTGAAAAGCGTTTTTAGAATTTCTATGCATTTTAGAATTTCTACCAGTTTTTATAACTTTAAGAACAGTTATTTTATATTTTTTGCGAGAGATTTACATGGCATGAAGTCGACCTGATTTCTTACGGTGAATTTGTCAACGGCAAAGGTCACTTAAGACCTCCACGCTGTCAAAAGTTCGTGCCTAATCATGATGCTGCTGAGCCAGTGTAGCGGTACATCACTAACTTAAGCTCGTTTCGATACAAGCCAGCCTGAAAGAACCATCGAATCTTTGCAGTCGAAGAAAGTCTAAGACGGCTGGTGCGGTAACATACAACTACAATATATCCACCGTTGCAATGCTACAGTTTTCACGCACGAGGCCTACAACCAATGTTCCCTCTAAGAAAATTTTACACTAAGCAAATGTTTGTTTTATTGCGCATTGAATTGCGCAACCATGTAGACACAAAAAGTGAAGCGCTTCAAACGTTACAAGGCTATGCATTATACATACGATATTAAATTTGGAACGTTACAAGCGCGCAATAATGAGATTTCACTGCGCAAATAGTCTGGTGGTACTGCGCATTTGCTCATCTTAAAGGGACCACTGCCTACAACTTCAAAGTCAATCGACGGGTTGATGTTTGCCACTTAATCCAAGGTTCGTAGCGCCGTTACCAAATCAACAAGAAAAACCGCAAAGGCAACATATTTGAAACTTGACAAACACGTAGAATTACCAACGAAGGTAAAGTTGACATAGGAATTGTAAATTATTGGAGTCAGTAGCACCACACATAAGGTGGACCTGCTTTATACATAACAACACCAATATGAGATTTTGAGCTTTTGCATTTCAAGAAGCAGCAGCCATTTCTAGTCTTATCAAAGGCATAAATAATAGTTTGAACCTGGTTTATTTTTCGATCATCGACCGAAATGTTTTTTAAATGACCGAAAAAAATTAAGTCAATTCGGTCAGAAATATATGCTAATGAATATTGTTACGCGGAGTTTTGATACAACTGTGAGACAAATGACCGAAATGACTCAGCGAAAAAAAAAAACAGATTTGAACATTCATGTCGAACGCACATATAAGACAGAATGAGAAGTACCAACTTTCACCGCAGCGCTGCGCCCACGAGCAGCAACAGCTTTGCTGCCCAATTAATGTTTCCATGCATGCTAGACGACATGTTCAAGCGCGCGTTGACTCACCCAAGCGCCGAGGCAACGGAGTGCAAATGCTTGCACATGCATGCCCGCACGTTGTGTTCCACGTCTTGACACAACTGCTTCACAGTGTGCACGATGTCCTTTTTCACTCTGCGCACAAGTGAAGGCAAGCAAATGTTACTCGACGGAAAGATCGTGGAAGTGGCGATCGATCAAAAAGCGACAAATCGCGGCGGCGTATTCACGATACGTCAATACAGCTGCTCATTCATCGAAGTTTTAAGACCTTTCAGTACACAACACCAGTTTATAAGGATTGAAAACACTACCAGTAAACCGAGAGTTTGTCAGAGAAAAGCTGCACTTTCTTAGGCAATTGTGCTTGCTTGAAAAGAAGGCTTTACAAGCTTTCGACACGCTTGCGTACTAATCAGAACACTTAGGGTAAGGCCGACGTTGCATCAAACGCAACACTGGGACAACAAACCAATATTATGAGCCCTGGGCCACATCAAAATTAATACTTTCGACGGACAAATGACGCCTTACGAAATCAACTGAATGAAATTAAGTCTATATTTTCGAAAAAAAATGAGAACAAGTTAAGCAAACCTATCCGGTTAAAACAAATTACTCTTGATTGATCAAGAAGAGCTAGCTGAATCGTAAAACTCACTCAGTTATTTGCAGTTGTGGGTGGCTGTTTCATCGATTGGGTTAGTGGCGCAGAGTTTCATTTTAGCTGGGTTTGCACTTTATCTGTCATGGTCAGCTCCTTACGAACTGGGCAAAACCGCGTTAGATAACGGTTGCGACCCAACTACTATGTTGATCATCCAGCAGAGTGCTACACCACTTAAAAAATGTAACCCTATCACGACTCTACATTCTCCAATAATGTGGCCATCAACTCTAAATCATGATAGAAAATTATGAAACTGCTGAGGGGTGCTAGACGAGACAACCTGGTTAATTGGCTTTTTTCGGTGCCCAGTGCTTTAACCTTAATTTGCACGAAACTGTGTACTATTTGCGCCAATACAATCAACCCAACTTTTCAGTAAAGGCAAGCCTTACGCAACGTCACGTATACGTTACTCCGTCAAAACAATTGACAATTCCATTTAATTAGAGTTGCGCAGGCGTTATCAAACATGCTCAACGTACTTTAGCATATATTACCAGTCATTTACATGCATATTGTATCAATAGTAATAAAAAAATTAAAAAATACAACTACAATAAACCCTTGCGTGAAGTGTTTTTAAATCAATGGATATGCGCACCACATTCAGTGACACGCCCCCTGCCATGCAAGAAGTCAATTTCATGCACCCCTGAACACTTAATGCTTACACCTCAAGCGCTGTGAGCCAAATGCTTTATGGAATCACCATACTTGATGAACCCTAGATTTCAGCTGGGCATATTTTTCACCATACGACATGCGGTAGAAGATGATTGGTGTATCTGTAGCAACAAAAACACGCCCCTCGAGCAAAAAGGCCTGACCTTGAAATAACCTGTCCTACGTCACGGCAAAGCATAATACCGATTTGTCTGTCAAAGTGGTTCGGGAAAGCAGACAGGAAAAGCATTTTCGCCCCAACGAATACATAGAAGTCGCACGCACGCGTCGCTAGTGTACAATGGAGGTTTAGAAGAGCTCGTTCCACATAAGATGGTATGTTGACTTACGAAGAAATCGCAGTCAAGTGAGGGATCGGCACTTTGAAAACTCACGTGGAATTTATGCAGAAAAAATGAACTGGAAACATGCACATTCTCGAATAAAATCAAGTACGTTCAGTGAAGCATGTTCTTGGTATTTATTAATTACACAAGCCTACTTTTGTCGGCGTCACGCTGAGCACTTACACGGAGGCATCAAATTTTGTACATACAGCTCCAAGAATAGAACAAGACGATAGCCTGGAGCTCGTGGGTTGCGACAGTTGTCCTTTGGCAATCGCAAGCCCCAGTACTTCTCTGCGAACCGTTTCTCGCGGCATGTACGCTATTACTGTGATCAAAGTGCCCAGCCACGCGTTTGAGACAACTGCACAAAAATCAAATAAGACAAGATATGTGTAACTAATTTTACAAAAACAAGCTAGAAAAAAATCTCAAAGTTAAATCAAACTTCAAAGTTACAACCATCAGTACAAGCATACGAGTAGTGGGAGCAGAACTGTGGCGGGTAGTTAAAGAGCAGTGATAGATTACTTGCTGGACTTTTTGTTTGTGATTTACTAATAAAAAAATTAAAAACGTACAACGCTTGTACTACAAAATGCTTGCACTCAAGTAAGATAAATGTCAAGATGTCGAAAAAATTGTGTTACAGTTACACGCATTTTGTCAGAAGTTATGTTTGTTATGGTTAAATTTATTTTTCCTTGTGCCTTACCCAAAACGCAGGCCATAGTAAATTGATTTTGCAATCAATGGCTAGCCAAAAACTCAATATGCAATCACAAAATAGTAAGAATAAATTATTTCTCATGCACACGCGTCATGTTTTATCTGTGACAACTGCACATTGTACAAGCATTGCTTTGTAAAGCCCATTTCAGAATACATCGTAAGCGCATTTAACAGTGACTGATGGTAGAACTGAACAACGCAGAAGCCATTATGAATCAAAAATTAAGCAGTGATACCCGTAGCAATAGTACGCTGCATACACACGCCTACACTCATTTCACGCTATTGCGGTGGTCGGAAAGCGTGTCAGAAAAAAACAAAATAAAAAACAGACAGAGAAAGACATCGCGAACAACTCGTGTTTTTATTGCAAATTCAAAATCTTTGCCTTGTGACTCAGTGGTACTTGGGGGCTACGTGGGCGTTGGGCCATTGGCTGAGCTTAAGTGGTGGTGTGGATCTGCGTACGTTTGATTTGAATATTTTTTAATAAATGTACAGCTGCATCTCAATGACGGTCAGGACTAGTTTGAAATTGTAACACAAAAACACTCTGCAAAAAAACATGTCTCTAGATCAAGCTATGACCACCATTAGTTTTGCTAGCGTGTGCGTCACTATCGATTACTTGAACATCTTCTCTACTAGTTTACCGTAACGTTACTTAAAAAAACGAAGAAATAGATTTCCTTAAAGAATTAATCGTTCATAAACTTCACTACAAAAAAACTATGCCCACAATACTATTCACTGTTGACTTCACAAATACTTACAAGAGTAACTACAAAGGCTTGCTGACCCAGCATTTCTATTAATAAATTCATTTCTATTCCAATTTGCGCGTATGTTGTATCACAAACACCTGACCAGGGTTTACTCAGCGCGTCCTAGTGTAAATAGTTGTATAAAATAATGATTATATAGCTTATACCACTACAGCCCTAGAAAAATATCAGCCCGGGTTTACAACTAGAATCTAAATTTCAGGTACGAAGTTCACCTGGACTGTATTTTCCACAAAAACAAAACAGATTTTAAAGCTATCCTGAGTAAGATTTGCTTCCTTGAAAAGATCACAGAACAGCGGCTAAAGTAAAGGTAGCAAGAAAACCGCGCTATGATGGCCTGAAGAAGTACTAAACAAAAGCAATACTTTGCTAAGGTAATTTCAACAACATGTGGCAAAGCTTCATGAAGACGGTAGTCACCATTTTGAAGAAACAGCCAAAAAAAAGAAAGGCAGTAAGTATTATCGCAATGTCTAAGGGAAAACGTTATTATGCCGTAAATCATCAACTAAAACATCCAGATGCAGCCAGCATTCACTATAATTTTTCTCCCTCGCAGCAAACGCCACTGAAAAATTGATGATAATGCTGAAAGTAAAACCATGAGGTATTTCTAAAAACGCTTCCATGTTGCTTCCAGTCATTATTATCAAGCAAAATTTTCAACTATGAAGCTGGCATGCGTGTGCAAGAATATTTTGAAAAAAATTATTCCTTACTTGGATCTTTGTTGTTGATATTGGTGATAATGGTCCTGAGGAAATGCTGGTTGTAAACCTGAGGTGGAAGCAATTCCTCTTTCGCGATCGTTGTGAAAACTTGAGTTGCAGCATTTTGCGTTTCAACGCCTGAAAAGCAAGTCAAACGAAAATTGCAGCAAGGTTTTTAACACATCAGTTCGGTTGCGATTGAAGTCAAAACAACAGCGATTATAAGGAAGCCAAGACCATCTGCACGCAGCGCTGAATGTGACACACTAACATTATTGCGTGTAAGCTAGACATGTGCTGTTGCATGGCGCCTCAAATCGAGACACCCATTTATACCCGCCGCACAGCAACTCATCAGCTTCTCTGACAACAACAACATACGTGCGGCGCAGTGGGCGGATCATCAATGGAACGCGGAGTGGGCGGACAACCCCACAAGACTCCGCACTTCAATTCCAGACAC
>JGI24022J15233_10006374_pt1 | contig 12768 bp, 11 predicted proteins | sample Ectturendosymbi2_FD_15233 | JGI IMG/M metagenome (IMG submission 15233)
CCCAGTTTAGTGGACCACACCGGATTAGGGCTGGCATAGTGCACCCTTTACTCACACTGCAAAACGTAGTCATCACCTTTGACAACGACCCCTACCACGTCCACACACGTGCCAGTAACGATCTCTGTGCATTTTGACACATCGAGCGCTGACACTTGGAAACGATACCAAAATGTGTTTTTGACGAAGCTTCGTTGACGTCATCGCGTGATGCGACGACATGCCAGTTGGATCTCCTCGGCCATGCTTGTGACGTGCTTTCCACGAGTGAGCTGTATGGAGTATATTCAGTAGTGGTAGTTTGATCCAACTACCTTTAAGCGCAATTATTTTATTGAAAATAGCAATCTTAATCTACCATACCCTTACACAAATGCTCAGCGTATTTTTCTCACTGAGAGTTTGGATATTTTCAAAAATAATCAGCGGTATGAGTCCTAATTTGTGCTTGCGTCGAAGTAATTGCTAAATGAGGAGGAAATCATCATCTTAACGGATCACCGCTCCTTCACTAGAATGAATTAAAACACAAATGTTTGCAAGAAAGCGGGAAAGGCATTTTTTGAGGCAGAAATGAATGCTGTTACAACTGAGAACATGGATCATTGCTGGTGAAAGAAAATGGGAGCCAGGAAATTGTAGACATACCCAAATGGGAGCTATAAGTGGTAGTGGTGGATGCCTAAAAGCCTAGCCCTAGAGGTTCGCTCACAATTAAGCCAAACAAGACGAAAACCTGTCGCATGCGAATGTAGACCCCGTTCTTGGTGAAGTGCAAAAGAACCTTGAAACAAAAGTGCTGCACGCAACTGACAAGACTGTGATGGCAAAACCGTATACAGGATTGGAGCGTATCATACTTTTTCCAGTTGAATACCATGCCAGACATAAGCAACTACCAGACATATGTGAAGCATACCCATGCGTTAAGTTGCATCGTCTCCTTTTCTGCTGCGAAAATTATTTTTATCAGTAGAAGCAGAAGTTTAAGCAGTTCGCTGCAAGCAGAAGGATGCGTAAGAGAGGTAACGGTTAGAGTCGGCCCCGCAGTTAATTTACCGCAAAGCTTGTCTATGTACCAGTTTCAAAGAAAATGTGAGTTGCCTGATGTTAATTCACATCTCCAAAGGTCAAATTGTGCAAAATGTATAAAACGTGAGAAAAACCTCAATGCTGATCAGCTACGAATCTTCTCTGAAATATATGAAGGTGGTATCAAGATTAGACACCGCATATTATTGCAGTTTATGAGGTGGAGGAAGGTTTTGTAAGAAACGCATACCCTCAAGAAAAAAAATGTTCTAAACAGTGGAATTATTTGCTATGGTTTCTTAATCAAGGATTGTTGTGGTTATTCATATATTATTTTACATCTCATTGCTTTTGTTATTTGTATTTCGTCTCAACAGTCAAATGAAGAAAAACAAGATTTAACTAACGAATGTGCATGAAGACCTTTATGCAGGTTTGGCATTCCAACAGAAGATAAATTCATAAATCGAAGATCCTGGAGGCGCTGGGCCGAATGTCGACGTCCTAATGTGATCGCGAACAATATAATCTTGATTGTAACATCGATTTTCAACCAGCAAGCGATTATATAAATGTCTAATGCATTTCGTAATGAGTGGAGCGTGGGGTAGCAAGTTTCGTTTGCCAAAGCATTTCTGTAGATAATGAAGCATGTAGCTTTCTTGAAGCTTTTTGTTCGTTTGCACGATATTGATCTGAGAAGCCATGCATTTGGTGGTGAAATCATTTCCATTTATGCATGCTGGTCAGCAAACCTCTGTCATTACTTTAAACAAGTGTTTTTAAACGTTTTTGCTGCTGCGGAACCTTCCGCATATGTTTGCGCTGCTGATGGAAACCTACAGTATGCAATGATCCGAGTGTCTATATTGTTACAACCGCATAGAACTGTGGTTGCAAATTACGACCCAGGCAATTTCGTTCTTTCAGCGGAACCCCTGGCAGTCACTCGCGGAACCCCGGTTGAAAAACCCTGCTTTAAACAAATGTTGAAAAAACATTTGGTCCAAAAGCGTAAAAATATTCATTAAAATTTATTTAACAAAAACGTTTCTTGTGGATCCCATATCCAACCTTGAAGTATTTTCTGTTGCTCTCATCCATTTTCTAATTACCTTCTTGCAACGGCGCAAAACATTTGAAAACCTAGATGCAGCCCGTCTTTTAAATTGACGTGTTATACGAAATGTTTGCAACGAGTTTAGTAATACTGCAAGTGAGCAACTTGGACAGGGGCAAAGATGTCAAGTATACATGCATTTTTTGTAAATCCTTTTTGTAACGATTTTCAACCACGTGTGCCACCTCGTTGATGATATTACAGTCTGTAGATTTTGAAACCCCGTCATTAAATATCAACAACTTTCACGAATGCAAAATTATATGGAAATGCCAGTAAACACTCAAGGACAATACTAGCAAATGCTTTTTGATTGTCAATCGCTGGTCACTGTCTTTTGATTGCACGTTTCCAAGGTATTGGGTTACTCTGACCACCACATATCACTCTCAACAAGGAAATGGGCACAATGTATCTTGAGCCTATACCTTTCCAAGTTGACAGTTGACTCTAATCATGTTTAGTCACGATGATTGTGCTGGTAATGACTTCGCAGTAAAGTATGAAAAACATGAAAAAGTGTCTCACAGGTTTGCGAAGGAGGTTGTTGCTCTGCAACAGGTAAGGTCCTCACGTTTTCCCAAATGATGACCTAAACGATTCTCGAGATGAATTGAGGTTGGTGAATGGATTGCGACAACTGAACCTGATTTGTCTTATTTTTGAAACTGGGGATACATTTTTCTGTAACTTCGTTGAACAAACCTGATAATTATTTTCCAAACCCTTATTCAAATCTTCCTAACGAGAGCTCATTATTAAGGAAAGTTGAGACCTTTGGCCTAACTAGTTTTCGTTCACTGCGCTTCTGCAGCAAGACATATGCGTGGCAGGGATTTATCGGGAAGCAGAGCCTTATTACATGAATCCTTGGAGGGAAAGCAATTCAGCAATCAGCGCCTTGTCGATATTTCCAACGCCTTCTTACGTATTCAGAATTTTGCTTTTGCCAGTCTACATTCAGGAAGAAGGAGGGTGAGCACAAGAACGCAAGGTGTTAATTGCTGACGTTCAATGCATCAAACGTATCAAAAATTCCGAATGTTTATTTTGAAGGGTTGGGAACGTGAAGATTATATAACGTAGTGATGAATTTTTGTAAACGTTCATGCTACAAGGCAAAAATGCTCTACATAAGGTGAATTATTCTTTGCGGCAAGCTCGTCAACATTTAGAAGCTGAAAAGCAAGTTAATTTAATTTGGTATGGACAGTGAACTGGCAAATATATGAGTTTGCATGGGCATCGGCGGCAATTCAGTATAAAAATATTTTGTGTTGCTGCTGAAAAAAGAAATAAGGAGATAATGTTGCATTGCAACATCACTGTGATAAGTTAGGGATTATTGGAGCAAGCAGAAAACGTGAAGTAATGTGGGTTTTTGTTACTTGACATGCCACGCCGTCTCATCACGAAATCTTATGAGCGGATGCTTCCGTTGAGGCATTTTTTGTAATTGAGGAAACACCTTTGCGTTTCAGACGTTATATCTCACCTAAACGAATTCTGCAAGCAATGTGTTGGTAATAATTTCTTCATTTTTGTGTTTTTTTTCTTTCAATTTTCTGTACAAACATCAAGAGTTTGATAATTTTTTGCGTTCTGCTTATACAGCATTATGTTTCCAGAGTATAATGTAGCTAAAAAACATGATTCAGCAAAAAATCTAAGGGCAACGCCATGTTTAAACAATTTCATTAAAAATCGCCCTCAGTCATTGCTACTTTGCGAAAAACGCGTTTCGCCTGATCTGCTTCAGCGTGCACAAAATCGCATGACACAGCCAACACAACCTTCAGTTTTTGATACTCTGCCTTACCTAAGTAATGATGTAGCATGTGGTGATAACAGTGAAGTGCTCGCTCGGTCTTAAGAATACTATAAAATGTACTCGCGTCTTCATTCTTCATGCAAAATCTAGCATTCCAACAATCTATACTTGTTTGATGAACGACCTTAATCTTTTGAGGTTTCTAAAAAATAAACCTGAAAATCTTTTCGTTATCTCATGGAACTATGTATGTTTTCAGATATAACGGTTAATGCAAATTGTCATTTGCGAACAATGAATGACAAATATATCCTTGGTAGAAATTTAACTGAAACAGTAACTTCCACGTTGCAGCCTCAAACATCTGCCGCGGATTCAAGCGAAAGTCTGCTACTGTTAATAGCTTTTGCTTTGTATTGTGTGATGGCTCTAGGTGTTGTAATATTTGAACTGTTCGTCACAATAAAGATGAGGGCAGATGCTCCCCCACGAGAGACGCCGCGACGTAAGGCAAGTGCATTATAATCTGCAGGTGTTGAACTGGAAACTCTAGCTTGGCTGAGTCACTGGACAACTACTGTGCAATATCTCTTTCATTCTGTTATTCATGTAATTAACATGTTCGCAAAGACCGAGGTCAGGTTTTTCATTTGTCTTTTGATAAGTATTTCTGGGTAGTTACTGCGATGTTCATGAGGTCAAAGACTTAGGTTTTCAAGACGAGATTTGAGAGTGTCGACTTAGGCTCATGTTTCTTTTTACATATCATACGCTGAAAAAGAGAAAACCAGATTTTCTTAAGTAAATATTTCCTTCTTTCCCGCCATCATGTGTAGCATCTGAAACTGAGATAATAATTAAATCTTTAAATAAAATCCTACATTTGTAACATGTTAAAAAATCCAAACAACGTTGTCATGATAGTTGTTTTTCTTAACTTAATTTCTACTGATGCAACGCAGTTTTCAATGAAAAAAAAGACTAAAATGTAACCCTGTGTTTCTGCCTCCAACGCCCTTGTAAAACGATCTGGTTTGTCTGTTACTATCAACTGCGTTCTTTCAGAGAGTACGTGCTTTGTAATATGGACTTCGTGTCAGTTTCAAAATCGAAATTAAACTCATAGATGTTAGTCTTTCCAATTCGGGGCAGAACTTCAAAACCCGGAATTCGGGTAGCTCAGAAAAAATGGGAAATAAGGAGTTTTTTCGTGTTTTGACACTAATGTGATATTGCGCGGTAAAAATCTGTATCATTTTGAAATTTCTAGTGTTTGTCAATGCGCAGTTCATTGACGAATTATTCATTAAGTTAAACATAGTTTTTTACTGATATTCATAATGGTGACTCATGATATTCAAAGCGTAATCTCATCATTCACTCTGTTTCTGAGTTTTGTGACAAATAGTACCATGGATGAAAAAGCTTTCTCCGATTCCACTCATGCGGACTTATTTGTAAGTAAAGCATGGTACAGTGTTTCAAATTTAACGGGCCTCCTTTTGTAGCCTCAAAAAGACAAATTTCTTTTTTCACAATTTGTGATCGGATCTCTTGCTGTGCCGGGATATTTTTGTAGTTTTCATTCGCATGGGTTACATGGATTCTGTGCTTTGATTTCAAATCGTTGATTAAACTTTCGCTGCTTGAACCACCTCCTTTTTGCATAACGGAGCACACATTGCACTTTGGACTTGTTGAGCCGTGTTGTATAATAAGTGGCTTCTTACTTTCTTTGATTAACCCGGGTTTCGGGTAATAGAAAATAGCCAAAAGAATCGGATCGGTTTCGGGAAAACCCGAGTTGAAGCACTACACCTGTATTTGTGATGGTTCGAAGCGAAAGCAGTTAATCGATGAAAAAATAATTCAAATTGCGTAAAATACAGAAAATATGGCATTGAGAAAAACGTTGTGGTGTAAGTGCATCAAGTTGTCTAAGAATTGACTGTGGAGGTATTTGAAAGGCATCAGTGAAACAAAATGAAAAAATATGGAACGAAAACTCTTGCGAACTTCATGTGATTTGTTTATAGTTTTTCATCTAAAGCATTGCTGGATTCCTATTACGAACAGAGGTCACAATTTCAAAAAATTTTGCATTGCTATTTTTGGATAGTCAACAACGGCAAATAAGCATTGACTGTGGAGAAATTATATCAAGCCGTCCTGTATTAGAAGCAAATGTTTTTAGCAATTTGTTTTTAAATGACAAAAATATACATAGCCTAATAGCTAGATCACATCTGAGGAAACATTTTGTAATTCGCTGAAAGACTAAAGTTGCTTTTTATAAAAAACGTACTTTGAAACCTCCATTGACAATTTTATTCAAAGATTAAGCGAAGAGTGGTTGCTGATACTTATTTTCCACGTTGCTTGATTTCCATATTAACAACAAAATGCTGCAGCCACGTACTTTGGAATTCGAAAGTTTTGTAAAAAATAAAAATTTCCTGTTTGAACTCAACAATGGAGTGAATGAGCACTACTGCTTCATTACTCAGATGACAATTTGGTAGAATCTGAAAGAACTTATTCACCGATAAATGATGCCAGCACAATTTAAGCAAGGAATCTTTCATATTTTATTGATCTGTTTGGCATGAACTGCCGATTTTGCACCTAACAAACAACTAACGTGCAAGTAGGTATCTGGAAACAACACCTTACTTCTACAGTATGCGTTTTGAATGGCTGATATACATATACGGGACATCTTATAAAATTAAGTGCAAAGACAACTGCGGCACTACAACAACCAACATTAGTCATAGTTAAGCTTGGTTGAACGTGACTCTACTGTAGCTTAACCGAACTGTTATTACACAAAAAAAACGTCCGATGAAACCGATTGAGGTGTCGTGACCTTTGTCGCCGTTAGCCACCATGTTCTAGTCAGGGCGACTGTCGTCGTCAAAGTACCATCGAATATTGCACAACCACTGCTACGTTTAGCCAGGTGGGATCACTTTGACAGCTAAACCGAAGTGTATGCACACATGCTTTTCTCTGTGTCACCAACTTACTGACCACAGCAGTCTGCCACAACGCAAACCAACGAAATGCAAGTCAAAAGCCGAAGCTTATATTCTGCAGACAGGATAACTTGAAATAAAGGGAAATGTGTTGTAGCATGTGGTATGCATTTTCTTAGGTACGAAGAAGCGAACACTTCACTTCTGTTTTACTATATTTTAGGATTTTTACGTTTGGCTGTAGGTCAAATGAGGTAAGCAATCTTTGTTGACCTAAAATTAAGGAACATATAGTAAACGTTTCAAGTTCTTCAAAGTTTTTTTTGATTTGTTATTTCATGTAGTTAAACAGAAAATAAGTGGTATATTTTCTGCAATAAGGTTATGAAAATCAATAGAATAACATCTTCGTTTTCGAATCGATGACTATGGGCAGATAACTCATCATGAACGAACTTGTTCACAACTCACCAGGCTTCCACATAATGGAAGAAAGCTGTTTCTTGCTTGCTTTATCTCGTTGATATTTACGAAAGGATTTGGTGTCAAACAATTTAGATGTTTAGAGTAGTTGATGCATTAATTGGTGAATTAACTTGGAAAAGCTTCAACTCAGACAGTAGCTAAAATTCTACCGGTCGTGAAATCACCAAAGCATGAAAAAGAGCATGTCATAATAATAACATTCTGAAAGAACATCTGGAATTGCCTTTATTCTTCATTTGCAATGCTTCACGAATGCTGGTGAAAAATTACTTGTGGTTTGTTACCGAAAGCTGCGAGAGTCCCATTCTGGGTCAGACAGCTGAAATACCAATTTCTCTTCGGCGCGCTTACAAACATGTCTGGCATTATTCAAACACAAGAGCACTGATATGATGTCATGGAAGTTCTGTCGTGTTTATGAGGTGTGATGTGAACACAAATACGATACAGAGATGCTCATAAACTTGAGTAGACCTGGTGATTTTCTAAGAAGTGCATTGCTGTTAAAGTTGCTTATCCATTTGTTGTAAGCTGCCTTCCAAAACGTAATAACTTCGAAACAGTTAATTTAGAAGCGTAATTTCTGCTTCGCTATTGTAAATAACATTCCATATATTCGTAAATATCAGGTGACAATAGGACACAGAGATTACAAAATGAGTTTTCATTGTCTCGTTTGGTGAAATGCCTGATAAAAAGGAACTGATGATGAAGTGAGCAAGAACTGACTCCTCAATTCTCCCCTCAAAATATTGTTGTTTCCATGTATTACAGAGTTCTGAAAAACCCTTGAATAAAGCAAAAGGAGGAAATGGTTGCGAGGGCGTAGCACCAGAAAAGTTCGAACTTCTTGAAGTGAACGAGAAAAGAGAAATGTTACGGCCAAACTGCAAAGCAAAACGTCACATAAAGCAGAGTCCTGATAGCAGCGAAAAAGAATGCATAACGGTACAGCATTATTGCAACTGGCTTTTAAAAACCTAAGCACACTTTCTGCGACCTATACAGTACGTCGTTTATAGTATATGACAAAACCTGAAAAATGCGCACAGATAGTTTTTGAATATTTTATTGAATCTGTTCATTCCACCTAATTACCTGCAACTTTTTAACGCATAGTGCACCGGAGTACAGAAGTAACAGATGCTCAACACATTGTGAGAAAAAAATTCGTTTGCCTTTGATCGAAATAACTGCAACTTTCTGGTTTGCAGACCAACGAAAAGCAGCCAGTGCCCCTCTGTGCTATTAGCAAGGAGCAAATGTGAAGATCTGGTGGACGTTCACGCTCACAGCATGGGCAGTAAAAGAATTTTGCGTGTGAAAAGGGCTTGCCAGCGGTTTTTGTGGTCTGACTTTCCTCAACATTTTTCGATGAAAATTGTGTAAGAATCAAAGCATTCTTCATGTTGCGTACTTTTCCATGATGATTAACGAACAGGTATTCAGTCACCGCAAAGGCAATGTAGTCCAATGTATCAGCAAATTGATTTTCATAGGAAATCAATGTCGTGCATTCTGTGAGCATCGTCAGGTCTGCAATCTTAAACTTAGCTTCCATAGATTTAGGATTTCATGACTGATGATGCGCAGAGTTACTGTGCGTGTAATCGATTTCCTGTTGAACAAATTTGCAGATTGATTCGACTGCCTCACCTTTGCACACACTGCTTACTTGAATACAGATATGTGCAAATTCCAATTATCGGAAAATATCTTGATGAAGATTCCAGTCCGCTGATTCAGCGAAAGCTTCCAGGAAACTTAAAGATTTTAATCGTAATACAAGCATTTTAAGATATTTACTTCAACCGTTTGTTATCACAAATATTTGCAATATGTCTGATAACCGGAAACATTTCATACAAAAAAGTTAAATCAATTTTCTGGTGGCTTGAATTGCCTGCATCGCATGTTGATTCCATTAATATGTTGAAAGCATTGAGTATTTGTAATTCATACTCATAGAAACACACTTTGGGCTCAAATAATCCCTGGTTCTTCACAGTCTCCCACTCACCCCCACCTTTTACCAATCGGTCTAGTTAGAAGTGTGGAACTTATCACAGCCCTATGCTGTGGTGCTGAACGTCAAACAACCGTGTAAGCTCCATCTACACGTATGCTTTTCTGTAATCTTCACATTTCTACGCTTGTGTTCTTTCATGTATTGGCGTGTTCCTTGCTACTGCCATGTATACTTGAGTCTACTGCTTTGCATGTAGGGATGAAGACGTTATACAATACATCATCAGAATACAACTCAACATTTTGAGTTTAGATTTTGGTAGCAGTTTTCATAGTAGTGCAATTTATCACTTACGAAATGTTTATGGTTTATGAGTTCACGTTCAGTTTCAATAAATTTGCTCTTGCTTTTTCCCTGTAGTGTATAAGTATATTCTATGGCACCAATCTCCTCATGCATCAAGCGGGAGTAGGGCCGGCTTTTAGCCGGTTGATCCGATTGCTTCCAATAGGGCCCCGCGCCAAAGGGGGACCCGCGCTTCGCCTACAAACCTGCACTTTCAATCGAAAGTGTTTGCGTAGAGCCGGGGTGGGGCCCAAAATATTATTAGGCGTGGGGTCCGCTGCCATCGAAAACAAAAATGAAATGTACCGTTTTTCAAGGCTCTCCATCGTCATGATTCGTGTTTTTAATCGTAGTAATGGTCATTCTTTTCCGGCAATGCGGAGCTTCAGTATTTTCAATAGCGGCAGATAGGATAAAATTTTGAAGCTGTTTTCTGTTTCAATGACAAGCTTTTCGTATTTGACAGGTCAATTTATTTTCAATAGTCGCTACAAGATATGGTTCAATAGATTTTGCTGTTTCAACAATTGCTGCTACTTGTCTTCTGAAAGCTAATTTTAGTTCGCATTTGCAGATGCATGCTGCTTATTCAGTCTAATTCACTTCCACTCTTGTAGAGATCTGATATGAGACAACCTGAGATCGGCGAAAAAGTTTGAAATAAAATTGGTTTGAATTATACATGACTATTTCCGGTGTGCAAAAAATAACGCTTCTTTGAAAAGCAACAGAAAATGTCTTTAACAAATATTACCAGTTAGGCTAAGTCAGTGGTTCCCAACCTCTTTCAGGCCGTGGCCCACTTGTCGCTTTCAGCAGAACGTCGTCGCCCAACATCACAGAACAATAGAAAAGTCTACTCTCAGTCTCCTTGTAGGCACAAATATGATCAAACAAAATAGGTTCTTTATGACGATGCATCAAATTTTATTTAGTGTTAGCATCAACAACACAAGGCAGACTGCGAGATAAACTTCAGTGTGATTTTTGATCTTTTGTGACGTTTTCGACAAGACTGTGAATTCTTGGCTGCGTTGTGGAAAAGAGCGCATCTAAGATCATCTTCTGGAGTAAACACGAGTCCGTTTCGATATTTTGCTCTCACGCACAGAAGGGTAGACAATCCAGATGCATTAAATCTGTGCCCCAGAATCGTTTTGTAAGTCAAGGATTTCATCTTCCATGCAATCTGCAAGATTCTCGACTGGAAAAATAAAAGGATTCTTCACTAAACCAAGTTTGTTTTGATAAGTTTGGAAGAGTACAGCATGATATCCTCGCAAATCCCTCCAAGGTGTTAAACAACTTCTGAGACCTTTTCAATGCAGCGACCCATTTAGCAACCCAACTTGACCTAACGATCACCTTCCGAAAATGTCCAGTCAGGCATATGAAATGCCGATGTGTATGCACAAGAGAATATCACAATGACTAAAACTAACGTACGATGTCACTACGTGGAAACAATACTCATTTATTAAATTCATGCACATGGCAGCACCAGTGAGAGAGACCCGTGTCGTATAAAACAGCATAGCATAACTTATTATAACTTATAAAAATTAAAAGCTCTATGAGGTTTTCTATTGGCATAATAGTCATGTTCTTTCCAATTATGCTCCAAATGGCCTCCACGGAGTTGGAGGCAAACTTTCATACGGGGTGCAAAATTGTCAAATACTCGAACACATTCTTCATTGGATATTTCACTGATTTTGGCTGTGATTGCTGCCTTTAATTCACCAATCTTTCGAGGATTATTCTGGTACACATTATTCTTGAGATACCCTTGCAGATAAAAATCTGACTATCGAGAGATTCCCAGCAGTTGACTGCGTCGTCTGAGTGATTTTGTAGGGCTCCGGCCGAACAAATCCCGTGCAACATCAGTGTTTCTTTGCGTCCTAGCACTCACCATCGGACCAGAATTTGTGTACCTCAGACCTTTCCAATGAAGATTTTGCACAGTTCCACACTATCTAAACTTCTGGATCCAGTCAAAAATTCTGCCTTTTGATGAAGCATAACGACACTGAAACTTTCTCCGAAAACTTGCTTGCACTAGATCAGAGGTCGGCAACCTTTCGCTAGTCATGAGCCAAAAACAAACTCTGCAAGTTATGGCGGACCGTAACATTTTTCCACCAACAATTTCGTTCCAATTGCTGTCAAGTCTTGGGAATTTTTGGAATTTTAATTAGATTGACTCTTGATTTTCACAGTTCGTAACGAAAGTCCAAAATGCATCATAGAGTTATTTACAGCACAGTGCGGAAGGAGGGCAGGTTCATAAACTATGATACCACTAAGCTGGCCATATACAGTTACTGCAATTTGATAAAGGAGCTGCGGGCCGGATGATTTTGCTTGGCGGGACAGATCTGCCTCGCGGGCCGTAGTTTCCTGACACTGCACTAGACCAAATCATGATCGGAAAAATATTTGTTGCAATATTTCATGCACTAATTCTAGTGCTACAAGCTGAAAATGAAGAGGAATATTTAAAAGTAAAAATTTTATTCAGGGATTTGTCGGTTCTGCATTTTTTTTTTGAGTCACCCTGTATGTAAAGTTGCAAAACTGCAGAACAAACTAATTTTTTTTCTGTTAAAACAATTATGAAAAATTGAAAAATGATGAAAATAATACAACCACCCCAACTCTGGTTGGGGTGCTGGAGCAACAACGTTGCAAACAGTCACCCTAGCCCTGGTGCACTCAACTCCAGAGTACTGCGCTCCTGTTTGGTGCCACAGTGCTCATACCCACCTCACTGTCACCGCCATCAATGACGCATTGATAATTGTGACAGGGTGACTGCGTCCTACACCAGCGGACAACCTTCCAATCCCCGCAGGTATCCAATCTGCTGAGCTTCGTCGCATTGGAACCACACTGTCTCTCGACCGTCGTGGCATGGAGCCTGGACACCTGCTCCATTCAGCGCTCACCCGTCCATCCAGTTCAGATGCACGGCGCCTCAAATCGAGACACCCATTTCAGCCAACCGCACAGCAACTCGCCAGTTTTTCTGACAAAAACAACATACGTGCGGCGCATTGGGCGG
>JGI24022J15233_10006375_pt1 | contig 12766 bp, 5 predicted proteins | sample Ectturendosymbi2_FD_15233 | JGI IMG/M metagenome (IMG submission 15233)
TTTTTTGCTTGGGGGGTGCGGGTTGTCTGTGACTGACGTCATAAGTGGAAGACTTTTAGACCACCTTGGCTCACTTTGCCTAGCCCTTGGCGCCAACCGTCACTTGCCTAGCCCTTGGCGCCAACCGTTAGCCTAGTTTCCAATAAAAACTTCAGCAAAATACTACCATCTAATGGTTTGGGCCCAGGGCAGGTGAAGTGGGCCAATGTGGCCTAAAAGTCCTCCACTTATGACATCGCTCACAAAAAATCTACAAACTCCAACCAAAAATTTTTTTCATTGCAAACTACAAGACTTGCCGAGTCTTTTGAGCCTTTGAACAGCTCTCTACCGCGTTCAGTGCCAGAGTTACGCTCGCGCAAAGCCATGTGCAATCCAGTTGTTTTGGCACGAAATGCTCGAAACATACCAGACGCGAAACAGTTAAAACCAACCGATTTTACAGAGCTGAAAAAGATGACCATTAGAATTTACTGAAACTGTTGGATTTATTCTTCTCTTTTTTTCAAGTTCTTCAAATTTCGTTGCTACTAATTTTGATTTTTTAAAAATTCCAGTTAACTATACAAGCGTCCTGCTCATTTTTTACTTAGTAGATTTTTCAAAGGAAAAGTAAAGAGTAGGTTTTTGGGTGGGTTTTACTGTTTTTTTTAAGTGGGCTGTTTTGAAAAAAATTCAGGTGGTTTTTTTTCCAAGTGTTTTTTACAACAACCCTGATACACCCCAACCACATACCCCCAAACTAGCCACCCTAAAATTGAGCTAGATCAGCTTGAAAGACCACCACTTGAACCCTGTTGCAAAATGTCCAGCGTAACCCCAGTAACCAGAGTTGCAGATGCTTGGAGAAGTTTGTTTCAACAAATGTGTTACCACAACAAGATTTAAGGGACTTGAAACCCCCACGCTAAAAATACAAATGAAATCACTAGAACAGGGTTGCTTTTTCCACCAACCCATTTTCTGTTCAGTCGTTTTAGGTATTTTTTCAAACTGTTTCTAAAATTGCGTTACTGTGATATCATTGCGGTTTGTAGAAAAAAACAGAGAAACAGAAAAGATTATTACACTTTCAACTTGACCTGGAACTATAATACTTGATCATTTTTAGCAACTTGTGATGTACCAATCACATTTGAACGCAAAGCCTCGGCAGTCATTGTTTGCAGCGTTCAACATCAAGTTTCTTACATGGCTAGTTGTGGGTGTGCAAAACTGTGACTTGCGCTGTATCACTGTACTCAGTCCAATAAATTGTTGTACATAAATGTTCTGTGACATAAATAACTGTGAACCTCCTAAAAAAAATACATTGAAATTGGTTTCAATGGCAGACAACTAAAAAGAACATTTTTCACTTCCTGAAAACCAAGTAAAATAAAAATATTTAACTAAAAAAACTTTTTGTGATAGTATGATGCGGGATATCTGACCACTGCACTCCACATTACTACAACATTATTTTTGAAATTTAACCTTGAAAACGATTTGTACAAACCAATCAATCCTAGCATTTTTAAGTGCTAAGCTATTCAGCTTTATCAACACATTCTGATAGTTTTTAGCCTTCTTTGTGATAAGGCTTCAACTTCAGTTCTAGATTCTTCAGTATGGCCACTACAGTGTGTCCTCATAGCAAGAAATGCTAAATTACACCATATCAGAAAAACAAACCATGTGTAGCTGTTTATGAAGGATAATAAATCAAGGTACAGTAGAGGCCGCTTAATATGACCACCTTGGGACCAGACCATTTTGGTCATAATATCCAAATGGTCATAAAAACCGAAGCCGCCATACCCGCACCTGAATCGATGCCATAAGCCACAAGAAGCCCAAATACCATCAAATTCATCGTTTAACCAAAGTAACAGTATGACGTTGGCAGTAAAACAAAGTACAGTACTGTAACAGTACAAGTGGCAGTAAAACTAAGTACAGTATGTAACAATATGTACAAGCGGTGGTACCGTATAACAAAGAAAATAACAGTTCAAGTAATGTTTAATCAAAGTAACATATCAAAGCACCGAAAAATAAATTTGAAATTTTACGCATGTACGTTAGTTAGTTTTAGGTGCAAAAAAACGGTAATGTTCCGCTGAACAAGATCTTTTTGCAAAAAATCATGAATTTGTCCAGCGAAAGTTTCGAACTCTTCCATTGACAGAAAACCTTTGTTTCCAAGCCAATGTGGAGTTGATCAAGCATTTTTCTCATGTCGACATTCTGTGGTATGGCCGCAGGATCAGGTTCTTCTTCAACTTCACTTCCAACAATTTCAGATTGTGCTGTGTACCTTGCGACAATTCCTTGTTCTCGTTCTTCAATTGTTTCTTCTGTGGCACTTTCAACATCGTTGTCAATGTCTACCCACTGCAAAAAGTCATTTTTAGCCATGTCAGCTGGAGGCATGTCAACATCTTCTGCGTCTTCCACTGCTCTGTCCTGAACTTTGGTCTTGAATTTTGCCTTTCCCCAGCAGTTTTGAATGCATTTTGCTGTAACTTTCGCCCATGATGTTGCCAGAATATGCATTGCATCCAAAACGGAAATTTCCTCTGCACTTTCATTAGTCGTTTTGGTGTCTCCTTCCACAGAATCAACTATTTTCTTGATAATTCTACAACGAATTTCGTTGCATGCATATGCTTTCAAGGCCCTAATTATGTCCATGTCGCATGGCTGGATTAACGATGTCGTGTTTGGTGGTAGAAACATCATGTGGATCTGTTTCAGCGGAACATCTGCATGTGCAGAGCAATTGTCCACTAGCAGCAGAATATTCTTATTTTCTTTGCAAAGCTGGAGATCCCAGTTCTGCAGCCAATTCGTCCAGATTTGCGACGTCATCCAGGCATTTCGAGAGGACCTGTATTCCATTGGAAATGTCTTGACGTTTTTGAAACACTGTGGCTGTTTAGACTGTCCAATGACCAACAGTCGTGATTTTGAGCTGGCCATATTGTTGCACACTAGCACAGTCAGACGATCTTTAGCCACTTTTACGCCCCTTTCAAATCGCTTCTTGCTCTTTTCAACATACGTCGAGTCAGGCAGTGCACGGAAATAAAATCCCATCTCGTCAGCATTGTAGATGTTGTCTGGACCATACTTCTCGATTAATTTGGCAACATTGTTTTCAGTCAAAGCATTTGCTTCTTTCCCATCTGCTTCTTTGGACTCACCCTGTACTTTACCCAGCCACTCCAATCCATATCAAACTTTCCAGCGATGAAACCATCCTTCTGTAGCTGAGAAGTCATCGTAGCCCATCTGTTGAGCTAACTGCTCTGACTTCTGCCTCAAAATTGGGCCATTAACTGTTACACCTCTCAACTTGGCGAACATGTACCAATCATACAGCCCGTCTTCCACATCTTCGTTTTTTCAGTACGATGTCGTTTTCTGTTGTTGCCACGTTGTTCAGCAACTTCTGCCCGTATCTTGGCCTCAATTTGAATCGCAAGTCACAAACCTTCCTGTTTTACCTTCAACGCTTCCGCCGCTTTCCTCTCACTCATCTTGGGCAGCTTTTTAAATTGCTCAAGAAGTTCAAGTTTTTCTGATGCTGTAACATCTGTCCGAGCTCTTTTCAGCAACATGTTGCTCAAGCTGTAAAACGTTTTTGGCCGATTTGAAACAAAGATTACAGTACGACTGTGTTACGAACTGAAGTCAATTTTCTGGCTGACAGAGTCCAAGTACATCTACGTCATAGCGATGTGACTGTTTCGTCATTAAAACTTGACACGCAGCACACACACTACAGCGTACACGCAGCATGTGTACAGAAAACATGCATGTTGAAAAGGTGAAGTTATAAGCGCGTGGCGGGAAAAAATGTTCTGTATTGTAATAAGAAAGATGGAGAAAATGTTGGTCATATTATCCGAAATTTAAATGGAGAAATTCCAGACTGTACCAAATTGGTCATAATAAGCGGCTGGTCATATTATCTGTGGTCATAATAAGCAGCGCCTACTGTATTACCCAGCCTAAACATATATAAAGTACACTGCCAAGAATTTATCTAAACAGATGAAATAATGTTCAAAGGATAATTTCTTAATTAAAATGATCAGTAATTTGTTTTAGTGAATTTCCTTTATAAACATACACTTTACTAATCCAGGTTATATACACATTCTACACCATACTAATTTCCAGACAACTTTTACAACACAGACTCTGAGCTCAGAGAAATTGTTGCTTACATAACATGACTTGAATAAAATGTGTTGCCATTTGTCATAATGCAAAATGATCGTAAAAGCTAAAAATGTTGAGGGCTACATATCAAGTGTAAGGTTTCTGCCAAACTACTCTATGAACTGTATATATCCAAATTTGCATAACATGAACAGCATGCTTGTTCAGCATCATTGAATGCACACATTGAAGTTAGTTGATAGATCTATATAAGGTTTCAATTGAACTGCTTACTGTACTGTTTACCTTTATAAAACTGCTTACCTGAGGCCCACATGGTAACAGAAAACTCTCCTTCCAAAGTCTTGATCTGGACTTGCTTTTGCTCCCACTTCTTGGCAACTTTTTTATCAATGTCAAGACGTTTATGCTTCTTACTTCCTTTTTTTCTTTTTGAAGTTGAACTTTTTGCAATTGAATGTTGTGGTAAAGGCACAAGCATTTCATCACTCCCAATTACACCCGTCTCAGCTATATTCATATCATCTATCACTTCTTCAGCAGGTTGAACAACAACATTTTCGCCATAGCTGGAATTATCAGGCCGCACTTGATTAAGAGCAATCAAGTCTCCATTAGAGTCACCATCTAAATGAACACTTGGGTTATCCGACATGGTGTCACAACTCTTTGCAGCAATGATTCTTCATTACAGTAACACAATGCTCAGTTCAAAACTGAATCTTCTGTTCAGGCACATGCTCTATGAAACCTTCAGATACCTTTAAACATTTTAAAGTAACTAATATGAAAACAACAGCATCCATTGTATTGCTGCCTACTTATTAGGTGCGTGATATTCAAAAACTACAAACTCTCAAAATCACTTGGAGTAAACATTAAACACAGAAGTCTTAGAAATAAAATAATGGGCATGTGGAGTTACATACCAGACACTGCCAAGAACTTTCCAGTTAAATTAGAAAACAACCTAAATTACCACAAACAAATCAAAAGGTGTGTAAAATAATAATTTGTAACATGAAACACAATGCTTAATATTTTTCAAAATTGCTCAGCAACCTCTAGTCTGGATTCCATGTGAGTTGTTAACAAGATTTGTGGCGTGAGAATTTGCAGGCATGATGTGGTAACCAAGCATGACAAATCAGACCTGATCACCTTTATGCATGAGATTTAGACGATCCATGGCATGTAGACTATGTTGCGATCAGAGAGCCCAAGCGGCAAGCATGCAAACTTAACACTGTGGCAGCAAGAAACAGAGATCAGTAGTCACTAGTAATCATCACATGCAACTGTGTTCACCAGCAGTATCAATATACAGTATATTGCATGCCATGACTTGACCTTGACCACTCTGTTGCTGCTTGTTTGCGCCAGCGCCACATACATATAGGTGCTATTCTTAGTGCACGTTCTGTTTGTGCTGTATCACACATGCAACACCATGCCAATTGTGAGGCTTCAACAACATCTCTCTTTTTACAACAAATCACATCTCAAGCTCTTTTCATAAAGGTTGAATCTTGCTTTTGCTCCCACTTCTGGCATTGCCTTATATATCCTGGTCAAACACAACTTTGTTGGTGTGTCCCACTCTACAGATGTACAAAGTTTCATCAGTGAATCTGATTCAATCTGAGGTTTGCAGCTGCTTGCAATACTTGGTTTGCAGCTGCTTGCAACAAGGCATTTTACAAGTACGCTTTTCTATGGACGTCTGACCATTTTTCTTGGCCATTATTGCCAAGGTTACTATTGCGATCGGAAAGGCCGAGTGGCATGTGCACAAAGCTTTGCACCGTGGCAGCAAGCAACAAAGGAGTTCACACGCCGCGATCACTCTGTTATTACTTGTTCGCACCACATAGATATATTGTTGTTCTTCGTGCACATCCCATTCATGGTGAATCACACAATCAATGCAACACCACCGGAGAGGTTGCAACAACATCTCCTCCTTTGTACAAACCGCACCAATCGCACCTTCTCTGTGTGAAGGCTGAACCCGGCACAACCTCTACATCCTGGTCACAGCACCACTTTGTTGACGATTGGTAAGCCTGAGCGGCATGTGCGCAAAGCTTCGCACCGTGGCAGCAAGCAACAATTGAGTTCACACGCCACAATCACTATTATTGCTTGTTCGCGCCACATATATATATTGTTGTTCTTCGCGCACATCCCATTCATGGTGAATCACACAATCAACGCAACACCACTGGAGAGGTTGCAACATCAACAACAGTGAAAGTTTTGGTCATTTTGGACACAGCTACTTTAATTGACCATGATTACCAATTGTGAAAATTTTCCCACAACAGTTGAGCAGGGTTGACACCATGCTTATGTTTGTAAAATTGAAAGCAACAAGCATTGATCTAAAGATTTTGTTTTTTCAATTTCACATTTGGTTACACATGAAACACTGCATCACTGAGAATATGGCTATGCCAGAAGTTCTCAAGAAAAAATCTCACAAAAAAGCAGCTCCATTGAGAACATTGGTAGGTTTGATTTTCACAAGGAACAAAATCTGCAATAAATACAGCATCCACCAAGGCACTGATGGGTTTTTATCTTTCCAAGCAATAAACATTGCATAAATTTTTTTATTTGTTCAACTTTGTGCTTGTTTGTGGATGAAATTTGGCAACATACAAGTGGTTGGTAGGCTGCAAACAAGAAAGAAAAACATCTCATGAAACAGCAGCTCTATTGAGAACATCGGAAGGTTTGATTTTCAAAAGGAACTAAAATTGTAGTAACTACAGCGTCAACCAAAGCGTTGATGGGTTTAAACTTGCCAGCAATGAACAATTGCATCAATTGTTTTATATTTTCAACCTTGTGCTTATTTGCACATGAAATTTGGCAACATTGAAGAGTTTGGTAGGCTACAAATTTAAAAAAACATCTCCGGAAAAGACAGCTCCATCGAAAACATTGGTAGGTTTGATTTTCAAAAGGAACAAAAATTGCTATATAGCAAGCCAAATACAGCATCATACATGGGTTCAAAACTTTTCAAACTGTGCGCCGTTACAAATATTGCACCAATGTTTTTATTTTTCAACTTGGTGCTTGTTTGTGCATGAAATTTGGCAACAGTTGAGCAGTTAGTAGACTACAAATTTGAAAGAAAAAACATCTTGCAAAAAAACACTCCACTGAGAACATTGGTATGTTTGGTTTTCGAAAGGAACAAAAATCAGAGTAAATACAGCATCAACAAAGGCATTGATGGGCTGAATATTTTCCAAGCAATGAACATTACACCATCTTTTTAGTTTTTCAACTTGGTGCTTGCTTGCACATGTAATTTGGTAGAATTGATGCGGTTGGTAGGCCACAAATTTAAGAAGTTTTGGCAAGACCCTGTGGAAGCCTTAATTTTGTCGTAACATAGGTGTAAACAGCAGATAAAATTTAGGGTGAAACTGCAAAACAAAACGATTGGAGACTGATTGCCCTCCCGCCATGAAGTGGAATATTACAAACAGCTATGAGTGTACATGGCAGTGCACAAGCTTGACAGCTTTCCTTGCATTGGAGCTGGCACTGCCAGCAGAGTAGGAAATTCCGAAACATGTGTGTTCGATGCAATATCAATTTAAAGTGTTCAAAAACGTGGATTGTTTCGTGTCATTGCGTGGGTGCTATTTAGACAAGGCAGGGAGATTGTTGTTTCGTAATAACACTGCACAACTTTGGAACGGAAATGCTGTTGCCTGTTCCAAACTACCTGCATTGGAGACCTACAGTGACAGCGTTTGATATTCTATCGGCTTTAAAGCTGAGTACCTGCGGTACAAAGGGGCTTGTCATGACAGTCAAACAGACCCCTGGATGCACCTATGACTCATATGCATGCTATGCTCAGACTATCCTAGAATTGTGTAGAAAAGTAAGTATCATATCACAAAAAAAATTGCTGATATCTAATTAGTTCATTCAAACAAGAATTACTACAAGCTTGTAAATAGAATATATTGTACTTAATGTTTACATGATTATTTAATATTGTGCCACATATGTTTGAACTAACCTTGGACTCTCAGGAGGTATAAAAAACCCTGGTTGGAAACCGCTGCTCTAGATCTTCCATGTTCTTGGGTAATAAATTCACTCATTGCAACCAGGGTATGTCTTCTACTAATCTACACTGGCTTGACAGAACAGGATTTAAAGGCATAGATATGACTCATGTAAAAATTCTTAGAAACATATTTCTACCTCAACAAATTTGCTACAATTTTTCTAAATTAAATAAATGACACACGACATTTTTTCCACCCACCTTCACGGTTGTGCTGCAGGTCCAAATGTGCAAGTTACTAAAACTACCACTCCTTACATGCAAGATTAGCTGGGATGAAAGTAGATTTATTAATTGGCGTCTTTTTTCAGATGACAGCAAATATATGCTTGTGCCTCAACTAACTGATTGACAAAACTTACCTACTGAGCCTGATGTAATTGATCTGCTGGGCATGATATTATTGATTCAATTAAATGTCTACCACTTTAATCATCCCATGTTCATCTGGATTGTGGCAGATTTTCTAAGCTAACTACTGTTGATTTTTGCTTAGTATTATGGATTCCCATTGACAACATTAATATTCCACAGTCATAGTTGATGTGACGGTTTTGATGCCTGTGGTTGCCTGCACTGATTACTTCATTTATTGATTATGTGCTGCGTCGAATTGCATTGTTTTGCCTGGTTGTCGTATCGCACGTCAGTATCAGATCGTGTTTAGTTTCCTACCAGGCAGTTGTTGTGTTTATTGACTTGTGCTGCAAATGTTTATGCGTGCTGATGTTCTTATTTCAATAAAGCCTGGTGAAAAGCTTCATTCGCCAATAGGTCCTGTCGAGACAGTTGGTACATATAATATTTTCATTCTTCATCCTCATTGAGTCTTACCACTTATATGCTTGGTGTTTTTTTTCACTGAGACATTTCAGCCATTTTTTGCTAAGACATTTTGGTCACTGAGACACTTCAGTCATTTAACTCACAGAAATACAATTTTGTATTAAAACTTGCCATAACAGTGTCCATTAGCCTATATTTTCAGATATTCTGAAAGAAATGACTTAAATTCAAAAACATTTTTGCCTATGATCGAAAAAAGCAACTTATATGCATTAAACAGCCTACATAAGATACAGTCGGATATGTCACATTTTCCCACCTGTTGTTAACAGGCCGATTGTCACCCTACTAGGCCTGACTGGGTAAGGTGTGGGGTGTGATTAACACTTTGAGAGCCAGTCTACGAATATATCACACCTGGATTTCGGCCTAAACCAGCAGTTTTCAGTTGTCTTACCAATGCCATAGCTCCTTTGCCGATTGCACTAGAGAGCTGTTCAAACCCTCACAAGATTTGGCAAGTCTTCTGCTCTGCACTCAAAAAAAAATTTTTTTGGTTGGGGGTTTTGGATTTTTTGTGAGTGACGTCTAAGTGGTTTTCGGGTCATTTTGGCTCATTTTACCTGGCCTAGAGCCCAACTGCTAGGCCAAAGTATTTTGCTGAAGTTTTCATTGGAAACTAGGCTCGAGTCTGAGTCTTTTAAGCCTTTGATCAACTTTCTAGCGTTTCTGGTTCAAAAGTTATGATCTAAAATAAACAAACAAATTAATTATCTAATTAGTCAAATATTTTTATTATTTTAGATCATAACTTTTGAACCCGAAACCCCAGCAGGTCATCCAAAGTATCAAAAGACTCGGAATGTAGCTTAGTTTCTAATAAAAACTTCAGCAAAATACTACCATTCAACGGTTTAGGCCCAAGGCAAGGTGAAGTGGGCCAAGGTGAACTAAAGTCCTCCATTTATGACATCACTCACAGACTATCTGCAACACCCAACAAAAAAAATTTTTTCATTGCAAACTACAAGACTTGCTGAGTCTTTTGAGCCTGTGAACAGCTCTCTACCGCTTTTGGCGCCAGAGTTACGCTCGCGCAAAGCCATGTGTGATCTAGTTGTTTGGCATGAAAATCCCTGAAACCCAACGGATGTCAAAGTGTCAAAAGCGGTTAGCTAGGTGTGCATATTTAAAACTGCTGCCTTAACACTTTGAGAGCCAGTCTACGAATACATCGTACCTAGATTTTGGCCTAAAACCAGCAGTTTTCGGTTGTCTTACCAACGCCATAGCTCCTCTGCCAATTGCGTTAGAGAGCTGTTCAAGCACTCAAACGAACTGGCCAGTCTTCTGGTCTGCACACAAAATTTTGGTTGGGTGTTGCGGATTTTTTGTGACGTCATAAGTGAAGCAATTTTGGGGTCATTGTGGCTCATGTTACCTGGCCTAGGGCCCAACCCCTAGGTCAAAGTATTTCCCTGAAGTTTTCATTGGAAACTAGGCTCGAGTCCGAGTCTTTTGAGCCTTTGATCGACTTTCTAGCATTTCTGGTTCAAAAGTTATGATCTAAATAACAAACAAACAAATTAATTAATTAATTATCAAATTAATCAAATATTTTTATTACTTTAGATCATACCTTTTGAACCCGAAACCCCAGCAGGTCATCTAAAGTATTAAAAGACTTGGATTGTAGCTTAGTTTCTAATAAAAACTTCAGCGAAATACTACCATCTAACGGTTTGAACCCAGGGCCAGGTGAAATGGGCCAAGGTGGCCTAAAAGTCTTCTACTTATTACGTCTCTCTAAAAAAATCTGCACACCCCAACCAAAAATTTTTTTCGAGTGCATACTAGAAGACTTGCTGCGTCTTTTGAGCCTTTGACAAGGTCTGTAGCGCTTACCGGACCAGAGAAATTCCTGCGCAAAGCCACGTGCGATCCGGTTGTTTTGGTGCGAGAATTCCCAGTTTCAGCCGGACGCCAAAGTGTTAATTTATTTATCCAGCCAATCTATTTGTGAAACAATCTTACTGGGACATGTGCTGTTTAGCACTAGAGTGGTACTATATTGCTAAGACCCACACCTGACATGTCTGTAAGTTTTAGTTGCTCAATGGTAGCCTATGTTGTACATCTGCTTTGACTGTAAACTTTGCCAGTCACGCAAGCTAAGAAGTTTATGTTGCCAGCTTGTTCCTCCTGAAAACTACAGATTGGCATTAGTTTTTTTGATAAGGTGATTGAATACATTCAGCAATTATTGTTGGGGTCATTTGCAGTCATGAATAGGCTAGAAGTATTCCTCAGTGCATGAGAAATGGTAATGCTATCCATATTTGAATTCTGAGTGTGTTGACTTGGTTAGTCCCACAGGCAAACCAGTACTCTACTATGGAAAAATAGATGGTACATTCAGAAAACATGCAAAATTATTTCTGGTTCAATTGTCACTTGTACATCATGAAAGAATAACTTAAATATGAATCTTTAATGTTTGAAAGTTGGTAGTGCATATGTTTTGACAGTTGTACATGATAAAATGGTTAATAAGTTCTTTATGGCTGCAACTCTGGATATAACACGGCACATGAAAAAGTGGATGGATTTTTTTTTACTTTCAACAATCCTGATTTATTCACAAAGTGGATCAAGAATCTCAACTGATCTGACTGGAAGCCAACTAAAAACTCCATAGTGTGCACAAAATAGTTTTAAGGATGAAATTAAAAAAAGTGCTAAAATAATGAAATTAAAATCGGAAATGCAACCAGTTGCAACAATTCATACAAAATAAGCTTTAAAATGAACCGAACAGAGATCGACTGATATGCCTTTTCTAAGCCGATACCGATATATCGGCCATTCATGGACCAATAGCCGATACCGATATTTCCGAAATTCATCAAAAATACAATGTATATTATGTCTTATCTTGTTTTCATAAACTTTAAAAATCAGGATTTATGAGCTAAAATATTTGAAATTACAACAATTTCAATATTTTGCTGCGGTTTGCAATTAATCTGATTAATGATGATGCTTTTGTTTTGGCTGCGACGGCCGACGCGTGCACCATGGTTCATCTTGTCTGCTTGTTTATGAAACTGCACCTGCTAGCGTTGCTGCAAGATAACTGTCTTGACTTGGTTCATTGTGCTTTCTTGTACGAGGTATCTGGATGCGTGAGGAATATAACAGCGTTTTGTTAACACTTGCTGAAGCCGATAAAATTGATCCTTTTGGCCAATACCGATATATTGGCAAAACCCAAATATCGGCCTGGCCGATATATCGGTCTATCTCTAGAAATGACCTTCAGCATTGTCTACTGCTAATTTGTGAAGAAAGACTCCTAAGCAGAGAATTGATCTGGTTGAGAATTCATCAGGTTGATCAGAATGAAAGTTTTAAAGATGGGCATTTGATCAAGTCATTTGAGCTCTTTAAACTCACCATCTGGTTACTTTCAAGCAAGAAAACAAATGCATGGGTAATGTTGTGCAAACTGTTTGTAATAAAGGGACTGACTTTCCGTCAGTGCAAAAACCCATAAAAATTTGTGAACTTCTGCACGTGCAACTTCAGTTTTGTAGTTATGCTTTTCTTAACCCTTTAACGACCACCGGAGCCAATTAATTGGCTCGAGTTTGTTTTGTTATAACTCGCCAGCTGCTGCAGCTAGAGAGGTGTTCAAACCCTCCC
>JGI24022J15233_10006379_pt1 | contig 12762 bp, 10 predicted proteins | sample Ectturendosymbi2_FD_15233 | JGI IMG/M metagenome (IMG submission 15233)
CTGCCTTCCTGGTGCTGCTTGCTCGACGAGAAGCGGTCAACATCAGCTGCCGCTCGGACGTTTCGAAAAACCCTCACAGGTTCGTCTTCGTTCATCGTCTGTTGTGCAAGATGTTGATTTGTGAAACATGCCGGTCTGTCGCGGAGTTCGCGCGTTATGAAATCACAATGTGTCAAAACGTAGTTTGTTGTAAACTCCATATTGATAGCACCTAGCAACACTGTTTTAATTGACTCAGCTATTACAGCTGCACCCAAGTGGTAATTCGATCTGGCCTTATACAACAGCCAATATCAAATTACGCACCCATGGAAAATATATTATACCGTTCGCACATTTTGGTCGAAATAATATCAAAATGAACACAATGGCTTAACGATGGTGCCACTTTCAAACATCTTTTGTGCATGCGAAATATCGGCGACAAAAGTTGTTTATGCCTGAGCGAAAAAAATAATGCTTTTTTCTATCAGCCTTTACCATATTTTTGGAAAATTTCCTTGACAAAACTGTTTCTCAATACTTCAAGCGCGGTGAGGTTTGCTATGGTAGTCTGAGTTTCCACCATTGTTCCTCGACGTCGACCGCATCTGGTTGTTATCAGAGGGGGCCGCAGTCACATTTTCATACATCAACTCTGCTCCTGTTCCGAAATTTTTTAATCCGGATCCGCGTCTGAAATTTTTTCAAATTTGAGAATCCGACTGTTATCGATACAACCGAATTTCAAAAATGTTTTTGCTCAAGAAATGACTTTCATAAAGATCACTCAGACTCCCTGCTACTGCCGAAAATAAAAGTGACTCCGGACCCGGGTCCGCAAGAAAAACGCAGAAACCTGCCGGACTCTGGCACTCCGGATCCGTAGCCACCTCTGGTTTTAATTGAACCAATAAACGAAGCTCGAATCCCTTAAGATCGTCAATGGAAGCATGAAGCTTGTGATCATGTAGAGGCGTCTCTGGTGACACGATCACCGGCTTCAAGTCGCTTTATCTATGCGCTGTACGCAGTTTGGGGAGTTCAGTCAGGAATTTCGTTCGGATGTTCTTCATTTTCAGCAACCCAATGTTAATGTCACGAAAGGTTGTGTCGCGAAGTTATTTTGAATCTTCAAAATCCCTCAGATAGTTTGCAGTCGAAACTCATCAATCTTTCTATGTTTTCTAGATCGCCGTTCTCAAGACGCTTGTGGGTCATTGTTGTCCTAGCTTGGTCCGCTGTTTGTCTCGTGTTTGTCACAGTGAATCATATCTTAACCTTCACTGGCCACAGCATTTGAACTGCTCTTCAACGTCACTGCAGTTTATGGAATTTTTAAGCGCTCTTTTTTGCAAGTGCAATTGTTCTGCTGCATAGTTGTGTTCCATTCACTTTTATGCCAAGCGATTTTATCAAAGCTTCTGATACTTGTCGTTTATATGAGAAAGCCGTCGTGCGAAGTGCGCTACGATTGTTTGAGACTAATCTTGCGTTTTATCGCCCATTGTTTTAATTGTTGCTTCTCTTGCAGCATTGGCATATTTCACTTGAGAGTTGTTCGTAATATCCTTGTACGAGTCATACTTATCCACTGTGTAACCAGACTAAGTGCTAGTGTTGCCAATAGCACCCTATGGGTTCAGCTTAGTGATGCTTTTACTGTCTTGCCCAGTCCCAACTACCGATGTTGAGCAGTTTTTCGATTTCAAAGCTGTTTTTGTTTCGATAGTAGGCAGATGCGTTGCGATTTCATTCTTGGTACGGTGTGGTAAAGTACAGCAAGTTTCTTTCGTTCTTGTGACAACTGCACGTAATTTGTCCCCGGGTGAAGTAGCGTGGCGACGCTAGTGTCGAATCCCTGAAAAGTCAAAACACCCATCACTGCGCCATAAACCAAATTACAACTTTGGTGCGGTATTTAAAACCTGTAACAGTTGCAAAATTTCAGCGTTCGCTTGAGCGTAACTTTTTTTTCTGCGACTGCCTACTTTTATGTGCCTTCGGTAGCACTTACTAGATTAGGCCAAAGTCGATGTTGTCTTTTAACATTTTATCAACGGCCATAGTGTCTTTTCGAAAGTGGTGATTGGCCGGGTTAAGATCACGTTGTTGGAACCAGATTATTGTTTCTGCCAACCCTATTTCCTTGAAAAACAGCTATGCGAATGATGGCTGTGTGAAAACTTAGCCTCGTTGAAAAACCAAGCCGACAAGTGAGCTGCTGCGGAATCGAATGTTTGTAATATCGAAAACATTTAATGCGTCTTTGACCTTTACACTCACCGCAGGTCTTTACATTTCCGCTTCTAAAATTGCCACCAACTGTGAGTGACTGGCAAATCCACTGTTTCAACTCTCATAATGAGAAAATACAAACCCTCCTACGATTTGTAGTTGAAGGTTTCTTAATCCCGGCCGAACCACTGCCTGATCCGTTACCCCTGGTGTGGTCATGGGCGTCGGAAGGTTTTTTTTTCCAGGGGTACCAAAAGTGGTGAAATTTTATTTTTACCCCCTCGAAACTAAGAGAATCACCTTTATGTTAAAAATTAAGTAAGAAAATGTCACATTTCGAAATCCAGGGGTACCAATGCCCCACCTGCCCCCCATTCTGATGCCCATGATAGTGGTGACATTATTTTACGTTTGGCTGAAATAACATCCGGTGTTAACTGCGTTATATATTGTTGGTCATTTCAAATAAATTCGTGTTTCGACCTTTTGCATATCTGCGCTTTCACTCTATGATCGACAAAGGAGCGGACATGAGTGAACTGCAAGCTCACCACTTCATCACACCAGAACAGTGAACCTGGCTCTTGTACACTGTGGCTGTCAAACCGGCAAATAATCTGTCATTGCAAGAAATGAATCAATTAATTGAAATTGAGATGCTGACGTCAGACTTTCTACAAAATTTTGGTTCTTAATCTCAATTTCTAGGGAGGGACAATTGTCCGTTTTGACCCAGGGTTGGATCCAACCAATAAGAATAGGGAGCGGTTTCAGTACTACTTGGTAGTCAAGTCTCATTACGGGTTCAGTACTGTAGGAGAGATGAAGTATACTTTACAATACTGCTGTGGCAAAACAGTGGATGACAGAACGGCCATGTATTGCGAATGCTGTTTTTCGAATTGTACACAATCTATGTGAACGCAGGTGTAGGAGCAGGAGAATTTTTGGTGGTGCTAAGAATTTTTTCCCAAATTTCCTCAAACTTGCCCGAATAAGACTCCAAAGAAAATGAACAAAAAAGCACCTGCATGACATTTTTTCAAATCAAGGGACTTCAAGCACCATTTTTCCCCAAAATTTACCCAAACTTTCCCAAAATTCCCCTAACTTGCACGATAAGAACTAAACTAATACAAGACGTCCAAAAAAAGCGTCTGCACTTGATTTTAGGTGCCATTTTTGTAAAATCAAAGCACACATCAATTTTGCGAAGGTTTACACACAGTTTGCTCAAATTTCCACAGATTTTGCCTGGATTTTCACCAAGTCAAAAGTTTTGGGGGTGCGGTTGCACCCCGCCTCCTACAACAGTGATGGTGAATGAAGCTAATTCGTAGGTTTTGAATTTGCCCCTGTTTTGATCCCCCCTGCGGACGCCAATGGTTTTGACGTACCACAAGTTAAAACCTATTTGCATGAGTTCAGTGTAAAAGCGCACCCATAATAGTCATTCTCGCATTTACATGTTTAGCAACAATGTTGACCTCAAAACCAACACCATTCTGAATTTTATGTGTGCGCGAATAGCTGCATTAAATTTGTTTCAAGTTAATCTTGATAAATCATGGAATTACTTATGGATACTGTTATGTGAAGACACCTGTGTCCCCGTTGCCCCCTTTTCAAAGATCATGGGGCAGTGACCCGTAATGCATCCCCGTTCCGGCGTCCCTGGACTCACCTAAAAACCGACGACTCCGCAAACCCGGTTGGAGCAGTTCGTCATCACATGTACCAAAAGGTTGGTGCAGTGCATTTTAGTTTGCGTATTGCAGGACATGGCCATCCAGGTATACTGCAGGATTTGACTCGAATGTTCTTTTTAATCGATGTTAATCGCTTCCAGTCCCTTGTCCAAGCTAAGATCGATGATGTAAGCTCGTGTCCTCATACAAAACAAAGACGTGAGTGCTAAACTTGACAATTTGACTAAAAGTTAGTGTGTTAATTCGTAACCAATCACTTTAGTAGACGACGTGGATTGGACGAACAGTAGACCAGGCTCGTAACCAACTTGGGACACCAGGGGGGTGAAAAGTTTTGTGAAACGGGCCCAGTTTTTTTAAACTATGTCCAACACATTTTTCCAGGATGTGAAGTCCTCATGCGCCACCCTAGTTACGGGCCTGAGTAATACCAGGGTCACAGTTGAAAACGTGAGACTTAACCCCAGTGTTAAAATTTGTTTTCGTAAGGAAAGTGATTGTTAGGTTTGATCAAGAATATCTAGAAACTTTAGATATTCCTGATTTTGATAATATTTTTTGCACATCCATGCCCATGAACCATGGTGTCGAAGGAAGTGAGGACGCTTAGCACACATTGGGTTAACCGAGAAGATACAGTACGTCACTTTTTGCTATACTTACGAGATGCGTAACACGATCAGGGTGTTTTCTCAGCCAACTTTATTGAATGAAAAGTGAGGCATTTACAAATGACTTCTTTACACGGATGATCGGTGGTGGTTATGTAGTAGGCTACAAGTCGAAATGTGTTACGTGGTTGACAAAAACTCCCAGCGTAGATTGAAGTACATCTTTGATTGTGCCACGTTTCTAGGAACACCTCAGTCTTTCTCGGCTTTGACGTCTGAAAGCTTTTTTCCACCAGAATAACCAAACTTTCCGCGAAGAATGAAACCACATATACCCAGTGTCAGCATCACCAAGCACATTGCGTTGGTTGCAGAAATACCTACAAAAGAGAAGCTGGTCGTTTTTAATAATATCAATGCGCATCGCAATGTCGATAACAGGCTTTCAGGTATATATCTTCGAAACTCGTAGAGCATCAAGTTGAATACTGTAATGTCTCCGGTTACAGAACTTATTTTATGAAGGTCAAGTGAGCTAATTCAAAAACGGGTGTTTTATATGACTTTTCGTCAAAGCCGCTTCAGCTTTTTGTTTTCCTTTAAATCCATATCTCTGTATAAATACGTTCACCCATGCCAAATCACTGTCAACACAGTGGTAAAGACCAAAAACTGTAAAGTTCAGGCGAAAGGTACTGGAGCAATTTCTTGATAAAATAGGTACTACATCCATAATGGAACTGAGGGCAAAAATCGTTGAAACCAATGTCACTTGATGGCAACCAAAGCAAAGAGGTAGATCTGAACGAAATACTTCCCAGAAGCGATGTGGACGAGACATGTTTGTCGAGTCATGAACCCTTGGACTTAGAGTCATCTAAAATTTTTTGAGTCAAGTCACAAAGATGTCAGTCATTGGTTTGCAAGCTCGAGTCAAGTAATATTACACCAATTTCCCTGTGTTGTTTCGTTTCTAAATACCAAAATATTCACATCAAGTTGTTTTAAATAGCTTTCACTTGAATCATTTCAATAAAAAGGTGGAGAATATATACATTTAAAAGTTATATCCTATAGCTAGAAGCTAAACACATAAAACATTTTATGATGATTTTTTTTATTTGAATGTTTGATTGAGACCAAGGGTATCTAGAAACTCCTAGATTTCCTAGATATCCCTGATTTGAGACGCATGGCCGATATCGCATGAGTTGGTCAAACAGTACAAGAACACAACAGTGTCTAGAACACACAAAGTGGTTGTTGATTCGTATGAATAGGCAAAAATGAAAACCCCTTGATCCTAAATAACTAGCATAACACCACTAGGAGACAGTCAAAACAGAAATGTGCACCGATAGGCCTAATATTCATGTGTCAACAAAGCAAAAAAACACTTGTTTGTGTGCAAACTAACTGTATTTGTCAATAAGACATTTGGAAATTTTGTAAAAATAACTCTGACTCGAGTCATTCATTGTTACTAGAGTTGTGTCATTCGGTAAGAAACGCGAGTAGAGTCATCGCAATATCATTTCTTAACGTGAATCGAGTCGAGTCATTGACTCGAGTCACATAGTCACTGCTTTCTAGCAGTGTGTTTGTCAAAAACTAAGACATCAATTACAACAAAGTATTGAATAGAAGATTAATATGTAGTGCGCTGTACAGGATATCCAAATGCAAATCTTTCAATTGCTTATGCAACTGTTTGTAATTTGTATAGAGAACTGTTTGTTGTACGCACAACAGCGTGGCTGACCACACCGGAATGCATGTAACCTATGTCGATACTGGTACAAGGGTATGAAACTAACTGAAAATGGTTTGTTTCATCCGGTATGCGTACTTTTGTCACCTGATGAGCGCATGCAAACACTGTAATAACTGGAAGATATATTTATGTTATTAGATTTATTGTAGTTATTTATTGCTGAATGTCTTCAAAAAATAAATTTAACAGGATTTTTCACAATTAAACCTAGACTCCCAGGTGAAATCGAAAAATATAGAATTGGATGGAAACATCCAGCACAGGGAACCCTGATTCTAATTAAAAAGATTATAACCCCAGCTTCCCTCTTTACATAGTAAAGGAAAAGGCCGTAGAAAGAACAGCTAAGCGCACAAACCATCCAATGTACAGTGACTTAACAAAAATAAAAATGCAGTAGCAGAGTGTAAACCGCTCCCCCTGGCAAGCTAAAGGTTTTCATAATATAAACATTTTCTACTTCTTGTGAAAGTTTGAATTCAAATATTCAGTCTGGCAAGATACACCACACGGGATTGACAGCTGGTTTTCTCAAATAATTTTTGATTAGTTTAAGCGTGCTAAATGATCACTCTGAAGATGCCTCAATGGCTGGAATTGTGAGTAAAATTCTTCAGCAAACACATACATTTGGGAAACGTTCTTGAAGCTTGAAGTCGTAAATGTTATTTAGCAGGTCTAGTGGAAGCAATTTTTGTTTTCCAAAATTAGCTGAATGTACGAAGAGCATATGCCGCATCTGTGACTTTCCTCGTCCATATATTTACAAGATTGTGGATTCTCGCTTTTTGGTAAGAATGTCTTATCACCCTTCCAGAGCAAATATTTCACCTCTGCATAAATTAGGGAATGTACCTCAAAGCCTAAAGTGTGCATAGGTTTTCCCAATTCATAAAGGCGGTCAGAAAGATGTATGAGCAAATTATTAAAGACCAATACACCCTACTCTCACCAATTAATAAAACTTTTGAAAAACGTATCTACAATCGCTTGTACTCGTATACAGAACAGAACAAAATGTTTTCCAAAGATCAGTACGGTTTTAGAAGTGGGTTGTTTACTTCCTTGACAGTATATGGCAAGCATGAAAACCTGCTGCATAGTGCTAAAGATGGTTTAACAACCTGTGCTCTTTTCTGTGATTTGTCAAAAGCATTTGGTACCATAGATCAGCTATGTCCAACCCAAATGGCTTACTGAGCCAAAAATTATGTCACTGTCTTGGCCAGAGCCGCACATTGAATGACATATTACTGAGGGCCGGACATTGAATGGCTTACTTTGATCTCAGCAAACTAAATTTAGCTTAAGCTAATGTACAGAAAGCATTCGAAACCTAACTGCAGAGGTAAAATTTGTGATAAAGCGGCACTGCGGACCACCTGCATTAAAATGTCAAATTTAAAATTGTCAAAATAAGGACAAGTTGTCAGTATATGGGACACTTTTACTACAGCGAAAACCTAAACTGGGCCGCACAAAACCCACGACTGGGTCGCATGCGGCCCGGGTGCCGCGGGTTGGACATTGCTGCCATAGATCATGATATACTGGATACTTTTCACGGGATTAGAGGCTTACCTCTTAAACTATTGGTTAGTTACTTGCAGGGACATCAGCAGTACATCGTAGTTGGGGGCTGTAGATCATCTATGCTTGAAATAACCTAGGGGGTACCCCAGGGGTCATCACATGGGCCCTTGCCTTTTGCTCTATCGTAGCCTAAATGATTTACCAAAAGCATCTGCATTCAACTCTACTCTTTTTGCTGATGATACTGCTTTGTCTATTTCAAGTGGAAATTGTATAGAATTGCAAAAAGTAGTTAATACTGAGTTACAGAAAGTAGATGAATGGATGCGCTTTACAAGTTGTCTCTAAATTATTCAAAAGCTTCTTACATGCTTATAGGTCCCAGTTGCAAGCGACTTCATGACTTCACTGTAAAAATTAATGAAATACTGGATCCCAAACAAACTCCACTAAATACCTGGGGGTGTACATGATGATAAACTTACTGGGTCAGACCACATTACCAACCTTGAGAAAACTATCTCGGGCAGTGTTGGAATTTTCTATAGATTAGACCAGGGTTTTTTTAAGGAAAATGTTGGGTACCCGGTATGGAACTGTAGGGACCCAATTTCTCTGATTCTCGGGACCCGATTTTCTCTGATTTTAGAGACCCGATGATAATTTTCTCTGATTCTAGGGACCCGATTTGAAATTCTAGGGACCCGAATCGGGTCCCTAAAACCCCTTAAAAAACCCTGGATTAGACACTGTCTAAACGAAAGAGTACTCAAATCCCTGTATTTTATCATTGTCTACAGTCATTTGCAACATAAAATTGAAGCTTGGGGAAGACAACCCTTCGACGGTTAAATGTATTGCATAACAAAATAATAAGAGCTATGACTTATAGCCCCTTTAGATCCAAGTTAAACCCACTATACATATGTATCTTAACCTTCTTAAAGTGGATGACATATACAATCTGCAGATAGGTAAGATTATGCATAAAATTCACTCCAGCAACCCACCATTTTTCAAGCAACTCTTTACTCCCATGACTCATATTCATTCCTATGCAACCCGTAGTGCTACACGAGGAGCGTTCTTCTGGCAAGCAGCATCAAAGAAATACAGAAAAAGATCTTTGAAACATCTTGACCCCAAAATCTGGGGCTGTATTGATCCCTCCTTGTATGAGCTTTCCTCATTTACATTTAAAAAACTTTACAGAGATAACCTAATCACCGCGTATTAAGTTTGAGGTGGTGGTGTTGATACTTCGCACTATAAATTTGCCCTTAGTCCTCTCTTTACAGCAAACTTAATTTTTCCTCTTGTACATATTCGCATGAGTTTTACACTTGAACTTTTTTCTCTTTGTGTGTGTGATTTGTTTCTTTTTGTGTTGCTGCTGGTGTTCTTTTGTTTTGCAGGAGCAGCGCGTTAGGCTCAGCGGATCATATCTGGTGTGGAAGTTTGAACACGGGTCTTTCAGAATACCCGACCCCAGGAGCTTTCAGCCTCTCCATTCCAACAATATGATGGCTGCATTGGATGACTCATCCTCATTCTACAACCGCTGCAAATATTTGTAGAGCTTGCCAGATGCAAATGGGTTATGACAATCCTGGCAGAGTTTCATTTTAGCTGGGTTTATACTTTCTCTGCCACGCCCAGATTCTTGCGGATCTGAACACCTGATCCACCGAGATAGACCGGTTGCCACCCAGCACTCCCCGCGCAACTATGTTGATCATCTGGCAGCTCTTTCCCACATAGGCTGTACGATTCGATGTAAATTTGACTTGCTATAGACGTTATCCCCAGCTAAGGGGCAACGACTCGATTACCTTCCTTTTCTTCGGTTCCCTGGCGTTTTTGCGCAATTGCTATGGTTTCTTTCTCGTGTTTGAAATTCTTAATTTTTGCCAAATAAACTCAACTCAACTTTGCTCAGTTACTTCAGCAGAGTGATCCTATAGTAATTCCATATCACATCAAATGCGTTTCACAGCATTACAACGCACGATTAGCCCTCCAATAACATCATCAGTAATAGCATAGAATCAGGGCCTTGACATGGGCAAGTGTCGCCCCCACCACCACCAGGTGGTGGTAAAGACCATGAAAAACCATTTGCTATTCCTTATTTTCACCAAAAATGACGCACCCCCAAAAAGTGCCCCTCCGCCCCCCCTTTTAGGGGCCCTGCATAGAGTATAAAAGTTCTGTAATAGGCCTTTGCGTCTTGAAAGTTTTCCTTTCTCTTTCCAGCTGGTCCATTTCTTCGTTGATCTAAACTTCCTCCAGGATGAAGCTTAATCTCAATGCCAAGGTTAGATGCAACTGCAGTTACTTCATTCCACACAGCTTGCCAATTGTTTCACAATTCAGTTCAAGTCCTTAAATTTAGATTAGAAGTTCTTGAATGCTAGCAACTTCTGTATCCAATATTGCTTGCCTGAGTTGAATAACTTTGATAGAGGTGCCAATTTTGCTTAGAATTTTGAACCACACAGCTGACTTAAATACACAAATAAATGACTTCAAATAAGGTGGTCCGCCATTTGCATCATGCTTGGATTTAGCAGGTAGCTTCATTGACAATAACTCTTCAATGGCAGTTCTTATACCAGGCAAACGTGTACAATAGTAGAAAGATTTTGACTCGATTTAGAGATTTATGTTAGTTTAGTCTCGCTTAATATAATGCTTTCGCATCGTTTACTGAATGAACATCCTACAGTAATGTCCTGATGTAAAGTCTTGCATTGCACTAACGCAGTAGCTTAAAATATCTTTAAAAATTTTTGTTTGTCATGAGTTCTATTAGGTTTAGCAATTTTTTCATACTTACCAACTGATGGGTTGTAGTTAGCTAAAAATATTCCTCCAGATGCCAAGCATATAGTCGGGTACGACATTGAAATGTACTTAGTGTACTCCGGAAAGAGGAATAAATCGACTACAGTCCATGCGATTTGAGCTGTTCCGAATATCAGCTGTCCTTTCAGCTCAGCGTGAATACCAGTTACGCCATCTGTCGAGAAGCAATCTACAGTTGTAAAGTGTGATTTTTAATGATAACAGTTTTCATGCTGATATTGGTTATGGCCTTCTCTTACCAAGAAAGAAGCCGTTAATGCTTGCAGGTCAAAAGAAGACTAGGCAAGACACATCACAAAATCTTGCCAGAACTATTTCTAAATGGCGACTCACAATGTTCAGTGAACGCCGTGACAAGCTTCTTTTTGTTTCTACACTAAAAGCAAGCTTCAAGCACACCCAGCAATTTATTGATATAAAATATCTGTCACGCTAAATGAGGAATCTGGTCCTCAAGTTCTGACATTGTTAAATACTCACACATGAAGTCTCATAGGTGCTCCGTTAGGTTGACTAAGGTGTCTTGGGTGTTGGCCTGCAGAGCAACGAAGGCCTGATTCATAGATTTAAGACAATTCACTCAGTAAGTAGCGGTCTGCTTACTTTGTATTTCCAACTTAGCACGTGGAAAATGGAATTAGAACCTGTTGTTTAGTTGTTGAGGGAAAGAACGAAACATTTTTTAGATGTGAAGGGCGTTTTAGATGTGAGAGAGGCGTTCGCCTATTGTTTTATTATGGCAACGCAATTGTTGTGCTTTTTGTCATTATTTGTGAAATTTTTATCAGTTTTCAGCTGCTGTGACTATAGCATGACTTGTCTATTTGTTATGGAGTGCTGCCACACTTCTGTTTATAGGACCACAGCCACCCGGACAACTGCCTCCCTGGACATATTAAATTTTCTACGTTTATCGTCATTAAAGTGATTTGAACTTCACAAAGTGCTGCTTTCATGTCAAATAATTTGAAATCACAAATGTATATAACAAAAGTTTCTTCGTCTCTGATCCGGGCGCCGAATGACTGCAGAGGCACCAAAAAGTCCGCAGAAAATTTCCATGGGGAGTTTCATTCAGTGACACACGGTGGTCATTTGTAATTGGTGCGCGGTGTTTGTGACGTCACAATTTGACGTCATCTTCATATTTCCAAACTAACGTTTTGGCAAAGATTGTTGACACAGTATTCATATTCTTCTACACGTATACGCACTCCCCTTATTTTATGTGTTATTACACTGAACTATCTATCAACGCTCCAAGTGAGGGCATCAGAGGAAAATAAACTCAACCCTACGACGCAGCCAGTGGCGTAACGACGGGGGAGCAAGGGGGACATCTGCCCCCGGGCGCAGCACTTTGGGCCGCCAAATTGAGGTCGGTATGTTACGTACTAATTACGAAATATCAAATGTCAGCGGATTCTAATAACTACAATGTACCAAATGTCGAATGTCATTGCGAAATCTCATCAAGATCACTAAGGTTTGCAAAGCGAGCAATTATGACCTAAGTGACGCTTCAAGGCGGCGTTTCTGTCTCCAGCAATAAGCGCCCGCTTGTGGTTTGACTCACGGCTGCGTCACAACGCTTTCAGAAAGCCCGGGTTGCGAACTTCCCGACTTCCCTATCATTTTATAGTTGCGTCACAATGGGACGGGAATCCAGCGTTCACAGTGCATGCAGTGCGCTACATTGCGCATGCTTTTAGAGTAGCAATAAAACTTACATAAATGTTGTAACCAGCAATGTGCAGAGGGGGCATGAACGCGACGACGGCCCCGGACATCCAAGGCAGTGGGTCATCCAAAAAGTGAAATTACAAAAAGTGCAAAAAATGCATGCAGTCAAGCAGTTGCCCCGGGAATCACCAGATCTACCTGCATGCCATGGTTGTAACGACTACAGATCGGACGTTTAGGAAAATTTTTGATCTTTTATGATTTATTTTATTTTATTTTTATTTGTTTGTTTATAGCAGACACGAAGTCCATAGTATGAACACACACACTCTGCAGAACGCAGGTTGAAAAAACAGACAATACAGAA
>JGI24022J15233_10006380_pt1 | contig 12762 bp, 8 predicted proteins | sample Ectturendosymbi2_FD_15233 | JGI IMG/M metagenome (IMG submission 15233)
CACAGAGTAAGCTTACAATGATGAAAAATGATAACTGTCGATATTTGCTTCCGTTGTTCCAGTTAAATCTTGGTGGGTTTGGAAAAGATAATCCAGATTTGGCAAACGGTAACACACCAGATGACGCAATTGGCTAATTATGACCGTCTCCAACAGACATAGCAAGCCTAAGATTACGAGTACGACTGCGAAACCGTTTCACGTTAAGCTGCTGCAGCAACCTGATTCGATGTTAGGATCGAAGCCGCAGTCAAACGGGTGAAGTGATTCTTAGAACAGTCGTCTGCGGAACTTCCGCATCCGCACATCGCTCTCACAGAGACCGCCCCCTAACGAGCAAACCGGCTGCACCTGAACGATCTCGCGTGCAAGCGCTCGCTTTCGCAAACCGAACTTGACAAACAAAAAGCTTTCGCTTTCGCGCGCGCGCTGCAGCCAAACGTCTGGCCTTTGCACTCGAAATTCTGATTAATATAACGGTTGGCTTTTATTCAAGCTGCATAAAGATTGTACTAGTGTCACAAGTACATCAATGCCCAGGCACCTTGCACATGCTCGTTCTCTATCACAGTGCTCTTCAACCTTTTTTGTTATGGTGCATCCTTGAAGATGCTTTGACGAACTCATGCACCCTATTTACTGACATGTCCCCGTGTCCCTCACTTATTTGCGCCCATGTCTGCAAGTACCCTGGCCTAAATAAGCAAGTACTCCAATTCAGTAACTCAGCTGCATAATTCAATTGATAATGCCTCATAGTCTGCTGCTTATGGATCACAAATAATCAGCTAATTACAACAATTAGCTTGACATGGTCTGATGCTTACGTGGTCCTTGACATGGTCCGTGCGTAAGTTACGTACCACACTTTAGAATATGCAAAGTCCAGGTTAGATGCTGAAAGTCATTGGTTGGTTAATGGTTCATTTTTGTTAACAGAGAATGGTTCATTTTTGTTAACAGAGAGCTTCTGTAAAAAGCATCTGTTTAGTGTGACAAGTTTGTGATGCACCTTGTGAGCTCTGTCGTAGTGGCGCACCCCACGCATGTTTTGATGCACCCTAGAGTGCACCATGCACACCGGTTGAAGAGCGCTGCTCTATCAGGTAACGTGAAAGATTTTATATCTATCAAAGCCTTACGATGAATGACAGTTCGTTACAGCAGAAAGACAAAGCAAGAAGAAACACCGGACCTTAATTTGGTATTTCACTTTGCCGGCATAGTGTTTGATAATGAAAGCGTCTTCTTTTACCACCGTCGTCTCGTAGTAGGGATTCGAGCCGTGAACTTTGTTGAACTGAGCCAGCAGCGTGTGATTGTTGGCGCCCGGAAAGCTGAGAATAAACCGTACCACTTTAAAACAGGCATCGGGTCCGGGTTAAGGATACGGAAATACAGTGGGGCTGTGGCGAGTCGAGTTGAATCTTGAAGAGCTTCAAAGCCATAACCACGATCAGGTCGGTTCGCAACAGCAAAGACTTCGTTATCCGGTAGTGTTCTGCACAGTGTCAGGTGTGCTTGAAAGAAGGCATTCCGCGATCGAGCGAGAGCGAAATAAGATAACTTTCCAGCGCATATGACTGTGACCGTGATATTGGTGTGCGAGAAGGCGCAAAAATATTTTTATCGAGGAATATTTCATACCTTGAAAAACTGTCGGGCAAGAAGCATTCGTAGGAATTAGCAGCCCGAGACCAAGGAGAAAAAAATCGAATAGGTACATACTTTTCGTCAATCAAATAAAAAAGTCCAGTCGGTCTCTTCTCATAAAGCTCAAGACAGCCGGAGTTGTCGGCGTAGTCGACTTCCTTCCATTCGATTCCTTCCAGTCTGTATTCCTCCTGAATGTAAAGAAACAAAGAATCGTGTTCAGTCCATTAAGAACAGAGGAAGTAGATCGCACACGTCAGACACTGCAAACAGCGTTGTCGGATTCTTAAGACAACAACTGCTCGCGGTTAATTGCAGGCCAACCACGCAATCCAGGCCGAACGACAAAAGTCAGGCTTTGAGCTAGAAAAACTAAATGCAAAATTAATCGCGTGAGATGTACATGGCTACACAAAAAGCGCACAGCTTGGTGGTTGGAGATTCGGATTCAAGGAGTTTGGAGATTCAAAAGGCTGCTTGGAAATTAACGCCAAACGGAAGCAAAGAATTCTACATATGAGTCTAACCAAGTTTTAAACATGTGCATAAACAAAACTTTTGCAAAAAAATTGAAACACGGTTGAAGTAGGTCGTTATGCTATGAAACAGCAGCGGTGCATTAAAGGTGATACCACCACTTGCTTACAATTGTTTAATCACGTGAAAACCAAAGCAACCAAGCAATTTTAAACAATTCTTGAAGTAGATCGGCTTCCTTTCAGTGGCATTCGATTGTTCGGTAACCTTACAAAGGCGTGGTTCAAAATGTGTTTTGCAAACAACGCAGAAGAAAGAATCTCTAGCGCACTCTCTGCTGTGTATTTCAAACGAAAAAAAATCCGGTCTAATGTTTACACGGGTCAGCAATGCCTTTTACTTTACAGTAAGTGAGCACATCTTAGCATTTTTCAGTCTAAAGGTGCAGGTCATAAGGTCGCAGATCGAAGCGAGACCATGACAAGCTTCATTGGTTTTAGGTATATAGCATGCTGCGTCAAGAGTGCTACGTACTCGCAACTTAACGATAGTACGGCGCAAGTAATACGGGCACCCAAAAGATTTTTATGGAGCTCAATCTGACCGCATGAATTTACGCCGGCATTTTCAACAGCGACAAGATAAACACACAACATCAACGCTCCATACTTGATAAGCAGCGCTCTCACGTACGAACACGAACAAATCCGCCATCAACTCATTGAAACTTCGCAAACAAAAACAATTAAATGTGCGTTTTCAGCTGATTATGAAGTCAACGATACGTCGAACCACACAAATATAAACCCCACAGCGAGGCGTACCTGTTCGAGCTGGAACGTGTGCTTGATGCAGTGGTGCTGGAGATGTTCGCTCGCGTAATTGATGCAAAACTGTTCAAAACTATTCACCACGAAGTCTTCGAAGCCAAAAATGTCCAACAAACCGATCCAACGGCTCTGGGGAATAAAATGATTGAGGAAACCATCGGTTTGTAGTTTCGGCTTTCGCCATCAACAGAGCTGGCGTGGAGCCAAGCCAAATACGGATCAGTGGTCTGGGAGCAACCGCCTCGTCACTGTAATGGTTCAATTCCCTGCAGGCCGCCATATAAATACCAGAGGTTCATTCAAACTTACAGAGTGAAACCAACGCAAAACCTTTGACGGAGTTCTTTCGCAAAACCACGTTCCAAAACTCTTACGACTTAATCAAATGGCGTGTTGCGCGTAATCGGCTACTTGAGTCTGATCGCGTCATTAAAGCACTGCACAGGCATCGACCACTAGTTCCAAATACACGCGGCGCTCACTTCTGAACTGTGACATAGTAAGCAGCATCTTCGGCATGCGCAGTCCTTCGATAACGATGCGGTTTAACGACCACGCGTTCAACGGCTCGATTTTGTGCGGCATGAACGGCATTTATCGTTAATCGCTTTTCCCATCGCGGCAAATATAACTTATGGCGAGAGCAATCTGGAGTACTGGGCAGCACTAGAGGTCATTCGGAACCGACGACTTTCACTACTCGGTGTGAAATGCACCTGCAATACATCTGGCCGAAAAGCGTGTTTCAAAAGTTTGTAACTTCGCCAATACGCAAGTATCCACCCGTTGTATGCAGCACACCAAACTAATAACAACCACTGTGTGTTTTAAGAATTAACACAAGCCTCCAGGATTTGAAAGGAAAACCTGGCTGGTGCTCCAACCGGATTATTCTTTGCACATGTTCTCAATAACAACTTCACGCTGTAAAGAACGCGAAAGTGTTGGGTTTAATTCAGCCAACCGAAGTTACCGGTAAGCAAGCTTAAACTTACGCAAGCCTAATCAGATTACTACCGCAAGCTGCACCGCACGTAAGCCTTTAACGATAGCACCATTAACAATAAATCAGGGTGGCAACAGCAGTTCTGGATTCCGTTGAAAAAAATAACAAATAAGAAACACCAGACCGGCTTCGCAACAAGGATTTCTATTCCTTATGAAAGCTGCCCCGTCTTGAACAAAGGCAGTCAACCTTGCCAAAGCAAGTATTTGAAATCATCTCAGGCATCGAAGAAATGCAAATCCTAACAACTGGGTACGTCGAACCACCATACAAAATCCTGTTGCTCCTCTTTCGCAAGAACATGTTATAATTGGTATTTCGATCAACTAATGTGATAACCAAGTTTAGTTCTGTAACAATACATGAACACTCCACGCAACTTGCAGATATAAGTGGAGGTGTTGCCTAAATGGTGGATTGGTCAACTTGAGCCAAAGCAGCTGGTTCGATTCAACAGTAACAACAAGCAAAAAACAATGTGGCTGATCTACGGGGAATTTGGTATAACAGGAAGCAACACACAGGTTTCATCTGCGTTATGGAGAGGGAAAGTCACCACACAACAGCCGATCTTGGTATAGACATACCAGGCAAAGAAGTGCGCTTTTACCTATAGCAAGCAGAAAGTAATGGTAGAAGATCGGACCTTGCAGTCAAATCGTAGAGGATTAGACCTTCGGTTGAGAAAGGAGCTGCGCCAGTGCTTCACACAAACGCGTATACGAATTCATCAGAAAAGGATATCTTTCTTCGCAGGCTTTGTTACCCAAGCTTGGCTGAAGTAATGATGCTGGATCAGTACCACAAAACGACAAAATTTTGTTGGCTTCGAATTGCCATGCTACGCTAAAGCATAAACGAATGTTGTTCTCTGTGTTACCCAAGAACTTTATGGTAAGCTTTTGCTTTTCCAGGTTATTTTTTGGAAAGATGGGTAGTTCGAAAATAACAGCTTTGTAAACCACTTTATGTCGTCGTGAAGTAACCGGTTCTTGCGCAGGCCGCAAAAAGTAGTGATTCGCGCTGAATGGTTACGCTGACCCAAGATTTCATTTCTGCCATTGAGGTGAAAGACCTCACGATGTTTGTCAGGCCCAGGTCACAACGAATCTGACTCAAGCAGAGCGACCAAGACCCAGTGTTGAATGCTTGCGGTTGAGCTTAGATCTGGACTTGCTGTTTAGTAGGGAAATAATCACACATGGAATAACTTTCACCAACTAAGCTATCGGTTCTGCCTAAGGCCAGGCCAGCGCCGACACGGAGCAGCTATTTGATGGCGCTAAGCTGTGAGCTTCAGTTTTGATGCCAGACCGCCGGTTGCAAGCAGCCTCAGCAAATGCAATAAATCGTCGAACGCTGATCATCCAAAAACGTAAATCTACACACAACTTGTTTGGTGTTAAGTATGGAGGGTGAACTAGATGAAATCTATCAGTGTTCGTTCAGCATCTCCTTTCTTCGTCTGTAGCAGCCAGGTACGATAACAAACCGGTCAAACAAGAGTGTGCAAAAAATCCCCGATTACGAGAACCGTTCTCTTTAACAGCAGGCACTGTCTTCTCGCGGACTAACGTACGCTGAAACACGCTGCCTTGCATTTGTCTTGAAATCAAAAAGCGAGTTAACGGTTAAGTTGTTAAAAGCGGTTTACCGCCAGACGCGACAAGATTTTTACATCTTTTTACAAGATGTTTTACCGGGCTAACAGAACCAATATGCAGGCCACGCCCTACTTGCATCAGCCTGTTGCCCACGCATATGCGTGTCAGTCAAGCGTGCGATCAAGTAGATCGCGTATTCGAAATTGAAAAAAGCGAAATTAAGCTCACATCGGCACCGGTACCTGACGAAACACAAGCGAGATCGAATATCAGCAGTGGAGCAGTCGCGCCACTCTCTAGTGCTGGTTAGTAGCAGAATGGGTGGCTGGCGCACCGCCGAGCGAGATGGCGGATACAGCCCGGCAATAGCGAACAACGTCGGAACGGATGATTTGCTTCCAGCCGAATTAGGTCACGGACCAACAACAAACAATTCGGAAAGACTGAAGCGAACGTCACCGGGCACTGCACTCCCCGAGGACGCTCTTGATGGTGGAGATTTGTCCGAGAGCAAATGGCAGTATCGGAAATGGACCCTATTACTTTCTAAATGACTGCTCGAACGGCCGTTTGAATTCGACGCTTTGGTGCACACAATCGTTGTGTGTCGGGATAACGTTCGAGAGCTGCGCGGACTGGTTTGTGTTAATACCACGAAGTCGTCTGGTTTGAAGGACGAGGCAAAGAACACATAAAAGAGGAAATAGTGCTTTGATGCATCGACAGCAACTAAAAAAAATGGGCGAACGCAGTGGTATAGCGGGTATTTTTGAAAGTGACTTCAACAACATTGCACTGCGCCAACATCATTCGTGACTGGGTATGCGTAGAGACGATTGGAAAGAACTTACTTTTCCAAGAACTTTTTTTTCACATTTTAACCAAATAAAAGCGACACTTGTCACAACGAACACTGCCATCGCGACGGGCAACATGCGGCAGCACAGACAGCAGCTCTGTCGCACGCAGCCACGAAAGCTTGATCCACTGGTGTAAGCACTGCAAATTACAACGCGTTGTTTGCACACAATGTGCGGCCTTTAAAATGTTGCTAATGATTGGGTGTGTATTGTAAAGTTTCTGTCGATAACCGACTCGACATTTCCAACGTTCCTGTGCTAACCAGAGAAATGAGTCAGCGCACGTATCCGGATGGAGAGATTAAACACTAATGCATCAGCACGAACATTTTAATGAGTGGAAACCTCATTCTTTTTAACGGGTCAAAGAGAATGTCGTCACCAGCAATGTTTGCGCGACCAGACCACTTTAAAAAAACAATTCGCGGGAACTGTAACAGCAAAACTGCGTCGCATTTGTTAGCAAGAGGCAAAACGTAAATGAAGAAATGCACTCTTCAGCGGGCGCAAGCCCGTATCAGTTGCGGATTTTCGAGGAGTAAAAAAGCATAAGTGGAAGATAGATTTTGAGCAAAATGGTGACATTTTTTCTGTTGATGTGTGCGAGTTTCGTAGTGAAAACTACAGTGAGTGGATTAGGGCCAAGGGCACATGGATATACTCCTGGCAGCACAGAGCTAAGTCTGCATGCGCTGCATATAAAACCGGCAGGCGTGATTACTCCGTAAGTAGGGCAGTGATTTAATACATCACGGAAAAAGGCAAACAGACACTGCGGTCAGTCAGCCTTTACTATGAGCTTTACAACCGTGTGCCGGCATCCAGTGATACATGTTCATATACACGGGCCTGGCATCCTTCTGCACACAATGACGCAGTTGGGCAAATAAAAGCATTTAGCACGGGGGTGTTAAACAGAACGATGTAACATAAAAACCACGCACGAGCGACAGCGTGATGTCAAAGGAAACTAAAGCGGGTGAGGTGGTTGTTTCTCGGTTAATTCAACAGCGTGCGTCGGGTTTCGGGATAGGAGGCTCCTGTAGAACTCGACGTCAAGGTGATACCGCTGAACACAATCACGCGGTCTTACCTGGGCTCTTAGTTTGCTGTCTCTGGTTCGCTGCGCCAACGCCATATTGACACTGGTGACGGTCCAATCAAACAGGCTCTGATACAGAGCTTTGGCCATCGCGTCTCTCGTAGCGTTCGCCTTGACGATAAAACGTAGTCGTGAACTTACGGAAATAGCGGTGGTAAACGGTGCCAGTGCTTGAAAACTGTGGAACTGATTTATTTCAGAAACACTGGGCGAATTTTAGTAATAAAAAACACAACCTTCAGACACGAAAGCGAGCTGAAGTCCGTCCAATTAAACTGTACTGCTTATTACGCGACAGGGACTAAACACGAATTACAAACACGCTTATAGTGCGAACAACAATCGCCTTGAAAATCGTAAATTGCAATCCTGGGCATTTCGAGAGATAATGTAAAAAGGTGCAGCGTTAGGGTTTTGCACTGCCAAAACAAAAAATTAAGACGTAGGTCCGTCTTTGGAGTAAATGTACCATATTATGCACTTTTTGCACATAACGGGTGGAGCCAGTCAGAACAAGTATTTCACCAGTGGAAACTGGAAATGCAAAACGAAAACATGGCAAGGCTTCGACGCCACGTACTAGCTAGTTTCTTTCATAGGTGTGGGGAGTGCAAGGGTCTCAGTCAAAGCTTCTAGTCACTACGTAACGAAACGTTGAAAACGATCAAAAGCTTTTGCAAATCGGCACAGCAATCACGACATACGTGAAATACATTAGTAAAACGTTTTGAAACGAAAACGCTTCAAATGCGACGCAAAATTACCAACGCCCGCGCGCCACGCGCTTTTAAAGTTGAACTTTTAAACCCATAATGTCGAGCACCATAAAACCTGTCAACACCAACCTGCAGAAAGGCTGTCTCCTGCATTTTCGCAACCGGTAGTGCAAAGACAAACATTTACATAAAGCGACCAGCCCACAAGATCTCCGTGGCAAACAAGCGTGACGTCACACAGCGCACGACAGAGTGTGCGCTCACACCAGTAGACGAGTGACAACTTTAGACCTTTTAACGTCACCATAAAACTAGCAAACAGCATCAGGATGCTGTGTTGCCTCGTCAGCCAACAACTTCAATCTACTTCTTAAGTTTACCACAACTCGGGTAGTTGGAAGTGGTAAGGTAAAATCTCATGAGCATTCGACATTAAATTTAAGAAATTACAGTTTTCAGAACTTTTTATGAATTCAAAACCCACTGTTCTCAACAGCATATCGAACTTCTTCCGATACAACAACTTGTTGTTGAATAAGGGCCTATAGAATAGTTATTACTTTTGTGCAGATTGTACCGTTTCACCCACTGCACATTCTTCATTGCTTTACTTAACTTGGCGGTTTTTGGTTATAATTGCTGGGATTCGCGGTTCAATACCGCAACTGTTTATCCACGCAACGTGCAGTTGGTTCAGGGCGCTTTGTTTTTGTGTGTTTTACAACAGACAACTCTGCAAGATCGTCCTTAGGTGGCCAACACTGCCCATCAGCTCACGTTAAGCAACGCTTGCCGCCCAACCGACAATTGCCACTTGGTGCAGAGTTGAACTGTAAGAAAAAATGCCCTTATCTGGAGTGCGCCTGAAAATTTCTCCTCTTCTGAAAAAACATGTCACAAAAATCTGTTTCCATTTTGTAAAATGAGAAAAAATGCAGATTGCAGAACAACTTTTTTCAACCTTGTTTTAATTATTCAGCTGTATTACAGGACAACCACAAACTAGAAAGTAAACCATACAAATTTCGATTGGTTTATCTGTTAACGTATGGTGCCTCCGGTATCATCACATGTCTTCGAATGCCGAAGGCGTTTCTTGGGTCTTGTTATAAAACCCTCCTACTGTGGTTGACTACTGCTATCTTCTGTTAAAGTAAGCTCACGGAAAACCGAGAACCGGGAGTGAACGAAGTGAAAATTAGATCAATTGCTGTACGAGTAACTGCTCGGATAAAAAATTGTCTGCTTTGCTTCCAAACCCTACTATACACAAAGGTTGACAGACAAAAGCAATGTGGGCCCTCGCCATGCCACATGAGCTCCTAAGGCCAACCCCTTTGTTTTCCTTTTGTTGTGTCACAAAGCATATTCCCATAGCTGTGAAACACGAGGTCAATTAAGGTCTTATTAGCTAGGGGAATTCCCAAACAAACTTTGTGAGCCAGTATCGCCAGTCATATTTGCGACTTTGACAATCAAGACCCTGAAGGAAGCCAAACCCAGACTTACGACTTTGTTAGGGAGCTGCACTACACAACTTTTAACACAAGTCGATTGACACGTTTTGTTTTATAGCAGAACGATGTCTGTTGCACAAAATTTTAGAGGTTTTATTGAAAGACTGCTTAGGGCCGCACAAAGGGTGCTTGGGAGCCGTATGTGGCTCTCACAAGAATGGTTGAGAACCACGGATCAAGACCAAAGGAACTGCAGATACAGCGGAATTGGTCGGGTTTATACATCCGCGAGTATGGCTACATCTAAAGTTGTGATCTCGCCAAAACATCACTGCAGCAAATGCTATCGCAGATACTGGAAGCTGAGCTTAAACCTACAGCAACCGTATCTACGGAAAAGATGTAACTTGAAAATAATTAGCCTGGTAAACGTTTTGCGAATACGCTGAAAATTACTGCACAAGGAAACATATATCAAATGTAGCCTAAGGTTTCAAACAAGTCACAACATGAAATACAAAATACAATTCGTATTTTAAATAAGGAAGAAAAAGTATGCCAGCGTGACTGAATAATTTCTTTCAACAAAAAGAGAGTAACACATTAGTTGCTCCGTCTGATCTGCGACAAAATGTAACTTTGTTTGTTTTTTCCGCGTCGGGAAGCTGGTGTGTGTCAAAACTGTGGAGCCGGAACCCAGATTTCTGGCTTCAGCTCCAGGCATCTACCTTTTTTTGGCTCCACCTTCAAAACCGCTTGTGCTCCGGTTCCGCAGCCCTGGACTGTGTGTGTCAGAACTCTACTGAAACCGTTTACTCACGACACACTTCACCAAGTCCGTACCTCGTTTAATTTTAAGTCTAGAACGAAGCGTTCTCCGGCACCAGCTTTAGCTTTCCTTGTCAAAAGACACTTTCGTACGATGGAAGCATCCAGTCCCAGAAGTGCGCTTACACTATGCAGATAGGTTTCGTCCTCAATTTCCAACGATTCCTCACGACCTTTTTTCTAAAATAAAACAATGGAGTAAGGTTGGTCGTAAATTCAAATGCAACATCCGGGCTGGTGGAAAGCGCCAAAACCCGTTCGCACAGTAAACCTGTTTTTGTTCGGTCATAGACCGAATTTTGTTAGAAATGACCAAAAAAGTGTTTGAAAATGCGGACTAATGAATGCTGTTAGCAAGTTTTATAAAAATTGTGAGACAAATGACCGAAATGTCTCAGCAAAAAAAACGAACAGGAAACGCCTGTACGTCTTGAAGAACCGCCCGATTTATTTCAACGCGAAAACAACAGCATACTTAGCGGCTGCTGAATCGTACCCAACTGAAACCAAGACCTCAACCTCAGCAGAACGGTGTTGTTTACTTGTATGCGGTTGGGAAAACGTTTTTGCCCAAAAATAGTTTCTTTGGCATACCCTACTGCGATAACACACTATTTCTGCAAAAGAATGAAGTGATTAGTACCAACTACACTGAAATGTTTTTGTAAGTCTAATCCAGTACAGCAGTTTTTACAAGATTAATGTTTGGCTGCAAGACCTGTACAGCTGTCAATTTACGTCCTGAACAAGCAACTTCATTTCGGGGCAATTATGTGTCTGTCCATACAGATAATTTTCGGACAAATTTTCCAACTTACCCTGCGTACTATTGATAGTACCAGAATAGTTGCACCGTAATGCGAAGATACAGTAGCATAGCACGATTGCACACGCCGTACCGTTAATTCTCGTCAAGCGAGGTGGGGCCAAGACGGAAAGCTAAAAGCACAGACACAGCACGTAGACAAAACACACTCAGCTATTCGGTCAAAAGCACGTAAAGCGATAGAAAATGTGTAACAAGAAATAAATTATAAGCAGATGTGGATGAAGTTCCCGTGGTTGGACTTACAACTTTAAATGTGATGTTTCCAAGTAACAAAATCGCGGATATTAACTTGAAAATATTCTTTTGAGCGCCAGCAAAAAATCCTACAACCTCCATTGCTTGTCTTAGTCTTTCCAATTCAGCCCGGGCTTCACTTTTGCCCATCATGTTAGTCTGCAAACATTGTAAAATAAAATAAAAAGTAACAACACGTTAAAAAATTTGAAAACCAACCCACTTCACGACTACAACAGCTGTTCCATAAGTTTGTTACAAACAGCGCTTGGCGACTGCGGTTTCGTTAGGCTATGCAGACAAAGTAAGCTTGTCAAAAAATGTTTAACTTTTCACAAAATTGCCCTTGCATAGCAAATTAAAACTGAGCGCTTCAGGCAACATCAACAAATAAAAAAAGTATTTTTGCAAAAAACTAAATAGGTCGGACACTCGCGATCGTTTCAATACTTTATATCATATTTCCAGCCTCAAGTCTAACTTGAGCTGAATGTTGCATTCTAAGCGGAGTGCTTTGTAAAAATGCTAGTGGCAAAGTTCCTGTATTTTCCTACTGCACTGGTATGCAAGACCGTAGACCGCGCGTGGCAATTTCAAGTTATGACCAATTCACATCTTGTACGTAATGCTGCACAATTTACAGAAAAAATTCACATGCAATTTCCAAATGTTAAGAAAAACATATGTGTACATACTACATCCAATACGGCCAGTAATACGCTACGGCGGTCGCCATTGATAAAACACAGAAAGCTGGTACGGTAATCGGCAGTCGTTCATATTATACTGCACATCAAAAGCTTATTCCAAACACACTGGAGAACAGTGAAGCAAGTCGCGGTGTTGACGAAAAGAGCATCAAGCAGAATCGACCAAGGTCCATAAAAGACATTCCTGGCTATTTAACGTTAGCTTGCTTTAAAAATCAATAAGATTCGCTGGGTTTAATTAGATTAGGAAAGATTGCGGGCCTCTTTGCTACACTACACCACACGTTTCGCTAAACTCTTTCAGCACCGCACAACAGTAAAAAAAAAGTACGTTCACAGTGGGCCGTGACATAGACAAAACAAGTGTGAGTAGTCGTCTTAAACAATAACAAAAAAGTTGGAGAGAGAGCATTACATGGGTAGAACGTGCCATTAATACAACTTCGGCAAGTTCAA
>JGI24022J15233_10006382_pt1 | contig 12761 bp, 5 predicted proteins | sample Ectturendosymbi2_FD_15233 | JGI IMG/M metagenome (IMG submission 15233)
TTGTCTGTTTTATCAACCTGCGTTCTGCAGAGTGTGTGTGTTCATACTATGGACTTCGTGTCTGCTATAAACAAATAAATTAAATTAAATTAAATTATCGTTAACGGAGTCTAAACTTTCTAAGTTTATAGTACGAACCTCGCATGTAAAGAAAGTCATTCTGGAAAAAGTTGGGCTGATTTAACTTTGCTGATGCTTACAAATTCGAAATTCTGTTGTACTTTTGATTAGATTCACAGGTCACAGAAACAGATTCATTTGTACAGTGTCTGGTCAGCTTGTTTGCATTCTGTAGCATGTCCACATGGTAAATTTTCAAATAAGCATAGGCTATATATAGTAGGCTAGGTGTAGTTTCAATCTTTTTCATTCTTGTGTGTGCTCAAAGCTGCTAGTGCTAACATGTCGGAAAGAAAAGTTCTTAATGTAAGTGTTTGAAATTTAATTTTGACATTTTTGGTATGAAAATTAACGTAGTTGGTATATCTTGATTTATTTGCTTGTGTTTTTGAAGAAAACTATTGAATAGTGCAGATGGATTAAAGCATGTTGCTTGTCTTACTCTTTGTTGATTTTTGTTTGATATTTTCTCATTTAATTTTTAAGCAGCGCTGTCACTGGCAACTGTTGTAAACCCTACTAGTATTCAAAGCCTTTCAGTACTTGTGCTTGACATGTAAATTATTATGCCTGCATGACATAAAAACCAGATTTTTCTGTGTGTCATTGGACTATTGCAGCTCCACATAAAAGACAACATTTGCATTGGTAAAAGTGCAGCATCAGCATGCAGATAATTGTGTTGGATCACCTTTAATGTGCAAAAATGCTTAATTTCACTTCAGCTTATAAGCAAGTTTGTTAAAAGGAAGTGGCTACGAAACCACCCATGGATCTTCCTGTTTCAAAACTTATTCGACCATCTGCCTCACATGATGCGGTTCGAATGAAGCAGTCGGAGTTTGTCAATCAACCGGCATTGATCTGGCAGCCTACCAGTACTAGTTAGGTTCCAACTTCCAAGTCTACCAAGTCAATGGTTCAGGGTTCGCCTCTCAACTTGGCACCTTACGTTTTCGTAATAGTGACTGCTTGCACGTTTTAATTCATGGGACCAGTTTTTCTTTACTTTTTTCAAAACTTTTCAAACTTTTGCTTTAGGGGTTAGCATTAGTAGGTTAGTGTTCAGTTAACTTAGGGTTAGCTTAGCTTAGGGTTAGCATTAGTTAAGTTAGCATTAGGTTAGTATTAGCTTAGGGTTAGGTTACAGTTAGGTTTGTGTTAGCTTAGTGTTAGGGCTACGGTTAAGGTTAGGTTTTCCTTTTGTGTTTACTATGTTTCTACAAAGCCTGCTGCATTCTCCTTGTGCGTTACTATCACGTTTCAGGAGATGGTTGAATAAGGTTTCAAGTTGAATAAGGTTTCAGATCCATCGATGGTTCTGTAGCCACTGCCTTGTTAAAAACCTAAGATTTTCATGAAATCCAACCCATGATGTAAACGAAACATGAAAACCTGTTTTTTAATAGTTTATATTTACTTGAATATAAAAAGTATCTTGATTGTAAATGGTGTATAAACTATATAGTAATTGTATTTGAAATAATAAAGATCCTTCATTTTCAAAAACGGTCAATTTTTAGTTGAATACCAAATCAGAAAATAACGATAATAAACATGTTGGGTTGGTGAATTCATTACGATGCACTAACAATGAACATATGCATGAAACCTGTTAGAGGTGAGTATTTACAAAGTTATATGCAATGAAAATGTTACCTCATATAACGTAGGTCTACTTCCACCAACCATGCACAGCCATAACATGGCGGTGGCAATGCACATGAGAACTGCTGAGCCATTGCATTATTCAGGTTAAATCCCAACTGTGAACCCTAATCCAAAACGCTATAACCCTAAAACCTCAATCTTAAATCCCTAACCCTAAAGCCATAAAACCCTAACCTTAAAACCTTTCTCTATGTTTAGTGCTGAACCTAAACGTTAGCAAAATCTTCGCCTTGTTCTCCCTATTTCCCTACATTTATTTTTTAACCTAAACATTGGGAAAATCTTCGCCTTGCTCTCCCTATTTCCCTACATTTAGTGCTGAACCTAAACGTTGGGAAAATCTTCGCTTTGCCCTCCCTATTTCCCTACATTTAGTGCTGACACTAAAAGTAGGTAAGTTTGAAGTAAGTTTTATGGAGAAGCACTTCCCTACGTCCGTTTTTCCGTACAATTAGGGTTGACCTAAAACAATGCGTCCATTCTATAGATGCAATCACTGAGCGCTTATCACGTTACATTGCTGCCATGGCAGGTGAGGTGGTTTCAAGGTAGGTTACCTTATGCAAGGTGAAATTTTCATTGTGCATAACTTCGTAAATACTCACCTCCGATGGCTTTCGTGCATATGTTTGTTATCAATGCATTGCAATGAATCCACCAACATGTTCATTACCATTATATGCTGATTTGGTGTTCAACTAAAGTTTGACTGCAGAAACTGCATGTTGTGAAAATGTTTTTAATAATGCTTATAAAAATGAATGGATTAAACAATTTTTTTAATTGATGATAAATTTACACAGTATAAACAAATGGGAGTGAACATAGCCGTGCATAACTGTGCTTCAATAACTTTTTTGGCAGTATCATTGCATAACCAGACAATTCAACTGATGTTGACTAGTGTTTTGTGATCAACTCGCCTGCCTACTAATCAGTGCTTGTGCTTCACTATGTGATCATCAGCATGCACCGATAGTCAGAATGAGAGTACTGGTAAAACATAGTATCAGTCAGTGACTGTTGCCTCATACTAGCATGTCTCATGAATAAACTTGTGTATGCTGAATGCTTTGAAACACGTCATTGACACAAAATATTGTGGGTTTTTTAACTAATTAATCAAAAATGACTGGCTTGTCACTAAACTGAAAATTACAAAGATTATAAGCATAATGAAATATTTTTTCTTAGATTCAAGTTTTGAAATACCACAGAAGAAAAATGAGAACAGTCTAATCTTCACACAAAGCATTTTACTAGGAAATCGATTTTGTGTCAAGTACACATTTTCAATCCTGTAATTGTAAGCAGAAACTTACAGGTGAAATGATGAAAACCAAAGCAAGAATTCTGTGGTTTCCAACACACACTACGTCATTAAAAAAACATGGACTTTTGATAATAGCATACACCATGACTATGACACTGCTATTACTGAACTAAAAGATTAATATGCTTTCATAACTGAATTGAAAAACTTAGCTGTCATCAATTATAGAGCAAACACAGTTACAGGTTTTGAAAAAGAATAAAAAGGGTGTCTGATATGTATAAGAGAATGTGCCAAAGGTTTGATTCCGTTTTATGCTATACCATTTTCAAATAATTCTGTAACTAACCTGACCTGGCAACAGAGTACAGATACGTAATGAAGTTGCCAAATCAGAAAGCAACTTCTTGCAGTTCATAAATGCGATTGAATTATTGTGATTTATGCCTTGTCTTATTTTCAAACTTATGATGTGCCATACTAATCGTACATGCCTTGTGTTGTGTTTTCTTGACTTACACAAATAATTTAATTTGTTACAGAAATATTATCCTCCTGATTATGACCCGTCAAAAATCCCAAAACTAAAACGGTCTAAAGATCGGCAATATGTTATTCGAGTTATGGCTCCTTTCAACATGAGGTAAGCATAGGCTGATTAGCACCTTCAGTGCTGCTCGATTTAACTTTAACACGTTGGGAGCCAGCACTCGTACTTTGGAATCATGCATTGAGCGGCTAATTTCATGCCACTTTGCAACTCTGTAATTCACCAGTCAATTGTGCTAGAGAGCTATTGAAACTCTCAAACAACTTGGTGGTGAGTATTTTAGTTCACAATGAGAAAAAATTTTTGGTTTTGGGTTTCAGGTTTTTTGTGGATGATGTCATAAGGGGGGTAGGTTTTTGGTCATTTTGGCTCAGGTAGCCTGACCGTGGGCCCAACTGCTAGATGGAAGTAGTTCGCTCAAGTTTTTATTGAAAACTAGGCTAAAATCTTCATCTTTTGAGCCTTTGATCAGCTTTCTAGCATTTCTAGTTCAAGAGTTAGGGTAAATTAGCAATTGATGTAAAATTACAAATTTTATGTTTTTTTGGCTATTACTTTTTTTTCTATTTTTAAAAAATTGGAAAGTTTTATATTTTTTTTGTTGGTGATGTCATAATAAGGGTAGGTTTAGGCATTTTTAACCCAGGTTACCTGGACCTGGGTGCCAACACTAAGAACCTATTTTTTGACTCAAGTTTATAGTGGAAGCTAGGCTATAATATGAGTCTTTACAGCCTTTGATTAGCCATCTACCATTTGTGGTTCAAAAGTGATGGCCAAAAAATCAATAATTACTTAATTAATTTGGGCATTAATTAATTTGTTGTTTTTGGGCCATAAGTTTTGAACCAAAATTGCCAAAAAAACAATCAAGGACTAAAGATTCAGATTATAGCCTAGTTTACATTAAAAACTTGAGTCAAAAAATAGGCTCTTGGCATTGGCACACAAGGCCTGGTAACCTGGGTGGAAAATGCTTAAAACTACCTTTATTATGCCATCACCCATAAAAAAACTGCAATCCAAAGCTAACCAATTAAAAAAAATCTAAAGTAGAAGACTTGCTGCATCATTTAAGGGTTTGAACAGCTCTCTAGCTCAATCGGTTGGCGAGCTATGGAGTTGCAAAGTGATGCAAAGATAGTGGCTCACACATGATTTTTAAGTATGAATATATCGTGCACCAGGGCTGAACGTGTTAACTCATTGTGTTTGTATTTGAATGACTCTGCCATGTGATATTGAATAGTTACACCAACAGAAGATCACTCAACCACTGATAATAGGTGGTTGCCACAGCTTAGGCTAATCTCTGCTAGTTGGATGAGACCACAAAAGCTAAAATAGTGTCGTATGTGGATTGGGTGCTTTTTTGTCATTTAGTCTTTTTTGGTTCTGCAAGAAATAACAGTTTCGATCTCTTTGCTTTTTATGTGCTTTGTCACAGGTAAGATAATATTGTGCAATACGTTGCACTTGATGAAGCAGAGTCTTTTGTCATGATTTAATTTTTTTTTCAAATTATGTGTCGTTAAAAAAAGTTTGCTTAAATTTTGATTACATATGATTTACTGTATTACATATTTTACTTTCCAGGTGCAAAACATGTGGAAATTACATATACAAAGGAACAAAATTCAATGCTCGAATGGAAACTGTGCAAGGAGAAGACTATTTGGGACTAAGAATTTACAGATTTTACATCAAATGCACAAAGTGTGTTGCTGAAATAACCTTTAAGGTATAGTGCATGTGATGAACTCCAGTGTACATGTTTGAGGGTGTAGTGTTAAACTGCTTATAAGCTGGGTTTTTTGTCGCTGAGACATTTTGGTCATTTGTCCCATAATATAATATTAAAACTCGCCGTAACAGTATTCACTAGTCTATATTTTCGGACATTATAACTGAATTGACTTAATTTTTTTCGGTCATTTAAAAAAATCCAGTCTGTGACTGAAAAATGACTGAAAAAATAAACCTAGCTTATATGTACAAATCATAGATTCTATTTCTTCATGTTGTGAGTTGCATCTCTTTCAGTGAAACACTGAAACGATGAGCTTTTGCTAAGATATATTTTTTGTAAATTTTTTTCTGCTGTGTGTTATTTTATGTTTTGCTGTTATCCTCTTTGGTTATTGGCACAATTTTCTTTGATGCTGACTCACCTATTTGGCATGGAAGACGTTAAACTTGACCAAGCTGTTGCTGCACTTAAGCACAGTAGTAGTGGGTGTAAAATTACCTGAAGGTGTTCTTAGGTCACTTAGTATAATTTTTTTGGTTTTCTTGTATTTGTTTGTTGATGCTGTGCTTTGATAATACGTTTGTGCGTCTTTACTGCTGTTATTACCAGCAGGATTTGATGACAGGGGACTAAAGAAATGAGCTATTAATGTGTTATTTCCATTTATAGTTGTCACACGCTTTTTGCATTAATATTCAACTTGGGATTAAAAATTATTACCTTTGTCTCAAAGCATATTCAGATGTGCCGTAATGGTGGAAACGTTTATCAAATGACAAATTTGATTGCTTTTGATCAGCTGTTATGACTGATGTGTTCACTAGAGCATCAATGACATGCCTCTTTTCATGTCTGAAAATATCAACTAGTTCGGGTCTGTTCTTTTTTCAGTCATGACCAAATTTTTGTTTGAAATGACCAAAAAATTAAGTCAGTTTGGTCATAATGTCTGAAAAGATAGTCTAGCAAATGTTGTTACGGCAAGGTTTACTACAATTATGGGACAAATGACCAAGATGTCTTAGCGAAAAAAACAGGTACTGATATTTATTCAGACTAATGTTCTCCAACACTGATTGCAATAGTTAGTTTGTGACAAGTAACAACAACTGCTTTTTATGTTTTGTTTTTCTTATATGGAATAAAGGAATGGTATTTTGAATCTAAACGCATAACATAGTTGAGCTACTAGTTGTTTATGTCAACTCTGCTGCTAAAAAGAATATTGAGAGAAAGTCTCAGGATTTTAGGTTTCAAGAAATAGTTGTGGTCAAGAATGATTTTTCTGTGCACATTTGTCAAGTGTTTTTATAGTGAGAGAATAGAAATTGATAAAAGAACGATGTAACAAATGTTTATATCACAGTTACACAAATCAATGTTCCATCAGGATCCATGAATCTTGACATGAAATGCTATTGCACCATGGACTTCTGGAAGGCTCTTGTTTAATGAAATATTTTGAAAACAATAAAGCAATTTTAGTCACATTTCATCAGTTGAATTTTTTTATTTACAGTAAACATTCACAAATAATTAATGGAGATGTTTAAAGCAGAGGCACTCAGCACATGCCCCACAGCAGCAGAGATGCCACGGTCCAAGATTTTTTGAGGCCGGATCGCCTATAGTCCGCAGAATTCAGCCCATTAAATGCCCCACGGAGCAAGGACATTTTTTCTGTTTCAATCTGGCCCGCTAAACAATTATACAGTTTATTTACAAATATCAAACAAAAGCAATTTCACTGTTAAGCGATAGTGATTTATTGCATATAAATAAACATTAAACACCTACTACATAAATATGTGGGCCCAGTTTCGAGTAACCCTTGGCCATCAGTGGTAACAAAAATGTTGCTTCGCTATTGCAGACGGATCCAGAAAACATGGATTACGCGATAGAACACGGAGCGACAAGAAATTTTGAAGCTGAGAAGTTGTTAGAACAAGAAGAGAAAAAGGCTCAAGTGCAGCGTGAAGAAGATGAAGCAAATCCAATGAAGGTTTTTGTATTTGACTGTTGTCAGTTTTGAAACTCTTTTATACGTTCTCATAGATCAGGGTGCTCAGACCGTGGCCCGTGAAGGAATTTTCATTGGAAAGGAAACTTAACACTTTAAACATTTAAGATAATTTTTTAGAGAATTTTTATTGAGATTATTAATTCTTGTGGCCCACGAAGGGTTTATGAAAGACAAATGTGGCCCACAAGCCAAAAAGTTTGAGCACCACTGTGAAGATTAATCAATGGTGTCTCTTACAATAATAAAATCTGAAACAAATCGTCCAAGCCCAGACCAAAACATGCGTGCATTTACAAAGTAAAGACAAAGATAAAGAGTTTGAAATCTTGTGAATGATTTTAAGTGACCGCGTTACGCTATTACCGAGCACAAATTTGCAAACGTTGGTTTTAAGCAATGGGCTGTGATGGTTTTGCACACCTTAGTTCCAAACACAAATTGTAGCATGTGAAATATCTTGCAAAAATTTTGATAAGCTGGAAAAAGCTTCCTGGCGACAGAAATTTTCCAAGCCCTGACGATTTATGTTTGCGTTTGAAACCACTAACACATAAAAAGACTCAACAGCTCTCACTCCGGCGGCTTGATTCTGTAGATTCACTGAGTGAGCGTAAACATGTCCTAAATGGAGCGCAGCTATGACCACACCGGAGATCCTGGCGAATTGATTGTAACCATTTCTACCCCAAGCGTTTTTTAAAGTTCAGATAATTGATATATATTGATGGACCCAATTAAAAGCTCTGGGTTCGCTGCCAGCTTTCGAGGAATCAGCCGACTGGGCTCTGCTTGCTTCACTTTGCAATGATTTTCACATATCTGTATTCAAGTAAAGTCTCCCCAAAGGCGACGAAGCAATAGGAACTGCTTGCATTTAACCGACAATAACTGCCAATATCAAAACTTCTCACGACTGTCAGAGTTGATTGGGAATTCTCCAGGAAGTCATTCTTTCCTGTGAATGTTGCCATTTACAGATCCAGCATTCTCCCTGTGACATTTTTAATTGCACGAATTGATGCTTCTGTGTAAGTAGTATTTCCACTGGTGTCGTGAACCGGAGAAAACTCTCAACGAAATGAGATGCCAGCAAATCAAAGCGTGAAGATGCGCACGCACACGCTATACACCGCTCGTGGTGTACCCTCATGGCGTGCAGAAGGTGCATCGCCAGGATGTGAAAATAACACTCCTCACTGATCCTCCAGCGTCAGTGGCACAATCGTGAGTTCGAAGGATACTATCCTACCATTTTTTAACGCGAGGAAACAGCTTTACTTTCATTTCGCTCACCGCCATGTCTAGCAGTATTTCTTTCATACTCGTATCTGCCCTTTACCATGTAAAACATTTTGGCTTCCGATGAATTTCTTGAAATTCACGGCAGAATAGACAATGAATCGGAGATAGATAGCCACACATCTTTGAAAACTGTCAGCCAGGCTGAGCACTGTTCTTCTCGCGTTAGAATCTATTGAATTGTTGTCACTGCCTAGCCCAGCAGTACAGATCGTACGGTTGCCGAACGCTGAGATAGTAAGCATTTATCTGCTAAATGTTAATCCTTTGTCCGTAACTTTCATTAGCATTCTGCTTTCTGTCAGATGCTTGAGATTCGAACCAGAGATTCCAAGCGCGAAATGGAGCTTCTGGAAAAACTCGAGGAACTCAAAGACCTGAATGAGCGCCATCTTGGTGTGGACTACGACACCATGCTCAGGGAGCGACAGGAGTCAGAGGAAGAGCGCGTTGCAAGAGAAAAAGCCGAGGAAGATGAGGAGATAAAGTACGAAGTACCAGAGCTCTTGTTCTGTCAATCATAGCAACGATTGATATTGTGAAATTAACGTTAGCATCAGCAAAATGTTTTCTTTCGCGCGGCAAAGCTCTGAACCGTTTGAGTTTCTCTCGATTTTGGTCACAGTCCATTGTTCGAAGCCGCGCTAATAACTCCTATCTCGTTTCTACTATACAGCTTCAATCGACATTATTGTAGCAACACGCTCAACACCAGAAAAAGTAAGCTTTGCCTAATGATGCTGAAATGACGTCAGCCTCGTAAGTGCTGTCCTGCTGTGAATACTTGCCAGCAAATTCCAGCAAAGCACAACCGATATTTTTATCGTTATAATTCCGTATTAAATTCATTAATTTATATTCGGCGTGGTTCAAGCTTATGATAGCAGCATAAGTAGCGTATAGTTGACAGATGGCGGGATATTGCCAGCAGGCTTAACAAGTGAGGTGCATGTACGTAAACGTTCAAAGTAACTTTCTAACATAGTGTAATATGCAGTTAATACGCTTCAAACAAACCGTTGCATCCTAAAGAAGATAATGCTCTCGCATTCCTTGCCATCGAAACTCGACGTAACGATCGTGTATTCAGTTTCTGAATGAAATGGTTATGTTATTCATGTCTGAGTGTATTTTCAACAGCGAATTGATTCTTCAGCACGTGGCTTGTTCTCTGAAAACTCCCTGACGCAGTTCTGGTGTGCCATGGAGTAATTATATTTAAACCTAATTATGCTCCTCTTTTGTTGTCTGCTTCCATTTGCTTCCACCTCCCTCTGTGAGCAGGGTGGAATTTAGGGGAGGTGAACAAGAGACTGTCACCTCGGTTTCCCCCTATTTTTCATGCCGCGGGCTCCCTTTGAGAGTTTAGTTTTTGCCTGTTTTCTTTTCTGTCGTAGACCGATTTTTTTAATGACAAAAAAATAAGTCAATTCGGTCATAATGCACGAAATGGTAGGCTAGTGAATATTGTTTCAGCGAGTATTACTTCACTACTATTACGTTCACTATTACGAGACAAATGACCGAAAGATCTAAGCGAAAAAACAGGTTTTTGCATGGTTCTGTTAAAAAACTTATGAACCACCTAGAGCCACATTTGATAAGATCTGAACCAACTCATTCAAAATAAAGCATCAATGTGCAAATGTGCCGAAGGAGGCTCCTCAACAAATGTTTTAGGGCACCTTTCTGAGAGTTTGCCTCAGGCACCTAAATTCCAGTATCCACCCCTATCTTTGATGCTGGATTTTCAACTCTTCTCGACATTAAAACAAAAGTCAAGGAAAAGACCGTTGAGAATGACACGAGATTAGTTCTCACCAACACGCCACCACATGTTTCAAGACTAGTTGCACATATGCAAGCTCAGCCGTCCCACTGATTAATATAGGTACTGTTTTCGTTTGCATAAGAAGGTAAATAAAGTGAATCCAACACGTGAAATAACAGTGTTTCTTGTCTTGTTGTTTGTTATTCGAACATCTTTAGAGTTGTAGATATTGGCTTGGGCCGAGCGCTTACGTAATATTTGCGAATGGCGTCACGAGATCCAAAAAGGTTGGGAACCACCAGGCCCGCAACCAGGGGGTTCGAACCCCCCCTACAAAAGTTTTCGACCCCCCTGGAAAAATGTGTTGGACATCATTTTAAAATATTAGACATAGTTCAAAAAATTTGGGCCCTTCTTGGAAAACTCTTCGTCCCTCCTGGTGTCCCAAGCTGGTTACGGGCCTGGTAACCACTGCCCTAGGAAGTAAACATGGCGTTTGAGGAAACCATTAGTAGTAAGTGTTTTGTTGCGTATCACCTGACACATTTAAGGTTTGTCTGTCTGTTTTTTTGTTTTTGATGTAAGCTTAAGTCGTCCTGTTAAGTTTTAAAAGGTAAAACATGGTTTGGTCGTGACGACGTGTTCTCAGGTTTGGTTTGATTTTTTAGTTACCTTACTCGGGTCTGCCGCACTCTCCTACCCTGTAAATGCGTTTTCACTTCTTGAAGTGCTATTATTTCCTAGAAAGTTGTGTGAAAATTTTGTCTAAAACTTTGTTTTACAGTCATTGAGCTTTGAAAAATATGTTTGAATCTAATAAGATTGTGTGATCTTCCCAGACGTAGGTTCATTGTCTTACGTATTAAGCTAAAATTAGATTTTCGGCAAAACCTCTATTTTTGTACCCGATAAATTTCTTTTTTACTTGCATCAGGTGCAATCTCATACCTCCTCAACCGCAGGACACCCACTCGAATTAATTAAGGGTGTGCTTTAGATCATTGTCTGTTGATGAGCTTTCGTCTACAGGAAAATATTCAACAACGAGATGATCCGACGGCTCCAGGACGACGATAGCGATGAGGAATCGAAACCTGGTTCTTCTTCGGATAAAAAGCGTCGCTTGCCGCCGTCGAGCATTTTGACTGACGTATGTGTGCCGGATGCATATGTGTTTGGGGTTTTGTTTATTATTGATCGTGGCAACGTTATTTTTCTGTGCTTGCAGGCATGCTGTAATTAGGCATCCAGTGAAACGCTCTCGAACGCACGCAATAAGCGAACTTTTGATGCGGTAGCATGCTGACTGTCTAGCGTTTGGCCATTCGTTCCGTTTTGACCTGTTGACACTCAGGTCTGTTATTCGACTCGAGTTCATTATGGTAGTTTATTCTGGTTTGATCTACGAAGCACTTTAACGCGAGTGTTCGCATCGGTCAAACCAAGCCCGTTCACTTTCACGGCCAAGGCAAGATGGTAGTTTGAGTACATCTCTTGAAAGCTGTTTCTTCGACTGGATATAGAGAGCTTTTACCCAACTTGGCCAACTTGTGTAGGGGCAAAAAGCAGTATTCTTCAGTTTGTGTGGCTAGCTGTTGTTGACACCGACCCGACCATATACGCTACAAATGTAATACATGTGCGCATCCATCAGGTGTCTGTTAATCGCGATTTATGGATTTTGTCACTGCCACTGGGGACGTGGCTGAAACTCGGCAGAATGGAGATTTGCTGTAATCGGTCAAAAACAGTTTGTCGGACAACTGTTGCACTGACCTGCGCACCAAAAGCTTCGGGACGTGGAAACGGACCCAATCTACCTTGACGCGTGGAATTCAACCATAGGCCGGTCGGACGGCAAGTTTGTAGTTCCTCTCAAACTTTTCCCGAGAGTCGTTTGTTGCGTCACAAGCTATGTATGCCAACAACGTTATGCTTGATGCCCTAATAACGAGTACGGTTACACTGAGTCAAGAACTCTGTCCTTTTGCAATGCCCACCAAATATCACGTTACTTGCTGTGATAGCTCTTCAAGTCTTTGTTTTTTTCATCCAAATGCCCATCCTGGTCCAAGTAACCACACGTGCATAACACCTTGTCAGTGTTTGTTGCTGACTGTGCTTTGGTTTTCAGGGGGAAGGCAGTGCTCAGCCTCCACCCAAAGCTGCCAAAAAGCGATCGACCGCAGCGTTAGGAATCGTACTCAAGAAGGCTCCCGCCCCCCAGCCAGCAGCGCAAACGTCTAAGCCGAACGCAGCCAACGGTGCGTCAGGTCTTGGGTTGCTGGGCGGCTACGGCGG
>JGI24022J15233_10006383_pt1 | contig 12760 bp, 5 predicted proteins | sample Ectturendosymbi2_FD_15233 | JGI IMG/M metagenome (IMG submission 15233)
ATCTTCTTTTGAAATATTTATCAGTACAGATACAATCTGAAAAAGTGTTTTGTAATGGATCCAGTACAATTTAATGTTCTTTTAATTTAGCGATCTTAGTAATCTTGGCAATCTTGGTAATCGTGGTGATCTTAGTTATCTTAGCAATCTTAGAGGTCTTAGCGACCTTAGCAATCTTGGTGATCTTAGTGCAATCATAGTAATCTTGTGGTATTTACAAGTGTCCACTTTCATGCACTAAAAATGGTTTGTAAAACCCAAAGCAATGTATCAAAAAACAATCAAATTAAAAGTAGTTAATTGCTTCATTTGGTCAAAAACGCCTGCATTAAAAGTATCCATGGACAACCAATGTGCTTCTAGGGTGCCATTATTATGGCCCATGAGAACTGTAAGTTTGTTCATCACTTGTGCATAAGATCAGTATTTTTGAGAAATGCTAATTTCTCATACAATATTTCTGTAAATCTATTGATGATAGAACGTAAACAACATATACAGCATTTGCTGTTAATGTTGCTGGGAAAACTCATTAGAAGCAAGAAGATGATTTATTTTTGTTTCAGATTGTAACAAATGTCTGGTATAGGCTTTTTCATTGTTAAAGAATTGAAAAAATCAAATTAGTCTTTGTTTCTAATTATTTTTCTAAAAGTTTCCTTGTGCACAGTGCACCTTAAAACTTTGCATAACTAAGTATTTTTTAAGTTTTGATTTTGTAAATTAAGTGGATGTTGCTGTGACAAAGCAGACTAGTATTGTTTCTGATCATGGAAAATAGTAGCAACGAAAAATCAGATACATCAAGCTCATCTAGTGATGAAGATTTGGAAGAAAATTTGGATTGGCTCATTACACACTCTGAGGCAAGAGAGAAGGCACATATTGTAAATTGTGCTCTGCTTCAATATTTTTACTAAAGTATATATTTCATTTTGTGATTCAAAAATGTTGTGTTTGCTTAACTTGTTCTTGAATGTTTTGCATGAAATTTGAATAGATGTATTTTGCATATTTGTTGGCCATTGCTATGAAGTAGCACGATTTAATCGTGTTCCTTTTATCAGAATATTTTTATAATTATTGTATGAAAATGTATAGAATGTTGAAGATGAAAATGGTGAGACTGAAAAGACGGAAAAAGGTAAATATAAAGATTTGATTGATTCTGCCGAAAGTTGAAAATAGTTTTATTAATATTTAGTGATTTTATTGTTTCAAATGATTTTATCGTTATTTCCATGAAACTCCTGAATGTGAACTGACATTGATGTCAGTTCATAATTATGACACGTTTTTTAAAGTGATTTTAACATGTGACCTGAATAAAATTGTAGTTTATTCATTTGTTATGATTGTATGTTTTGCTACACTTGTAGAAATCATATGCAAACAGGTACAGTTTCTGAAATGGTCTTAATTCGTTTCTATTTAACAGAGTTTTGCAAAGTTGCATGGGAAAAACACTGAAAAAGTCAGTGATATAAATTGAAATATATTGGATGTTACAAAAACAACTGTTTTCATTGTCGGCAAGCCTTCATGTAATGAAGTGCAAAGCATGCTAAACATTTGTAATCTGAGCAGAAATCAAAAGTATTTTAATTGTCAAAATTAGCAGTATGCTAAAATAAACCATAGATTTCCTCCAATTGTCTGCAAACAAATGTTTTTCAAAAATGTATGGCATGTTTATGATCTGTTCAGTTGTTAATCAAAACAAAAACTTGCAATAAAAAATATTGTATTCGCTCTCTACAATGGGGGTAAGCAAATAATTGGTCAGCGAATTTTTAGTAAGAAATAGATTTCACTTAAAATTACGCATCCTCAGTCCTTATTCAAATAGAATCTTTACATTCTATCATTAGAAACTTTAGGTTTTACATTAATGAGTGCTGAGAATGTATAATTTCATGTGAAATCGATTTCCTATCAAGAATTTTCTGACCGATTCCTTGCTTAACCCCATTGTGGAGAGTACTTACTTGAATATATATATGTGTAAGTTTGAATTATTGCAAAAAGAAGAAAGCAGAGCACAGTCAACTGATTCCTCAAAAGCATACAGAAAACCTAAAGCTTTTAACTGTATTTCATTTACATTTGCTTTTCACTTTTTTTGTTCATAAAATAACTTTAAAAAATAATGAGGGTTTCTTGAGGCATATAGAAAAATGACTCTGAAAATATGAATGGATTATTGCTTGGCCAACCTACACCATGTGTCCGTATAACTGATTATTATAATGACATATTCTCTCCACTGTACTTTATGCACTTCTATGTTGTGTTTGTATACTCCCTCAATTTTTTGCTAAGTAGACTGCATGATTGTTTGATTATCTTTCTGCCATGATAAATGCGGTTAATACTCTTTCATAAATTGTTGACTTCTATCATGTCAAAAATAAAACTGACCTTACCTCACTAAAGAATTTTCAGAAATTTTGCACAAGTATTATTTCTTGATGTTTCCTGATTTATAGCAATTAGGAACAGTAGAGTCTAATATACAATACATTTGTATCTATATCTTGTCAGCATAATTTTAGGTAGTGTTGTGCACTTAATGAGCCATAGCCCATTGCTAAGCCATGCTGCAATTGCCAAGTTGACTACGGACTTGTACCAAAATATATTAGCAAGGTGAATTATGATGTTAAAACAAAATAACTATAATACAATGATGATGTCTTCAATAAATCAAGTATCTTCTACTTAACTACAGTCGCAAAAATGTGGTAGTCCCATTCAAAACAACTTGGTAAGTTGGTTGACCATGCTATTTTTGGTTGAAACCCATTTACTCCATATTAAATAAACAGTTGGAAATCAATGTTCAAAAATGTGTTTGCCTAAATAGCACTGCAGTGATTTACTCAGAGTAAGTTATTCATTTTATCACTCCATGGTTAACCAGTGATGTGATGATTTTGTGATTGATAGGCAGATATGTGTTTTTCTTTCATTAGAGATTATGCAGAGTTATTCTACTGCAAGCTCAAAAATGTAACATTAGTTGAAGCTGCTGAGAGTGAGTTCTTGGAAAATCATGACTGTCAGTGTTGATGCAGTATTGTAGTTCCAGTTGTCTGTCATTAGATGCTGAGGCTGTTCCATTGATATAGTTTGTTCCAGTCCTGGTTTCCATTCATGATGACTGCACTGCCACACTTTGGTCCTGTCAGCTTCACAGCATTGCACAAGTTGCAACATCACCTCATAAGAGAAAAACTGCGGACCATTTCTTTGTGAGAGAACTTTATGGCAGCATTAAGTTTTTGGTATACGAACTTCATGACTACATTAGTTTTTTAATTGCTTAAGTGACACATCCCGAACAAGACCAGAAAACAGAAACCACAACAGATGAAGAAGATGATGAAGATGGACTTACTTCAGAGTCTAGGCCAATTGTCCAAAGAAATACAAAAATGAATGATGCTACCGATAGTGAAGATTATGATGTACAAGCTAGATTGCAGAAGGTATGATAACATGACTGTGTTTTTGAGAACTGTCTTTCATCATGCTTTTTTCAGGCAAGTTTATTTTTTGTGGTTTTTATCATAAAATCATTGTAGTACTTGTGATGATCATATCATATTTCTTTTTCAGGAAAGCAATCATTCCATGCAAAGCTGTTAAATCAAATTTTGTCTTGGTTTTCCCTTTCATAGCTTAATTGTTTTACATATTATTTCTGTGCAACGAGATGGCTAAAATTAGTGTTGGCAGTTGAAATTTTTATTGTTAGAATTAAGGATCCTGCATCAATATTGGTTGATTGTGTGATGTCCTTAGCTGTCGTTCAAACCTTGGGAAGATATTTTTGCATAAATTCTAACAAAATGAAAATGCAAAAATGCACCAACACTTGCTTTGATTTGATACATGATGAAATCAAACCGTTCTTTATGAATCAAACCAGCAGTAGATTTACAAACCAAAAAACAGTCCAAAAATATTTTCATCATATCTGTTTACAACAATTTGTATCCTTAGACTCTGAGTGCCAACTTCTTGTGCAAGTAATGTGTGCACTACATAGCAGTTTCCCTATGCACACAACCACCCTGAGCTTCCCTAATGCATATAAACAGTTCATTGTTTTGTTACAGCAATGTTTGTACCAGTATAAGCTTGCCTTATCAACATAATCAGGCACTTAAGAAAATTTGAAAATGAAGTACTTTGAAATGAAAAAGTACAACTACAACAGCAAAATGCTAGAGGGTCCTTTGTATGTCAGACTCCCAGGGCTTCAAAAATTGTGGAGTATCCAGACTCTCCAATCCTCCTTGTTCTGCTGAACATAGAATAACACAAATGGACACATTTTGCAATGCACTAAATGTTCTGCATAACTACTCATGTTTGCTCAAAAATAGATAATTTTGATATGGCTACTCTTTTAAAATATTGGTAAATCACCAAAGATACACTGAATGTGAAATATTTTGATAAAACTGTGAGTGTTTTCAATATCCTCTTGTAGCTTGGTGTTTATGATGCGAATCTTATAGCAAAAGACTAGTCTTGGAATTGATCTTTGTTTTGGTTTTGATTGCACATTTGCTGATGTCAGTTATTGTTAACAATGCTTACATACTGCTTTTTCTTGTATATTTTGAGTATGTTCATCATTAAATGTCCCAATGTAACCTAAATTTTCAAGCCAATATATATACGTACAAATGCAATGCGCTCTTGTCTTCCAACAATTATTTTTAAACAGTATAAATTTCTCAAAATTAGTACTTGCCAACTGTGGGAGTTTCTAGGTATCAAATGTTATTTGATTCCAACTTCGAGGTAAAATCTTCAGGAAAAGTAGCATGTAATATTCATGAAAGAAAGTGTAAGTCATTTCAGCTTTATTATTCCACAAGACTGAAGTGCTGTCAAAAGACTGACAGCATAGCTTAATTATTGTCTGCAATTTTAATTATCAGTTGTTATCTTATCATATGTTACTTTTTGCAGTTCCATTCAATGTGTTACACTTTGAAAATTTAACAGACCTCTTTTTTCACACACACAAACAGAGTTTTTGACCCTGACTGGTTTGGGTAATAAATCTCTATTTGGAGTTTTTTCAAAGTATTAATTAAAATTTCAAAGCATTAATGAAAAAAATATATAACCATTAGTTATCTAATCAGAATCTTAACCTTGAAAACTTTTTTTTAACTCTAAATAATAACATGTGGCGATTTTTTACAAATGTGAACAGGTTGATTATATTATTCACTGTTTTCATAATATGCAGTTTAATATTTTCTTTCAGACACAGTTGTTTTGACCTAACATAATGTTTCCCAAGCAGTAGGTCATAAAGTTTTTTCAAGAAGGCCATGAAGAATTTGAAAGTGTTACAATTTGCTGATATTTAACTGATTTAATTATAACAGTTCTTAAAAATTAGATGATTTTCTATTGATTAGATCATTTTTCTTTGTAAATTGGACAATTTTCTATTGATTTCTTATCAAGCTTCATGTTAATCTTATCATATCTAAGAAGCATACTCAAGGAAGTTTCCCATTAAGAGTAAATTACCTGTGTTGTTAATATTTTGTTTCTATCTAATATCTCAATTTTTGTTGTTACTTTATCACAATAACTCATAGCAGGCCCTACAAAACATAGTAAAAATATGTCACAACTCACAAGCTGAAAAAAGTTAGAAGCACTGGCCTAAAGTGATGTTTGCTGATTCTCTTAAATGTTACAAATAGTTTTGAAAAATAATGGCATAACACACAACCTTGTCAGCAAAACTGGCTAATTTGTTTTAGTTTTACAGAAGTTATCACATTTTTAAGGGATGTATAACTTTTTATTTATTTTTTAAAATCTCTGATTGGTGTTGCAAATACATTATCTACCAGCCCCAAAACCTTGTTGGGGACTACCCAATGGTCAACTGGTTGGGAAACACTGGCCTAAACTATTCTAATTGTTTGTAGATGTAAAGAAAAAATGATGAGGAAAGACAACCCATGATAAAAATTTTTTAGCAGAATGCATATTCTGGCAGATATTTCTTGTCTATCTTGCAAACAAAAGAACTCTGTGGAATTTTTTTATTTTGACAGACCAGTTACAATAGTCACATATATGTGACTATTGTAGGGTTCAGATTAGAACCCTGACATAATTATTAATTAATGGATGTACCAAACCTATCCACAGTTAACTGTTTAGCTAATGTCAGAGCAAACATAAGTTTTCATTGAAGAAATATTTTATGACTTGCAGGTTGCAGCTATGCACAAAGATGGCGAGTATTCAAGTTGCAGTACTGTAAAGTTAATTGTTTTTGGATCAACTCCTATAATGCATTGATTTGTTTATTTTTTAACCTAACTCCCAGTGTTTGGTTACAGATTTATTATGGAAACAGATCACGTAACAAAAGACCATGGGCCTTGTTACCTTATCTGAGCTTTTGTTGGTTACCACTCAAACATTTCTTCTGTTGCTAGCATACCTGTTTCCAAGTGTGTTCTGATGTTGAGCATTATATTGTAGTTGAGTAGGTGTATCTATGTGTGGCGTTGCCTTGATTATAGAGTGTGATTGTGCTTTCAACAAGGTTGTTGTCTTGGAAGGTATGTACAAACTAATTGTGCAATGATATTACATCGAAAGGTTTTTGTTAAAAACTTTATTGGTGATTTTTCCTTTCATATAAAAAGCATGTGAGTAGCAATTCAGTCAAAACAGCATGTGCTCAGAAATAGATCAGTGTAAATATAAATTGAACATATACTGTTTATTTCATGCCATACTGTATAATGAATGCTGTTGTTATGTGAACACAATATTTGATCTGTAATCTGTTTAAATGTATGATTTTTAACTATCAACTCAGACACATGGTAAGATGTTTAATAGTTGAAGTCAAGTCTTGATTTACCTCCTCTCTCTTCCATTTTGAGTTGATCATGACTTGAAACTTCAGTGAATGGGAATTGATTTTTTGCTTCAAGTTGTAAATGAGCTGGTGCTTTTTATTTAAGTGAAAACTGCTGATGTTCCCAAAACAAATTTTAACCTGTAAACAGACAAATGACCACCACAGTAATCCTATTTTAAGCTGGAGTTGGCTCAAATAACATGTGCATGTGATAAGTAATCATTTATTGTGCATGCCAGTGCAGCTTCCACGTCTATACAATGCAATGTAAGTTTAATAAATGTGAAGTTTAGTTTTCTCTGTAAGAATTTGATTTAAGTTGTAGAGCTTTCTATGTTTGTTATTAATTGTAGCTCAAAACGTTTGCCATCTGTACACTTTTCTTCTTGGTGCTGCTGAAAAATTTGGGCTTTTAGCAAATGCCAAAGCGGTTTTCAAGAATTGATTATTCTTCATTTTGTTTTCTTCCCCTATTGTTTGTTTGTTCATGATGTATGCTTATAGTTCTGTCAGTTTGAAAACTAGATTAACCTTTCAGAGCAAGTTGTGCAGCCATGCATGTTTAACACAAACTATTATCTGAAATTCCATAAAACAAATGTCTTTCTTTCAGTTTGACATGGGCATGGATCATCATGCCCATTAGAGATAGAAATAATGGAAAAAGGTTGTTCTGAAATAAAAAACTTTTTTCGTATTATTTGAATGCAATTAATACTGCTTGTAGATCGCCTTTACGGTCATCACCAAATAGTTGCACTAATCAATATAGAAAACTAAGTATGTTCTATGTTGTGCAAGAAGTTGGGACATTTTTTTAAACTTCTAAGGAAAAGGTTTGTTTTTCTCTATGAAAATGAGTGAGACTGCATGGCGTAAGATGTTTGTTAAATCTGTTTTTTCTGAACAAGGCCAAGATATTTTATGCTGTATGATGAGCATTGTGTATGGTTTCAGAGGTTAAATTGAAATAATTTTGGTATCAAACCTGCAAAGTAAGCAAAACTTTACTGTTGGTACACCACAAGCTTTTTGACAGTTAATACACATTACCAAATAATTGAAAGTGGTTTTTATCTTCATGATGTATAGTAGCCCAAAGTTATGCAAGTTAAAGCATGACACCTGCAACAACTTCGAAGTCAGGATTTCAGCCTAGAACAGCAATGTGCATGTGTCTTTGCGCAGGTATAACTCTGTTGCTGATTGCATTAGAGAGCTGTTCAAACCCTCAAAAGACTCAGCAAGTCTTCGAGTCTGCAATGAAAAAATTTTTTGATTTTGCGTTTTGGATATTTTATGAGTGACGTCATAAGTTGAATAGTTTTAAGCCTTTTTTGGCCCACTTCATCTGGCCCTGGGCCCAAACGATTAGATGGTAGTATTTGGTCAAGTTTTGTTGGAAACTAGGCTAAAATCCGAGTCTTTTGATACTTTGGATGACTTGCTGGGGTTTCGTATTCAAAAGTTATGGCCTAAAAACCATAAAATAATTAATTAATACTGTTGCAGCCAGTGGCCCAACTATATGGAAAAGTACATACGGACTGGAATCAGTGCTTTGTAATAGACTGCTCATTTTGTTGCGTTCGGAAATCCCGAGCGGCATATGTGCAAAGCTTCGCACCGTAGCAGCAAGCAACAATAGAGATCATGCGTCGCAATCTCTCTTACTATTGCTTGCTCATGCTACATATATAATGGTGTTATTCTTCGCGCACATTCCATTCGTGGTAAATCACACAATCAACGCAACACCACTGAAGAGGTTGCAACAATACCATAATTAGATAATTAATTAGTTTGTTTAATTCAGGCCATAACTTTTGAATCCGAAACCCCAGCAAGTTGATCAAAGGCTCAAAAGACTCAGATTGTAGCCTAGTTTCCAATGAAAACTTGAGTGAAATACTTCCAACTAATGGTTGGGCCCTAGGCCAGGTAATATGAGCCAAAATGGCTTAAAGCCTACCTCACTAAATACATCACTCACAAAAAAATAAAAACCAAAAACCAAAAAAATTTTTTTTATTGCAGACTCCAAGACTTGCCAAGTATTTTGAGGGTTTGAATAGCTCTCTAGCAATTGACTGGTGACCTATGGAAGTGCAAAGTAGCACGAAAATAGCATTTTGAAAGTACGATATATTTGTACCCCTGCAGCAAACGTGTTAAGAGCAAGAAAAAAAGCCTTTAAGAGCAAGAAGCAAAAAAGCAGTTGGAGTGTTTGAATTACCAATTTTTGAATGGTTGAAACTCTTGTTTTGGACTGAAAGTGTTACTGCTTGGTAAAATTGAAATATGTCCAGCATCCACGGAATTGAAACTACTTGCGAAAGCTAAGTATATTCAATGTGAATGTCACTGGATTACTTCTTGTCAAAAAAGTTCCCATTTCATTTAGGCAGTTTGAGAATCAGTGATAAAATGTTTAAAACTGGTTTGAACATGACAGGCAGTTTCATCTCTTTTCTATAAACAGCTACATCTTGCAAGCTCCTTTGGTTTGCAACAGCTGTTTGATATAGAATCATAAAAATATTTTCTTCACTAGTTATGTTCTTCCTTAAAAGCCCTACCACCATTTTTTATTGAAGCGCTATGTATCATTTTAATTTGATTTTAGTGATGGCAATTGGCAGTAGACCAAAGCCTGAAATTTGCTTCCTGCCAGGGCAGTTGAAGGTGAATGCTTTTTCCCAAGGAGTAATATGGCAATTCACTCAGTGGCTGTGGGTTGAACACCCACAATAGGCAGAGACTCCATTGGAAGGTGGATGGTCTACCACTGAAGTATTGCCATGCCATATATGATGATTTTGAACTGTGATGTTAGTGACATACAACTGCAAGAATAGTCTTTGCTTTTTTTCTGTTTATCTCAGACAAACGTTTGATAGCTCATTGGGTTGTTACACAAGAAATACAAAAATAGATCAACACATTTAACAGGACATGCAGAATATGTGCAAAAGCAATGTGCATATAAGCAATATTTGGAAAGAAAAACACATGTAAAAATGTTCTAGCAACTGCTCACCAGTTGTCTGTGACTCTGTGTTAATCATTTAACACCTGCTGTGCTCTGTAATGCCCTATGACTAACCATTTTTGTGTTATTGTATTGTTCGATTAGCCTTAACTTTGTGATATGAACCATGAGTTTGACTCAAAATAAATATTATTATACATCATACAGATATTATGTTGTTTAAGGCAAATGAAGAACTAGCAAAAGACAGTACATCAACAGAAGAAGATCGAGAACGAAAAGTTCTGTTCAAAGCAAAGCTGGTGGATTTAGAAGCACCTCCAGACGATTATTCATCATCCTCATCATCTGAAGACGAAGAAGACATACAGTGAGCAAGAGTTTTTGCATTTTATCTGTTAGATCTACACTGTTTTGTGTAAAACTTATGAAAAGTATTTCATTTAAAATTACAACTGTAGTGGAATATCTTTACGGTGGAATGCTGCACCAGCAGTGCAATTTTCTTCAAAATGATGCTTTTTACACTGTCTTTGCCCTGAGCTTGGTCAGCTTCACAAGTGTGAGAATTGATTGCTTCATGTTCTATACACTCATTGGTCATGAGATATAAGACTAAAAATGTAATTTATGGCATTGAAAGACAATTTAAAAGTCCTGGCCAGTGTGTAGAAACATCATGATGTTTTTGCAATTGAGTGAAAAAGTTAATGAGATTCTTAGAGGACATAACATGCCCTAGCGAAAAATAGGTTTTTAGAGAGAAATACTGTATGTTTCATTGCCTGCATAATTATGCACTTTTGCATGTGATGGTATCAGTATATTTTGCTAAAGGAACCATTTACTTCAAGATTGATGAAATTTTGTAGCAATCTGAATGATTATTTCTGGATCCAATGTCACAAAGTCAATGCTGTCACATTTGCATTTTTCTACAGAAAGGTAATGTGTTCTGCAACAAGCATACTTTCAAAATAATGCTTCTTGTGTAAAACAATAAAGGAATTACTTGCCCAAGCGAAGAGTGCCTCTTTTGTTGCTCAGAAATTTCGGTCATTTTTTGCTGAGACAATTTGGTCAATGAGACATTTCGGTCATTTGTCTCATACTTGTGTTAAAACTAGCCGTAACAGTGCTCATTAACCTATATTTTCAGAAATTCTGACCAAAATGTCCTAATTTCTTTTGGTCATTTCAAAAATATTTCGGTCTATGACTGAAAAATGACAGAAAAAAAACAGATTGTAGCAAATGACTTTTGACTGAAGTTGTTTTAAAAATTTGCTTGATTTTTGTGTGTGCACTGCACAATGCATGAGACTGAGTTTGTCACAAGAAGCTGGTGACTTCTATTGCTTTTGCCATTGGGTTCTTCTGAGGCTGAATTCTTTGCTGCTGAAAAGGATAAGTTACCTAGGCATTGCTCAGTAAACAGCAGTTTTTAGGAAATTAGGAAACATGTCCCCATTGGTAATGCACAGCCGGCATTCATGTACAACTAAAAAACGTATGTAGTATGTTTCATTTGATATTTATGATGTCAAAAGCAACTGGAAGGCCATGTGGCTGTTGTTTTTACATGCTGTCTATTGTCGCATGTTGTTAATATATTCTGTAGCATGCACTCATACTACAAGCTATACAACAGGTTTGTTCATGAGTGAAACAGCACAGACGCAGCTGCAGATGGCTGGTAACTGTTAATGCTTAGATCTAGGACAAAACCAAAAAAGTGAAGGTTTAATACTATGAAAACCAGTTCGTGTTTGTCATGACTTTGCGGAAATGTTTTGTTTAATAAAAGCACCCAGTGTCTTATTGTTTTGAACTTTTGTTTTCTCTCCTCACGTTTTTTTCAAAGACTTTTCAAAGCAGTCAGCAAAGATTTTGATTTATAGCATCGTACTTGTTGAGCAGGTGACTGTTTTTAAGGATGAGTGTTGGTAGCTTTCCTTCATCGCAATGAAATTGGCTAGAGAAACGACTGGTTGAAATGTGTCTTGCTAGGTAGAATTCCACTTGGATAGACATGGCGCGACAAGAAAGATGTTGCTGATGCTACGTAGACAAACTTTGTAGCCACATCATTAGACAAGAGGGAAGGCTTAAACCTATTCGAAGCCGTAAATTGACGCTGATAGCGGGGTAATTAGAGGGTGTGGTTGACGCACAGGGCTTAACCGAGCGTGCGACCGCTTGGAAGGGACGTTAATTTTGTTGACGGGCTCTTCTTCACCGTAGCGTTTTTTTCTAAAGAAGAATCACGCTGTGTGAGTGTTTTGCTACACCTGACATTTTGAAAATACTATTTGCAGGTTCAACGAAAAATTTCATGTTCACGTTAAACGGACAAACGAATTCGTGAATGTAATAGCACGATCTGATCCATTCGTCCTGTGGCAACTCAGTCTATAACAGGGGTGGGCAAACTTGTTCAACAGAAGAGTCACTGGCAGAAAACCCAAAATACCAGCGAGTCGCAAAATCAGTTTGTAATGTCAAATACAGTTCGTTGAAGAATGTATGTTTTACATAAAATGACCTACATCAATCGCGTAGACTCCTTGGCAACTAACATAATGAATTCGTGTAAATACATTGATAAAAGATACAAACATCAAGTATGAGGCGACATCAATTTGAGACATTGCCATTCAGCTAGAAGAGCCACACAAAACACGTCGGCGAGCCGCAGTTTGCCCACCATTGGTCTTTAACAGGGGTCTCCAAGCCAGGGTCGTGGAGTCGGAGTCCCAAGGAGTCGTAGCCTTTTGGGTGGAGTCGATTCCGAAGAACACTGGGAGCCGGAGTCGGATAAAATCCGACTCCGGAAGTCT
>JGI24022J15233_10006388_pt1 | contig 12756 bp, 7 predicted proteins | sample Ectturendosymbi2_FD_15233 | JGI IMG/M metagenome (IMG submission 15233)
GCAAACATTTCCTGCGGAGGTCACATTGAAAACTTTATTGCTACCGGGGCCGCGTGTGTCACACGTCAGCGGCGCATCGCGATGCTGGAGCAAAAAAATGCGGTTTCCAATGAAACGTGTGGAATAAAATCTCGAGGATTCTAATCTACACGATACAATTACTTTAAAATAGACTCGAAATAAATGCTATGTATGTACGTGTGGCTACTCTGCTGGCCGCATGCGGTTGTAGTTTGCCTACCCCTGGCATGAGGCATACCTGAGTCTAGCAGTGACACTCTGCATAGCAGTCTCTAACGTGCGTCAGCTACATTAGCTGTGGACGAAATAACAAAAAAATGAAGTGATGCAAAACAAGCCGATGTTTTCATTCCAAAACGTTGCATGCATCAAACTTCTGTCAGTTTCTTTCCATAAAATTTTTTTAAAGAACTACCAGTTGCTAAGCTGGCCCATCTAATACCGGATGGATGGACATCCAAATCCGATTCATGCACTACTTCTTGAAGTATAATTCAAATTTGCAAATTCAATTCTGAATCCAGCTGCTGTTATCAACGTTGAAGAGTGGTTTGCCCATTATCGTATCTCGTGTGTTTAGTGCCCAGTCATCATGTCTTCCTGTTATATAATCCACAGCGCAAAATGCAGAAGACAACCGGAAATATTGCCAAGCACAGCCGATCCAAAGTCTCTTTTAATACAGGAGCAACAACTGAATCTCAACATCGATGGTTCGTCTATTCCCTTACTGCTATTTAATACATAATTGTACTAAGTGAGCCACTCCACGACGTAATGCAGCACGAATACCTTTGAACCACACATTATTTTTCTGTATCACTGGTTCATCTTAAGTTTTTTCATGAAGATAACTTGCGACTGACTCAATACGTCGTAACAATACTTCACGAGTCAGATGCTCCGCATGTGATAGTTGTATGCCTGTCCACGCGCATACCCTGGTCAGGTTTTTGGGTCTTGCACCAAAGCACTGGGCATGCGAGCCTTGCAGGGCTGCACAACCTCTTTGCTACTGCCAGCTACATTAAGTTAATTTTGATAAATTAAGGCACCAGTGAATCTAGCTTTTTTAATTTTTTGCCTTGCTGCTGTTCTGTTTCCACACACTAAGCCTAGCCTGCTTCCACACGTCTGTTTGGCCGGCTTTCTACTAAGCATCCTAATACAGTAGAAAAAGAGTTTTTATTAATGCACGCCCGCCATAACTTATGTTTTAAATTACATGCGCATTGTGCATGGCCGCAGAAACCTTTATCGAAGACCACATACAGGTTGCGCAGTTCTGCTTTAACTTTTTGCACGTAGTGTGTAGCAGGGGTTGTAATACCGTGGTGGTGCTGCCACAGAAAAGATGATCCTCCAATGGGGGAATCACCACATAAATGACTCGGGCATCGCAACCTTCTGTTTTGCGGTGACGGTGAGGAACGAGCTTCACATGAAACAAGAAATTTGCCTGTGGTCACGTGACGACCTGTTGCACTGTGTGGTTACATCGTGCGAGGAGGCTGTTCATAACTATCCCCCATAGTTCAATTGTTAATAGCATCATGCACAGCATGATGTAATAATGCAGGGAAACATGACGGAATAATACAAGAATGCATGACATAATAATGCAGGGCAGCCGTTGCACAACGAGGTTTAGGGCAAGAGCTCAGTTCTGCTGCGGACAGGAAAGCATCAAATCAAACGAAGGTTTCCCTGAGATAGTGAATCATTCGATGAAAGTACAATCCACAGAAAAATACAACGGTCTTTCTCTGCTATGCTTTGGTTGATTCAAAACAATGTGCAGGTTTATATTAACATCCATATTTATTTTTCTTTCTCCTGTGCACACTCATTCCAACCTAGTGGTATGATCAGTGGAATAGTGTGAGCTGTGGCATCACCGTTAATATAAACAAACTGTTCAAAACCGATGTTAGTTTGAGTCCGTGCTTATTCACAGTGAAAGCCATGCGTCGATTCACTGCTAAGATTACAATCTGTTCTTCCCAGTGGGGTCATGCAGCAAACTGCAGCGCAGATGTTCCAGCAGAGAAACGGAAGTGACGACTATGAAGAATTAGGATGTGGCACGAGCAAACGATGACGTCATTCCTGAACAGACGTTTTCAGGAATGAAACAGCTGGGGGGAGGTGGCACCAACCACGTGACAGTGGCCGTCATGACTCTGACTGTTGCAGCACTGGTTATGGTCCATGGCTACATGGGTGTTCTGAGCAATCTTTACTGAACGAAGGAAAAACGCGAAAAGCGAAATTAAAGTCAAAAATAATAATTGAAAATAAAAAGAACCCAAAAAACAAAATATGACGAAAAAGATTTGGCAGACATTAACTTGAAACCAGTTCAAGTTTTTTATACGAAAAAATTAGCAGAATACCAGAAAAGATATACAATGTGGTTGATGCGTTTTAAATGAAAAGGTTGCATGCGGCGAACGCAAGGCATGAAAGCAGCATGCATACCATGCATGTGGGGGATGAATGTACCGTCCCAATGGAACGTCACGTCGCCAAACAAGGCGTGGATCTCCTCGTCCGCACTTTGTTTATTCGAAGGGGAGTGAATCGCGTTCTCGATGATCGACTTGGCGAACACGGCTCTGTGACGTAATAATGCTGTGCATCAAGGAATAATGTTTGTTACAAACAACGAGGTCTGCACACAATCTTGAAACAAATAATCTGCAACTCCCAACCGGACGTGACGATGTGGATGACGTCAGCAGCGAACAACCACCACGCCCATTATGACGAAATTGTTTTCTTATTTGTTCTTTGCAACAAATAATCTCCAACAAGGAAAAAGGTCTGGTTGTCAGAAACAAACCATGATGTACCTCAAAGAATCTGGTTGTTCCTCTTTGGCTTTATCAGGGTCTGTTGGGCCCATTATTGTCCTCAATTTGTCCACAGCGTCCTCGGCAGACAGGACCAATGCCAAGGTATGCCCGCTTGTCATGTGATCAATAAGTGTTTCGTAATAATCAGCTCCTTCCTGCAAAGCATGAGATGTTGGTCGCAGACCAGTGAGGCGGAAGATGTTGCAGAGCAGCTTAGGTTATTTTTTGAGGAAAACAAAAGCAAAAGAGTAAATACAAAAACTTCTGCTCAACCGTAGTCATTGAAATAAACATGAAGGTTTCAGTCAACCAGACAACAAACTCCCATAAACAAAGTTGACGTCTCCAAAGGCTCCAACGTATATGGCAAGTGCAAAACCGTAACGTAGAGATAGGAATGGACGCGCAAAGCAAAAAAGGTTCGTTAGTGTTTATTTCCATAGCTGCCCACCTTCGACTTGTAGATTTGTTCAGCCAAGTCCCTGGTTAAAGTGCTGTCTTTCTGACAGGAAATCATGAAACCGGCTTCTTGTAATTTCGAAATGATTTTGTCTATAATTTGAGATGAAGAAGTCAGTAAAAGCGAAAAATATAATTTTCTGCTTTCAACGAAGTGATAACTTTTCATGTTACATTTGCACTAATGTTTTGCAAGAACTTGTCAAACTCCAAATATGAAATATAATCTTTCGCAATCAACAAACCAGAAATCTTTCAAAGCATAGTTTTTTGGTAACAATACGACAGACCAGTGAAAATGAAACTAGGTTTGACGTTTAAACCCGAACAACAACATACAAATGCTTCACCGTCGCACCTTTCTCTGACATGGCGTCGGGTTTAATAACAGCCAATGTTTGTTCAACAGCGAAGAACTTTGACAATTCTTTCTCAGCTGTTTCGGGACTGTCGCTACCATGCAGCATGTTCACCTCTGCCTCCTCAACACTGAACTGAGCTCTGTGGAAATCATTGCATGCATGATGTCAATCAGTTACTTGTTCACATTTTAAAAATAACTTCTATCATCACCTCAGACAATCAGGGTCTTGTTTAATGGCTTCGGAAACAACAGCAGGTCCGAGCATGGATCTCCACTCCTTGACAGCCTGATCATGCGCCAGACACAAACCGAGCATTGGTCCACTGCAATGAACCAAAAACTGAGCTTACTCTGATACTGCAACGACACATATAAGTAATAACGGTAAATATTTGACTTGTCTATGGGCTCCGTGAAATTAGACACGTTCACCAGGTATTAAAATAAGACACTTGATTTTGGTATCAATTTAATTTCGCATCCGACCATGTAACGCGTCACTCGAACTCGACACACGCGGACCTAGCGAATATGGAACAATTCTACATCTCTGAGACTGTGACATCACAATTTCACTTATGTCTACGATGAAACTTGGTGTCGTAAGCGTGTGCGTTCTCTTATGGTGAGGTGAGGACGAAAAACTTCAAAATTAAGCAAGTATTGTTAATGACACAACAACGGAGATAGTACAAAGCATGAGTGAGTGATTGAAAATGTCAGTTTAAGTCTTGAGTTGAGTCGTCACTTATTGCCACGTGATGGCGCATGTCATTTCATTTTGAGAGAAACGTAGAAGCTTTGAGGTGGAACGCGACAAAAATGTGGTGGTTTTAACAAAATATTTGGCTGGAATTTCGCTAAAAATTTTGGACACTTTTTTGGTGCATACTTAATTTCACCTCAGAAACATTTTTGCATTTTTTCTAATTCTTCACAAACAGCATCGACAAAGAAATGTCTTCCAACCTCGTCATTTGTCTGACAAGAGCCTCAAAATAAGGTTGGTCTTTATGGCAGGAATAAAAATCTTCAACTTGTTCTCTTGAAAGAACCATTTCTTTCTGCATTGCGATGTGAAAACCAGATTCTTTGATCTTTTGCAAAATTGCATCTGTGTAGAAACGATCACAATGAACAGGACAATAACGGGAACGTCACATTTTATTGAAAAACGTGGAAGATGTTGCTGTCACAATTAATTGATATATCACCTTTATGCTTTCTCAAAGCATCAGGACGAATTATGGCCAAAGTTCTCTGAATCTCAGGAGGTGGACTAGGTTTGTTTGTGGGACTGAAAAAATCACAAAAGAAATTTTTTAGTCATTCTAGACTTAAAACACACATGAAAAGTGAACTTGCGGATAAAACGACCAGTAGAAACAAACGGAGGAGGAACTTATAAAGAATGAAACCAATGACCATCGGAAAGATTTTTGCTATGGGGGGCCACTAGGGTATTTTTCCAAAAATTTACCAAGGGGGCCAAAAGAGGTAAAATATGTTTTTTCCCACTCGAAACTAAGAAAACAAACTTTTTTTCTGAACATTTCAAAATCCAGGGAGGGACAAGCCCCCCCGCCCCCCTTCGACGCCCATGTCAATGACAAGTTTTTCGTGGAAGTCAATCTTCACTCAAATGATCGCCTCAACAATCACGACGTTAAGTTCTCTGCCAGTTGCGGCAGTGATGTGTGGGAATGGAATTATAGTAGAAATTTTACAAAAAGTTATTAAAAAAAACGAACATATTAATAGGTTGAAAATAATAACTATACAAATGTCGCGTGCATGTCAGATGAACGTTACCTGCGCGGAAAGTGATAATTCGGAAAATAAATCAATTCAGATCAAACTGCTGAAGAAAACAAATACAACGTCCACTGCAATGATCAGAGAAAATTTTCTGCTCGATCAAACAAAAAACGTTAAACAATGCTATCAGACATTAAGCCAGCATAGCAAAGCGTGTAAATGATGCAGACTTGCAAAAGATTAGCAAAAAGAATGTACATTTGGATAAACCAAGTCACAAAATTAACAAACACAAAACAAACATAAAATCAATCCGATCATTAGTATCTGTTGATCGTTTGTTCGTAGCTAAATTAGGTTATCACGAATCATGTTTGATTTGACGCCATCACTAACATGATTTCATGCGGTGTGCTGTTACAAGACAAATGAAAATAAGAATTTTTCGCACTGTATGTGCCAGCCAAAAAAACAATGTTGATCAGAAGTATCTTATTCGAAAAGCTACCGCGTCGACAGCGCAGTGCTAGTTATTAAAAAACGTTATATTTCAGTCTTCTCCACTGTCAGTTACAACGATGTATTGCTTCATGGGGGCAGCTAGTAATTCAGTTCTTCAATCGTTAGAGGTATTGTTTAATAGCATACTAAGAACTGTAACATTTGATAACTTTAGATGTTTTATTTCGCCTTTGTATAAACCTCTTCGCTTTCCTAAATTTCGTGACCTATATAGACTTGAAGTAGCTAAGATGATACATCGATTCACCTTCGTTACCTAACTCATTTGAAGACCTGTTTCAAATAACAAATGATTTTCGTAGTTATTTAACAAGATGTGCAACAAATCAAAATTTTTTTATAAGACAGGTTTCAACAAACGCTGTTAGAAAGACAATTTATCAGAGTTTTTCAAGTAACTTGTCTCCACAAAGGTGACGAAGTTGAATAAATCAGAAAATTTGTTTTTATAGGAAATATATTTCACGCAACTCTCCTCATCCTTAGTCCTAAACCTTATTCAAATAGAATGATTCTATTTGCTAGTATTCAAATAAATATCAACAATTTTTAAATAAACATTGTTACAAAAGCAAATGGTAAGAGATTCACAAACTAATTAACGGTCTTAAGTTATCTGGTCCTTATTTCAGAAATCTGATTCACTTTATGTATATTGTTTGCTTGTTTCCTCTGGTCAAATTATTTTATTACTAGAGATATATTTTCATTCTGCTGATTCATCTCGACTAGATAATCTCAGAGTTTTGTGGTGCCCTGACTTGACTTTGTTTTGTTACACTGTGGTTAAGACCTAGTAATATCATTCTTTTTGATTATATTCGTTTGTCGCAATCAGGGCTGAGGAGCCGTAAACAAATTTCGGGCTCCGGCCCCAGGCATCAAACGTTTGTGGCACTGGCTCCGGAACGATTTGATCCATGAAAAACTAAAAACCTTTGCATTATTTCAAAAACTCGCTTGCCCAACAAACTGTCTGCTGAACGGAAATCCAAATTTCAGGCTACGGCTCCACCATCTAAATTTTTGGGCTCCAGTTCCAGCCATCCAAAATTGCTTTGGACTCTGGCTCCACAGCCCTGGTCGCAAAACAGTGGTTGTCCTTGTTTTTCAGTCATGCAGTGAAATAAAATACAATCATGCTCTTAATGTGCCAGGAATGCCTGTCATGCAAATCACCTCGACCAGAACAGAAATTTAAGGGAACAGAATAATTTTTTTAATTTAACGCTTTCGAAACCTGGGTGATACGGGGAGATTTTCTTGATCTTCCTCAAATGGTGAGAGTTTGAAATCAGGAAAAAAGAATCCAAGTTCTTTTGCCGCCGCTTCGTTTGATGAGGAGCCATGCAGAGCATTGCAAGTGGCGTTGACCCCGTATATCGCTCGCAAACTGCCATGCAAACAACAAAGCTTGTATGTTGCCATGCAAACAACAAAGCTTGTGTGTTGCCGTGGAACTGCAAAGCTTGTATGTTGCCATGCAAACAACAAAGCTTGTGTGTTGTCCTGGGAACAGCAAAGCTCATGTTATCTTACAAATCGAATACGTTCAAGATGTATCACGGAAGTGAGTTTTGACTTGGTAGGTCGCAGAGAAATTTAGACATCACGAACTTTTATAAACGTCTACATTTTGTACATTATGCCAATCGGACTTACCCCCAAGAATGCTTTGAGTGGAGCTAACGTTACAGCGTATACCGAGTATGATTAACAAGAAATTAATTTTGGCGACATCAAAACGTAAACTAGCTTTCAAATTGCAAAAGATCTTTATAGTTTCGAGGATTTAAAGAATTGTAATAGTATTAAGCTTACTGATAAGTTTTCCAACCTTTCCACGTTTAGGTCCAGAGCATTACTTCGATTATTTCGTGGTTTTTCAAAGGGAGGCGTTCACCACAGTTTATCCGTAACATCACGTGTCTGTGACGTGGCAAACGTCGATGATCGACATCCGAACTTACAGCGTTCCGCAAGGTGCTATGTTGGGACCCGAATATTACCCCAACATCATGCATCAACGGATTCAGGAATTAACATGAACTATAATGAAGAAATCAAAGAGCAGCTAAAGCACAAAATAGCAAGAAGTCTTTCAAAAGCAACTTTAAAGAACCGTGATCAAATTGACTATACAGAGATACTAGAATATTGGAAAACAGAAACTTTAACAGTATGGAATACAATGTCAAACTAGACATCTTCTTTCAAGACAAGAAAAGTTTAATTGATTGACAACTAATTAAAACTGTTAAACACTAACATCCGATTGTTTTCGAATATACACAATTGCATACACATCATGTTTATGATAACATATTGCGTTGTATTGTGTGGTTCTTACAAAATGTTTTGATATATCGATTAACTGTAGTGCATTGACAATTGGCCTTGAGTAAAAAGTAAACACTAAAATACTAACCGTTTGTTGAAAGCAAACGATAAGCTCAAAGTGCCAGAATAGTCAATCACAGGAGTAATCTTCGAAGGTATGATTATTACCTAATTAAATATTTTGACCGTGTAGCTCCCTTGAACTGTTAAACGCTGGTTAGCTTACATTTGGCCCTGTGCCTACATTTCGACATGAATTCGCTGCTTTTGGCCGATGCAATCCGTTTTTTTTCTGTAAGACACAAGTCTCATCTTCGTCAACACCCGTCCACACTCGGAGTTTTGACAAATCAATTATTCAAATTTATAGATACGGTTTGCTTTAGCTGCCAAGTCGATTCTGAATGCTTCGTCAAGTCTTTGCAACCTTCATTTCTGATGCTGCATAAGTGTTCATTATACATGCTTATCATTGGGGCAACCAAAAGTCAATAAAGTCAAATTTTTTCTGCCTTTTTTAAAGCTCATGAAACGTCCACAAACCAAATTTCACGCTCATACCATGAGGGAATCCCAAGTTATTAGGTCAAAGTTTATTGTTGGGTCAAACTTTTCTTGCAGCACAGTTTTTTCTCTTCATCGATATTTTATTGAAACTACAACAACAGATCTTGATATGCTTTTGCAAGTTTTGTTGCAATTCTGCAATAATAGTGGGTTTGCTGCGATTTTTGACGTAAGAATGTTGTTTTGCCCACTACTGGACGATCGAATAGGCTATTATGTAGGATAAGGTGGTAAGGCAAGAAACGTGGTCTTACAGTAGGCTACTTGGTTTGGTAAATGATCAATGCACTCAGCATAAATTGTTTCACCTTTATGATGTTCTCAGATCTGACTCTACTCAAGGTATTAATCTACCAATCAATATATCACCCCAAAGTTAAACAACCAAATTTTTGTTTTCAATTTGAAGCATAAGAGTGTATGAATATGTTACTGGGTTAACCTCAACACCTAAAGCTGAACTATTTTGTTGCTGCAAACCCAGAAAATTTATAGGTCAAAATAAAGTCAAAATTTGTAAATTATAAAGTCAAAATTTTACGTTTTTAGGTCAAAAAATTGGTTGCCCTACTTAATAAAAATTCTTTTCTGATCTACAGATCGCCACTTTTGTAGACGATATTTTGCTCTTGGGATCTTCCACCATGTGGGCATTACTCTTCCTGGCAATCGCGTGACTGGGGCTCAGCAGTTTCCCTGCTGCTGGGGACTTTCGCGTTGTGCTTTCTCATTAACACAGTCTCCTGCTGCCCCCGTATTAAACTCCAAACCCTTTTCGTGGAAGACTTCACGTTAGCGATTGCTTGTAGAAAAATGCTTTGTTATGAATTTTAGAAACATTCTTCCAACCTTAATTTATTCGTACTTGCTGTATGGAGGACAACCTACATTACATAACAACCTTTCTCTGGCGTGTCTTTTTGCGTACAGCTTCTGCAAACAGTCAATTCTCACAATTTGGCCGCAAAAAGGCCAAGTTCGCAACCCTGTTTCGGAAAACTCTACTGGGAAGCAGGCCCATGACCAGCTTGGAAGACCAGGGGGCGAAGAGTTTTCTGAGAGGGGTCCAATTTTTTGAACGATGTCCAATATTTTCAAACTACGTCCAACACATTTTTCCAGGGAAAGCGAAAAATTTTCTAGGGGGGTCTTCTCCCCCCTTATCTCCCACTAGTTACGGGCCTCCTGGGAAATAGGCTATCTTTGAAAACCTCATTACAGATCAAGTTTTAATTGTGGGGGAATGAGTCATATACAGATATCTTTCTTGGACTTGGTTGAAATGAGTTGCGTTTCAGGGATACTTCTGAAGTGGCTTCAGTGTTAAGCAAATGTATCATTTAATGAATGGGTTTTCTGACAAAAATCTATATATAAAGGCCACCAGCACTTCAACCGAAGAACTCTAATCAGTCGTCGCAAATTAAATAAATCTTCTCGTTCTGAAATGATTGACCCTCTCGTTTTTCTTATGGCCACAATCGGCCATTGGATAAACGTCTTGTTGATTTTGCATCACAATGGCGCCGCTGTTTTCTCAAAATGAACAAACAACATTTGACGATGGGTGTCGTGATACGCATCAATGCATTTGAACGCATGTTTGAAGCAAACAGTGTTTCAACAAAAAAGATACCTTTTCTCATTTTTTTCTCTAGCAACAGCGGCATCAAACGGACCGATGATCTTCCTCCAAAGACTAACGATTCCCTTTCCTGTTTCTCCTTTTGTCAGGACAAGTACTCGACACGGTCCGCTGGTCACGTATTTTATGAGATCTTCAAAGAATTCCTGAAAATAATAAAGTTTCTTCAGAGATTTCACTCTTCAAAAAAGCACTGTGTCCTCAATTTGCAAGAGATAGATTGTCTTCTGTGCTAAAATACATCTTGTTTAATGAATTGAAACAGGAAAAGAACTCGTGCGCGTCACACCAAAACACACAGGCTACCACAAATGTCGGGGGTTCACCTCCTTCGAGCGGTGTTCATAGAACTCTCTTGCTTGCCGCTCATTCAAGGTCCTCACATCATTGGCGAGGACTTCTATTCCAGCTTCATCGATCTTCGAAAGCGTAGCAATGATTATAAGGACGCCGGTCAGTTAAACAGTAGCGGCACGATCGGTAAGAATACTTAATAATCTATCGACAAAAGATATTCGATTGAGACAACAATGACTGCAGCCAGCACCGCAATTCGACCGCAGGGTGGCGGCATCTCAAATTGAAGTTTTTTAAGTGCCTGGCTGGACTCATGAGCGGATCGCAGTGGTCAGCAATAGAAAACAAGAACGCTTGATCATGACAGATGACAGAGCATGTGTTAGTTGCAGGTACACTTCGTCGATGCTGAAGAGGAAGAGACACAGACACAAGTCACCAGAAATTACATTCAGTCATCGTCACACAGAAGCTTTGCATAATGGGTGTAAAATGGAGATTTGTGAAGGTCATCAGAAAATTGAAATAAGCGAATGAAAACGTTAGATGAAGATGAACATCGCTGAACAAAAGCAAAAAATTGTTTCTAATCAAGGCATCAAATGTCTTGATGAAAGAATATTTTGATGTGGGCAAGCACCACGTTTCTATGGATGTAATGTAAAAGTTCGCAGCCATTTAATACCTGACTGTATATGTACTTGTATCACAATTGACAAAGTATGCAAGTACAAGGTGTTGATACACATAGCTGAGAAAAAACAACAACACTGTTTTGTTGCATTTACAACTATTATCGCAGGTGTTTCCAACCTTTTCTCCTTCACCCCTAACAAAATTTTGTTCTGTCCTCGCACCCCCTACAATTTATAATCTACAACTAGCTTTCAAACGTTTCGAAAATACTTAAAAGTTTTTTAATATAAAGAAAATCAAACATCAGTTGTCGAAGTGTTTATGCAGCTTAGATGGCTTCAATTTGCGTTGGAGAAAACAGTTTCACATACATGCACTGAGGCTTTTGCAAATTCTCAGTTTCTTCCATACAGGGGAAAGCAAAACGAACGTTGTCATCATTCCGTTCCCATCCTTCGACATGATGAAGGTTTGAAGATAATCAGAACGACCTCGTATCATCTCCACTCGCAATTACCGTGAACAGTCCTTCACATCTCTCCACATTAACAAAACACTTTCAGAACAATTCACTCCAACGTGAAAGGCAGTGCACACGACTCCTTTCTTCTACTTAACGATCGATTCACCCTCAGAACTAATTGCTAAGAATAATGAAATGCCGAACCCGCTCGTATATATACTACGCTCAGACTGTCCTAGAATGGCCCAGAACAGTAATTACCACGTCCAAAAAACAATGCTAATATCTAGCTAGTGCATTCGGGCAAAAGCTACTACAAGCTCGTAGATAAGGATGGCAGTTAATGCTGACGCTAACAAATAATATTGTGACACACAAGTTTGAACGGGCCTTGCGTTCATCGTCTATATTCTATTGCATAAGAAAAAACGATGCAAAAGAGAAATAAATATATCAAGTTCCTGCCATTAAAAGGGACGCTTCTCGCAACGCCTGGAATGATGTCTCGCATTCCCACGGGGGGCGAGCACCCCTAGTTGGGACCACTGTAATATCGTGTTCACCAACATAACCGCAACAACTATTCAGGAGCTCAGCGTAGAAGCATCCAGGTAGGGGGTAATCAAACCGGTTTCAGACACAAGCCATTTCTTGCAACGTACTTTTAAACATAATGAAAGGTACAGTGAGAAGTTCAGGAAAACTTATTTCTGAAGTGCATGTTGATGGTGCATGGTTGATGGTACATGGTTGATGGTACATGTTTGATGGTGCATGGTTGATGGTGTATGGTTGGTGGTGCATGGTTGGTGGTGCATGGTTGGTG
>JGI24022J15233_10006389_pt1 | contig 12755 bp, 4 predicted proteins | sample Ectturendosymbi2_FD_15233 | JGI IMG/M metagenome (IMG submission 15233)
CCCCCCTTAGAAAAAACCTGGCTGCGCCCCTGCACTCAGGGATAATGTTCGACCCAGGCACACTCAGCAGTCAACAGCGATCAATAGACTGAAGCCGTGGTGCGGCGGCGTGTCTTGAGCGTTATGTTCAACATAAGCCATGGCCGTGTGTGACGCAATAATCGTCTCTACGATTAGTCGAATGTAGCACGCAGTTGCGGTCGTTGTTATCATAATTCTATACGCTCGTTGGTGATTCTGAGCACGCTTACGTTGCGTCTGAAAGCTTCCGAATCGTTCTTAGAGACAAAAATCCGGATTACGAGATGTGAAAAGAGCAGATTTTATCCGTTATTGGCGAAGATCCCGATTAAAAAATCCGGATAAACCGAAGATTTTCATAAAGAAAAACGTTAGAAATCATTCGTACCAGCAGTTTTATCCGGTATTGGCGAAGATCCGGATTAACCGAATCCGGATAAATCGAGGTTAACTGTATTTGAACCTGTGCTTAAAGACACCAAAATGGCTTTGAATCATCTTTTTGGTCGTAACTCACGAACAGTAAGGGATGCATCAAATTCTATAGACATTAGAAAGGGTGCTGTAAAACGCGTCTTATGATGTTCGTTTTGCGCATGTGTGACGTACTACAGACAGTGGCGTAACTGATAGGGGGGTACCGGTGGCGAACCGCCCCCTGGCAATCAAAATGCAAAAATCGGACAGTTACTCAGCTTATTTTTCGGTATTAATATGTTTTTGCGTTTTTCCGGTGAATTCGGGTTTTAATGTAGACATCCACATCCGGATTCACTATCACTCTCAGTATATTTTTCTTATTTTTTGCTAGGGCCCCTTTCAGTTAAGTTTTGCCCCCTTGGCTCAGACCTCTATAGTTACGCCACTGACTACAGGGAGAAAACCCGGTTCTGATCCCTGCAATGACACTTCCTTAAAGGCAGGGTTGTAGTGGGACGGGATCGTGTGGAAAAGACGTTCCCACACCTTTCTCACGCTTTGGTTTAAAATGAGTTGGAAGTTGTTTTTAAATGACTATTTTTTTAATGGGTTCCCACAATTTTTTTGTTAGCACTACATCCCTGCTTAAGGGGCTGTACAGCTAAAAGCATAACTTGCTAGGTAAAATCTGCAAATAAATGATATCAAAAAATCTCATTTTCTTCAAAAATTTCAAATTCAAAAGTATGCATTATTTGATAGAATGTACATCAAAATCCCATCTAAAGATGTCTCAATTATTCCTTCATTGCCAACGGTTAATGAGTTTTGAACAAAACGGTGACTCAGCAGAACAAACGGTGACTCAGCGGGATTCAAAAGCGGGAAAGCTCATTTTCCTTCTCGCGTTCCGATGAATGATTTTCTTTGTGTTTTTGGTTACTTGGACTTTTAGAAAGTTTTCCAAGTTTAAAAACCGTTTGAAAATGCATAAAAGTAAGATGCTACCTAATGTGGAAAACTTTTTGCTGAAACGCAAAGACAAAATAATACATTTTTCTCAAAAATTTCAAATGGAAAGGTATATCTATTTTTAACAGAATATACATAAACATCACCAATCAAAAACGGTTGTTGGTTGTTCCTCTACCGCAAATGGTTCGTGTGTTGTAACCAACGAAGTGATTCAAAGCCATCACAGTGGCTTCCCCTCCCCAAATAGTAGGCGACGGTGCGAGGCGTGCTTCGTTTATTTGATATATTCTTATCATAATTTTTCTCACTAAACCTTCAGCTTCATTGTAGATTGAAAAAGTTCATTTTGTTTTCTTGTATTTTAGTTCCAATTCCTTCATGAAAAAATTGTGTTGACAAAAAATCTTTGTTTACTTCACAGCTCACCTTCACATCAACAACAAACGCAATATTTCCCTCTCACAAAATTTTCTTTCATTTCTGTCTAAGAGTTTCCACGAGTGGTCGATTTATTTTGAAGGGGGGATTTTGAAGGTGGGTGCGTATAAAGAGGGAATTAACGAAATCTTCGAACATTTCATTTCAAGGCTTTCAGTTCCATTTACAACTCCACTGGGGAAAGACGTGTTGTTGGCGATTAACAAGTTTTGAAAGGTCGTTCAGGGATCAGTAGAAAACAGCTTTTGGTTATTAAAGCTGGAAATCTGTAGCAGCTGAAATTAATGAAAACCCGTTCGTCAGCAGACATAGCTACTTCCCCCAACATTTAACTGACCTGAAACTGAGAGGAAACCAAATTGTTTCACCAGGTAATTCATAGTTAATTGCTATTCCCATGAATTGGTTGAACGAACTGCAAGTGTTGAGCGAGCTTGACCAGCGTCCTGAACACAGCGGCAACCTTAACTGCCTCTGACGCATAAAGACGCTTTTCCCGGGCGTGCCGTGCCCGCGGGCCCCGACAGGACCGAAAACAGATTGCAAGATTCGAGTAAAGACGAGGTATTTTCGGCAGCGTTTATGGAGATTTGTTCTTAAGGAGGAGTTCATCCCAACATTTGATAATATTTAGCAGAGAGTTTTCAATATGTTTGGCACTGTGATGCTGGAAGGTTTTCGTACAAAAGTTTATGTTGTGAGAAAAACATTTGTTGAAGTCGCTTCAAATTTCAGCCAAAATTGTCATAACCTGTCAAAAAAATTTTAAAGTAAACGATTTTAGTGCTGGTGACAATCAACCTGTTTTAAGGGAAGTCAGTTCGATGTGGAGTTTGGTCGAATGTTTGTATTGATACCTGGTGTCAGCACTTTCTTGGTTTGCAAACCTGACGGATTATCACCACAGCGGTTTTGCCACCGCTACTGTGGCCACTGATCGATTGCTATCATATCGCGTTTCTATCTGAAGCGGAAACTCGCTGTGGGCAGGTACAAGACGATTGTGACGCAACAATTACCTGGGGCTACGAAATTGGTCCCGTGTTAGGCGCAGCGGCACCAGAGTGAACGGTCATGAGAGAAATTATGCGAGAAAAGCTGATCGAGGGGCAGGAACATGAAAATTATAAAGTCGGTCGATGTTTGCGATTTTAAGCTCACTTTTACAAGTTACTAAATATCTGGAAACTACGTAAAAGTAAATATTGTGGCAGATTTCATGTTTTATCAATTCTACAGTTGCAGAAAGTCAGTGAGCATTGTTGCTATTAGTAGTTTGCTGCAATTATTTTTCGTTTTGGAAACTTTTCCGTCTATTTGAAATATTTCAGTTGAGAATTTTACCTACAAGCAAGTTCAGAATCATCTCTAGACCCAAAATATTAGATTTTTAACTTATTAGGGTCTTTCTGCGAGATGAAAAAGCAAACATATAATGTTCTTCGAAAAAATATCAGTGTTATGATTCGTACGCCAATAAAATTTTGCAAAGTCCTAAAATGTTAAACAACATAAAGAAACTTTTGTTCGTTCGTAAGAGACGAAAGTTGAATTTTGATGCTCATCAGATTTTATTCTATTGTTCATTTGCTATGATGATGTGTTATCATTTGACGAAGTTGTGTAGACGACAACGGATAAAAGTTGTTTAAATCTGATTCGCAGGTTGATGTAGGCTTTTGATAGTTTGCTGGTAAAGACGATTAGAGGTTTATTGAAATACATGGTGAGTTCGATGCAGAGTTCCGCTGCAGTTTAATTTAGATTTTATACCTATTTTAGAAGTTTTATCAAGTTTTTAGTTAAGGAAGAGTTTTTCTGGAAAAAAAACTCATTGGAATGAATTTGAGGCAAAGCTCTGAGATGTTTGATCGTCAGCTCGGATAGAAAGGCAGGAAACACCAAGTGCTAATCAAAACAGCACCTTGTAATTTGTCTGAACGCACCCACCTGTTATATCTGTAAGACGATAAACACAGGTTTCGAATGACATTCGTTTCAAAACTTTTGTCGACTCCGCCCTTCCTAAGCTTCTATATACCTGTATAATGAACAGCCCATTACGTTTTTGGAGGCGATAGATGAGAATATGTAAACGTCCACTCTTTCAACTAATTGCAAGTTGGAAATGAGCTTGATGTCTCATAAAAACAATGTGTTCCATAAGTTAACAAAACAAAGAAGTGCCAAAGTACATTTGATGAATTGTTTACTAAGTTGGGTCTTGCTTCGCAATCTTTTGCAAAAAAGATTTTGGCAAATATCGCGTCAAATATTGAGTTCAGTTGATTTTGCAAAACCTTTCCATTAATCAACCTCATCAATTCCCTCCGACCGCGTAAAGTGCACTACCAATCACTGTCTCTGGAGATAACTGTTTGCACCATGCAACTCAGCGCAGAAGAAATAGTCATTCCAAAGCTTGAAAACCAACTATTAAAAGTTACTTGCAAAGAAATGCAAGAATAAGGAAGCAGAAAATTTGCTCAGAAATATTTGTTTGTATTTTAATTCAAAACTTTTTAAAAGTATAATTAGATAAATCTTATGATGCAATGCATTGATACCACTTTGTTAGTAGTGGTTCGCTAGAACCATACTAGTAATAATAAGGGAGAAGCTGACAGTTGTTAATGACAAATGTGATAACAGTCATTGAAGAAATTTCCAAAACTACGATGAAACCTCTCGTGATTTGACAAAACATGTGCTTTGATCTCACACCTGCTGCAATCCTCCCCAACACCTGCTGCAGTCCTCCCCACACGTTCATGTCCTTCAGGCGTCGCCGTGAGTTATTTGCTTCGTCGACCATTCCGTGACAGGAGCGCACTGGTTCATCAGTTAAGTGTTTGTTTGAACCACAACCAGGCTGGGAAACCGCGAGACAGGTCCGGTACGAACCAGCAGAGGTCGCATGCGTCACTTAACAACAAACATGCATGAGTTGCTCAGAGGAAATTAACAATTAAAAATCACATGCAATGAGAAGAAATTTGAACACCCGGAAGGTTTTTGTAAAGAAAAAACGAATTGCCTGTTTTAAAAAATTTTGGCCAATCCCGAACATGTTACGGAGCTTTTTATTTACAAACAGTTTTCTGCTTTCGCCTGCAATGCAGTGTCTCACAATAAACAATTTCTTCGACTCGGACATTGTAAAATAATTATCTCGACGCACGATGACGTCATAATCAGCTTCGCGATTTAATGAGAAATCGCTGCGAAAGCGCGGCGTTGTGTTAGAGAGACGTTTGTGACGTGTTCTGACGACAACACCGTCCATTGGTTTTTGGTTTTAGTTTTGAGTTTGTTTCTTCGGAGTTCAACCTGAAGTAGCTGAAGAGTTTGGGGGGGGGGTAATTTTACTGGTTCATCAAAAACTTGAACGTTCGTGCGAAAGTTTGGGGGAAATGACGTTTGACTTTCTTATCTCTCATTGATTAGTTACACTGCTGTGAAGTAGCAAGATTGTGAGTATATTGGGAATGAACATGAATTTGAAGAGTGCAGACATTTGGTTGATCCAATCCCATGTAAAACCAAACAGAAGAAACCGCAAAAGTTATCGATAGTTCGCGAACTGTTGCTTTGCTCCGCAGTGTTAAGCGCCTAATGTCAAGTTTCTTGAAGTAAAATGCAGAGCAAATCGTTTCCCGGTGTCATGGACTCGAGTACTAATGTCATGGACTCGAGTACTAACTCATAAACTCGTAAAAGCTCGCACCTCGGTTTTGATTAAAAACTCACTTCATGTCAAACGTTTGCGCAGGAGGTGGCTTCATGACGTAAAAGGTCATCGGAGGTCCTTTAGAACATTTCTTTGTAAAGAAATAAAATTGCGTGAAGGTTTGAGAGGTGCAGGGGAACGATAATGGTGGATAGCGTTTCGCCAAGAACCACTTCAAAACCGCTGTTTTATATAGAGCGAATTTTTTTTTCAAAATTTGACACCACGATGCTCAGACTCAAATCGTTTGAAAATGATCCAACCACGTAAGCACGTTGTTCTGTTTGAGTGGGGAGGACAGAAGAAATGAATTTCCGCGAAGTAGATATATCACTCATCGCCTGAAAATAATAGTCTACAGAAAAAGGCTTTAACGAAACACCAAGCGTGACGTCATAATGGGTACGATCGTTTCTAATTGTCACAGGCGTAAGGTCAAAAGTTGAAGCATCAACTACTTCGTGCGTCACTTCAGCAAGACCATGGGCTGGAAACTTTAAACAGTTAATAAAAGATACATTTGACCTTTTTCCCACAGAAAATAAAACATTTGGAACTACAAAACCATTGTGTATACGATGAAGATAACACAGAGTTTATCGTTTGTATACGTGCATCTGTGGATAAAAAAACTATGATATGATGATTTACGAAGTCTTTGCAAAAACGAAACTTCGTTTCTGCAAGCAACAAAATCATTTTAAAATCCAAGAAAAATTTGTTGAGTTGAAAGTTGCATTCGTACTTGATATTACATGTTTCGCATCAGTTGTTATGATACACGTATGCTGAGCAAGAAAAACTCAAAAAAACGTATCTTTAGTTTGATATTACAAGATCATCATACTCCACAAATTAAAATGACGAATGAAAATCTTACGAGTTTAAAAACGTTTTATTTAAACATTCATCAATATCTAAAGTCGCACGACACCGCAGCGAAAGCAACACGTGGCTTTGGAACCAAGGGTCGCCGACACGTGCTGTTTGCCAAACAGTTGTTGCTGATCGGAAAAGGCCAACTTTAATGTTTCCACTTTAAGATATTTTTCTTCAAACTGTTTCAACTTCATAAAAAAACAACTAATAATTTACTTAAGACAAAGTTCAATGCGTTTTAAAAAGATTAACACATCAACATTTGTCTGGCCCATTATTACCAAATTCAAAGTATCGAAAAATTAAATTTAGATTTTGAAACAAAATTGGGTTTGAATGATTAGAAACTACGTTTTCACGAATTTGATCGTTACAGCTGTAACGTATGTTGTGGGAAGAAAATATTAATCCATTTCTTTGTCGTAGTTTTTACGCGACATTATGGTAAAGTATACCATCATTTTTGAACTTTTATTTCAGGTTCATCTTCCAGCTCTGCAACTAAAACAAGCTTATTTAACGTCACAATGAACTGCATCGCGCTCTTTTTGATGATGTTTGCTACGTCAACGAAATTTACACATGCAGGTAAAAAACTTGTGTTGACTACTATATAAATAAAAGAAGATAGTTTGTTTCACGAAATACAACGGCCAAGCTCTACGAAGCAACTTTAGCTTTAATCATAAATTTTTACAATCCATGATGCTTGTGCAGACAGGTAGCTTCCGTTAAAAAAGAATGTAGACAACTCCCGATAGATGCCAGCAATTCGTTAAACGTGGCCTACAAGCAAAAAAACAAAGCAATGATATTTTACTTCCATAAAATGAATAAATTTTGTTTGCTTTGGAAATTGCCAAATTTGAGGAGCTTCGCTTCGCGCCAAAGTAATCGGCCAAAGGAGCTCCCTATGGCTTTTCACCACCAGGGATATTTGTATTGCTCATCTAGCGCGCTCAGGAGCACCCGTGCTGCTCCATCCTGGCGCGCTCTCACTTTTGCGCGCTCACATGCCGCGGTAGGCGGGCTGCTACACAAGCTTTTTGATGGTTAAGTAGGCCTAATTTAATGTTGAATTTCGTATAACAAAAAATGTCACGCTTGTAATTCAATTTAAATATTTCCAAGTTATCGTTTACAGCAAAAACGACATCCAGTGAATGCAGACTGGTGGAAGCTGCCATGAGGGCCGATTGTGGATACCCCGGTATTGGACACGCCGCGTGCGAGAATTTTGCGATGAACAATCGAACGAGAGTTCCTTGTTGCTACAATGATGAAGTTGCAGCAGGGATTCCGTGGTGCTACTTATGTAAGTAGAGAACGATGAGGTTGATGTTTGGTTGTTACGACTTTATCAAAATGAGTGGCAATGAGTTTCAAAATGCAAGTACTTATTGCTTCTAAATTCAACAAAATTCAGCAACCGTCCTCAAACAATTTTTTGTTAAAATATAAAAACAACATTTGCAAATTTAAACTTTAGACACAGAATAAAGCGTGTGGTGGGTGGATTTTAAATGTCTTAAAATGAGAAAATGCTTGTGTCAACTGTGAAGGAATCCAGGAGGCAGTAATTTAACTGCAACTCTGTATCGTGTACTCAACAGTTTCACTAGCAACAACTTTGCTCTGAGTCTGAACACTCAATCTATAAAGACGCAAGAATAATTATTTTTTTATACACAACTTTCAAAATAGACTATATAATGTTTTTCTGCCTTCATCTTCATTTTCAAACACTTTTCCTCTTTTGCAGCTGATGAAGACAAATACGGAAATGCGATTACGTCACGTCCGGTAGTCCCGGCAACAAACCCCCCACCACTACCTCCTGTGGTAACGACAACTCCTCAAGGTGAACACAGTGTACTTCTTGAAAAGTAAAATAACGAATTGTCTGCATAAGGATTGGAGATATGTTTGAAAACCATGGAGCTATGGTGAATCTTTTCCAAGGATCTCATAAATAATAAACGTGAAGGTCACTTATTTTTGCGAAACTGTTCAGGCACCAATTGTGTCAAATTGTCGGTCAAAGTTGATACTTGAATAAACTTACAGTTCCATGAGAACCACCTGCTGATTTTCTAAAACAGATATTTTTTCGGAAGGCACATTCATAAAACCGCTACTGTTGCTGGATTCGGAGTGTTTCGCAAGTAGGCCTGCATGAAACGGGGTATAAATCCAGCTGCAACAGGCTGTCTATCATTTTCTGAATCAAGAGAAGAATTTACAAAGTTGTAAACAGGTATAAGGATGTGTGGAGGAAGCGCAAATGCTAAGTCATAAAATTATTAAATTTTTTCCATGTTTTCATTTGCTGGATGCTCTTTTTCACAGCCGTATTCCGCCCAACATCAGATTTGCTCGGGTTCAGTCCCCCTCAGGGTGCCATCAATCCCTTTGGGGCTGTTCCCACTAATCAACCCCCCAATCGCTTCCCTGGAGCTGGACAACAGTTTGGCAATCCCCTCACCGCAGCAACTGCCCCCCCTCAAGTATTACCAACTCAAGCGCCAGGAGTGACTCAAGCACCGACGCGTGAGTACAATACATGGATTTAAGTTTGAAAAACGTTTAGTATAGTTTTGCAGTTTAACACTAAAAACAGTTTTTCACATTTTGTTGCATGCTTTGCAGAGCAATCTTATCATTTCAAGAAAATAAGAAACTTGTTCGCATTTTCAATTCAACCAATTATTTGGGTAGCATGAGGTGTGAATTTCGTCACAATGGCGTATCAACGAACATTGTGCATTGAACTTTTTCATTGTTTACCCTGCAAGATAGAAAACCAACACTTAGTTGCGTCACACCAGTGTTTACAGTCTGCAACCAATTTACTTGTTTCCCACAGAGGGAGCTGTCACAGTAACCAGGCCAAAAAATCTCCAGAATCTGCTCAACCAACTGGGAATTCAAGTTGAAGGTCAAGGGTTCGGTTCCCCGGCATCAGGAGTGTCTCCAGGTGCGTCAAGTGCAAACAACTATATTCGATCAGATTCTTATTTCTTTCAATAACATTTTCTAGATTATCTAAACTGAAATTTTTTTGGAAAAAACGGAATCAAAATCTTGAATAGATTTTATCTACTCAGAAAACAATTAAGTTTTATTGAAAAGCAAACCCAATCGATGATGCAGGTCAAGGTGCTCTTGGAACTAATGTCCAGGCTGGGAACTTCGGAGGACAGAGTCAACAAACTCCTGGTGGTCCACCACCAACTGTTTATACCCAGGAACAGAAAAACATCGCGCTCTGTACTTTCCACAAAAATGGAAGACTTCCTCAGAACGTGAGAGCGTAGCTTGTTGCATTTACAGCTTGTTCTCAGCAAACCTCGTTAAAATAGCAAACCTTTCACTTTGCGTGAAAGAATTTCAAGCTATCAGAGTTTTTGTAATATTACACACTCGTTCTAGTGTCGTTTTGCTGCTACCTACTGAACAAGTTTGAAGCCATGAAGTGAAACCAACCAATGCTTGGAAAAAAGTGCTTATTAAGTTTTGACGAACCAATCAAGCGCGTCTTCATCAACATAAACAACAACACAGCTGAACTCTTTGCTGCCGATTACAAGGCACCATCGTATGTAAAACTTGCAGGTTTACAAAACACTTCCCGCGAAAGATACAGCAAAAAACAGATCAAAGCTTAGAGTGGAGGACTAAGAAATGATTATTTACAAAGTTTCAGTTAAAAAATGTGACTGGCATTGTGTTGTTGATAATGAAAATATTTAGGCAAAGTAAAGGGTCTGTCAGAGAATATTCGTCTATCGCAGGGGTTCCCAACCTTTTAACGATCTCCTACCACTTGGGCACCCCGTATTGTCAACGCGTACCACTTCTTCCAGAACAACTAATTTGAGCGAATCTTAGTTTATTCAGAAGAATCATATGCCTTTTAAAATAACAGTGAAAGACCACAACTAAATTTAATGAGATTTTTGTTACTGTTTACCTTCCACCAATTGGTCGATGCGTGGCGTTAATTTGCAAACAACGCATCCAAAGTCGTAATATTGCGATAAAACAGGAATAGCAGGCTACAGGAAAATTTGTTTATTTGGAAACAAAGCTTGGTACGTCAACTAGAAAGCAGTGAATCCAGGTTTTTGTGAAAAAATGGAAGTTACTCGCGTACCACCCGGAAGATCTTCGCGTACCACTAGTGGTATGCGTACCACAGGTTTGGAACCCCTGGTCTATCGTGAACAACTGTTGTTTACCATATTGTTTGTATGCAGAAAAAGTACTTTTTTCCATTGTCATAATTTTTGAATTTTTCTTCTATTGGTAATTTGATTAACCACATCGCTAGATACAGTTCGCTGCCATTGCTGTCTCACTGCCACATGCGCTGCCCCATTGCTAAGAAAATGGCCGTTTCTTAGGCTTTACATGATTTAAATGTTTCTTGTTCTGATTTGTACCAAATGAACTTGGAAAAGTTTATGTACAAGTAAAATGATCTTGCTCTCTTTTTTTGATAATTTTTTTTCAAAATTGCACAGCATCAATGATTATGGCACAAGGCAACAAGTTTCAGAAAATTTCCATCATAAGGGTGTTATAACTTATTATCGCAAAAAAATATTGTTTGTTGGATGGGTTTGTATTCCCAATAAGATTAAAGCGTTACCGTCATATATGTTTTCCTATCACGTGAAACCGCGACTGCTTTCTAGGTAATGGGTATTGACCCTTATGTGATATATATATATGTGGTTTGTAAGATGCTTTTGAATGGTTTAACCGAGAACATTTTCTGTTTTTATTTTTTCGTTTTGAACTCATTGTTTGTGTTTCACCTGTGCCATTGAAATTTGACAGTCATTATAGGCTGGGCTTGATTAAGTGACTGCTTTGGCCATCTTTCGCACAAGCTATGCTGTTTGTTCAAACTTTGTCAATTGAAATGCATTATTTGTTGTGTACTTGAAGCGCAAACATGACTTGTAGTGACTTGGTCGAGGACATAGGTGTCGTGTACGAGCAGGCAACTTTTGGGGGGTGCGAAAGATTTTTGCTCGGACTTCCCCAAACTTGCCCGCAAAGTTTTCGGGCAACTCTTTCTGCGAGTATTTCATCGTTTTTGGAATGATCGCCAAAATGAGAAAGATAAAAAGGTCTTAATGTGATTCTCTCCACTTTGGGCGCCAATTTTTCAAAATCAAACAACGTTGGGCGCCATTTTATCCATATTTCATGTAGTTTGCCCAGAATTGCAGGCATTTTGCGAACATGCTCATAGATTTTGCTAAGATTTTCACGGATTTTGCCCGGATTTTCAGGGATTTTGTCCGTATTTTCAATAAATCAAAACTTTTGGGGGTGCGCTTTCACCCCCTGCACCCCCACCTCCCACACCACTGGTCGTGGAATCGTTGAATAGTTACGAAAAATACAACAGGTGCTTTGGTTTCATTACTTTTTGTTTTGAAATTGTTGAACGGTGTCAAAGTTCTTGGTAAACCTCCATGTTGCATTTTTATGTAACGGTATGTTTTGTTGACAGCTGCACAGCGTCTTCCAGAGTTCTCTGGACAAATGCAATCAAATCTCCACCACAATGTCTCCAGCTGATGCTAACAACGTGGTTCAAGCTGAAATAAACGTAGGTTCATCCACATACTGACTTAGTTGGCGTTGAATTTACAGATTTGTGGAAACGTTTAACTTACAACGGCAATTGTACGTTTCATGTCACATCGCAAGTGATTGTACTTAAAAAACAATCAGATTTTTATAGCTCTTACATGATTTTAAAATTAAGTTGGATTTCTCAACAGGATTTTTAATATTTTCAATGTTTCTCAATCACTTGGTTTTATTTTTTCAGAGGATACTTGCTCAGAACGGCCGACCAACTGTTGGAATTGGTAACCGGCCATCCGCAACTCCTGCAGCTCCGACCAATCAATTAGGAAGTCTTGGAGGGAATAGGTTTCTAGGTGCAAATCAAAATCCTCTGGGAATTAGTTCCACCAACCCTTTCACTGGAGCAAGCACTAATCAGTTGGCAAGCTTAATTGGAAGCCTTGGTGGAGCAAACAGAAATCCAATAAGCAGTTTGCTGGGTGGTGGTGGATCAACAAATCCAATCAGCAGTTTGCTAGGTGGTGGTGGATCAACAAATCCACTCAGCAGTTTGCTGGGTGGTGGTGGAGCAAACAGAAATCCACTCAGCAGTTTGCTAGGTGGTGGTGGATCAACAAATCCACTCAGCAGTTTGCTGGGTGGTGGTGGATCAACAAATCCACTCAGCAGTTTGCTGGGT
>JGI24022J15233_10006395_pt1 | contig 12750 bp, 8 predicted proteins | sample Ectturendosymbi2_FD_15233 | JGI IMG/M metagenome (IMG submission 15233)
TTTTTTTTACCGTAGTGTAACATCACCTTTTGCAGTAAAATTATTTTTGCTACCGTCTACTTCTCATTTCTCAAAGAAAAATATCAGTTTTAATGACTCCGGTTACGTCATCCAAGCTCCGCTATTTACGGAGCTCCGCCTTTTACAGGCAACCCTTTTCAAGGTATTTTGCGTTGGAAGTAATAGGCGCGTAGTTGGGGTATCTGAGAGTTCATGTCGGATGCAAAGAAGGCAATTGATAGCAAGTTGAGGAGTGTACAATTGCTCGTTGACATTTGACAGGCAATTGCTGTTTTCATGCCCGATTGATTGGCTTGGGTGTCTGCTTTCGATATTGTGTGTACTCGGCTATGGTTGGCGATGTTGGTTTCAGAATCGGACAAATTAGAAAGTGTGCAACTGTCCGCTAAGGGATTTGTCGTTTCAGGCTCCATGCCAAGCTCTACAAACTGTATTTTAAACTTGTTCTGAAAAAAAGCATCCCCCACATCTTCAAAGAAAGTGGTTTCAAACATTCTCAAGTGACATATTTTGCGTCTTTGTGGTTTCTCTTTGACGTCACATATTCTGACGTCACAGCCCGTGGAAGCACTCATGACCTGTTTGGAATGCCCTGGTTTGTGCGGTCGAGAGCTGAGCTGCCAACGAAATCGCTGATGATTTGTGGAAGATGTGGCTTAGACTGAGTGCAGCAGAGAAGTACTGGGACTAAAATGAAGCCTGTATGGCAGACTTTGTTAACATATAAGCTATTCGGTTGAAGTTTATGGAACGCTGATAAGTTTTCCTGGCTTTCTGTGTGTGTTGTTTTAGTTGACGTGTGTCACGAGGTTCTTTTGATCGATCTTGCACTAAAGTCCAAGATAACCGTTTCATTTAAAAGAAAAACCGAAAAAAAAACAGAACAATTAATCAACTCTCGAGATTTAAAACAGCGTGAAATAAAAAACAGCAAAACATTTCCTAGTGTGCGCGAACCCTCTTCGCTGCTGGCAGGATCGTGCCGCGGTAAACGCAATTGATCTTCGAATCGTCAGCCTCGTCGTCATCGCCCCGCAGAAGGTTTGTGACGTTGACCAGGGACGGAGCCTGGCTGTGCTTTCGGATTATTAGGTCATAAAGCTCGTTAAGGCCAGCGCTTTCGCCTAACGTTAGCCTTACTAGACTGGACGGTCCACCACTACACGCGTCTTCGACAAACGCGCCCGAAAGCTGGAAAGTAGCACGAAAATTGAATCGGACTTCTACTGGTGCGCGCCAGAACGTGATGTTTGTGTTACGTGCTTTGGGCCATTACGCCCAACGGCGATGATCACAGTTTCGTGGTCGTCAACGGGCTTTTTGCCGTGCAAAGCTAATCCTACTTTGATAAACTTGCTTTGGTTTCCAGTCGCGCCTTGTACGATGGTAGGTAGGGTTGGACGGTCCAACAGTAGCTTGCTGTGGAAATGCCCAGCCTCTGTTCAAGGGCGCTTTTCGCGTATGTAGCATCGTAAGAGTGGGCTTGAGGTGTCTCGTGTAGAGTGCCCGACGGTAAATGCGCGTGTCGGCGTATTGGCGAACAGCATTTGCCGAAACCCGCATTTGCGCTGCTGAGGTAACGCTTACCGTTGGAAAGCCTTGCGTCACATGTTTTGACGTCAGCTTTTTTCAAGATTCTTGTCACCGCGGCGATCCCGAAGAAATAACACGGTGTGGTTTGCGTTATGGTAATGTGTTGCCTGAGCAGCGAAGAGACCGTAAGAGGAAGCAGCGTTGTGCCGGATGTCGCATTCATGTTTCATCTTTGGTTGCGGTCCTAGATCAAGCCGGTTCTTTGTAGTTTTCGAAATACTTGACATAATTAACCTTCTTCAAAACGGAGTGTATAATCGCAATGAGAATTACGTGTTTAATCGCAGCTAAGAAGCATGTCTTGAGATAATCAGTGAATAAAAATACTGTAAAAGGCAATCAGGCGTAACAAGCAATCCCATGCATCGAAAATGGTCCGCATGATAATAAAACTGATGATCCTCATTTGATGACTTAACGATTTTCAGAGTGATATGCACTCAAACGGTATACGACTACACGAGATTACCAAAGGTCGAAATCTGATACGCTGCTCTTGCGGCCAGGACGTGTAACATCGACACTGCTTCATAACGCAGCATTCCACGAGTGGTTTCGCGCAGCTGTAAATAAAATCTGATCCCTTCTGTCGATCGCACACTTTGACCCACATTATGATCAACACTCCGCCTTGAAAGCTTGCTCGTTGGTGCGAACCAGTTCTCGGTTCTTTACGTCTCAATTGTTTGCACGGCTAATTTAGCGCACGTGGTATCGTTTCGTTCTGCTATATTTCATTTCGCACTGATCTTGCGCAGCGACGCGCAACAACGTTGACGTCCTGGATAAGTGTGTGCCTCAGGCTGCCTGGAAACATTCCCGGGCAACCCGCTGGCGACACCAGTGGAGCTGTTGCAGTCAAAGCAGCATATTTAGTGGTTCAAGCAACCCAGATTTGTGATTCAAGCAACCCAGATTTAGTGGTTTAACTCAGGGGTGGGTATTAGGGGAGACGAACGTGACGGTCGCCTCGGATCTTCTTTTTTCAGATTTGCCGTGGGTCCCCTCCGAGAGTTTCGCACTTAGATTTTGCATTGTTTTGTTAAAAAGCTTATGAACAAGCGACCGAAAGGTCTCAGCGAAAAAAACAGGTTCAGGTTACCCAGATTTAGTGGTTCAAGTAACCCACGCCGAATAAACCTGACAAGAAAGTCGCTAACCAGATCTTGCGTGTCACTTCTCGCAGCGGACAAGGTTAGAACAGCGCCCTTCATTGCTGCAAATCGAGCCTGTTGCTGGTTTTGACTGAGCTTCCCAGTCATAGATGAACTGTGGAAAAGTTTTGAGCAGTGTCCAATAGATGCCAGGCAATGAGAGCATTTCCGGCTTTTCATATACAGTACTTTCCCGTCATAGCGTTTAAGCGACCATCTGAGCCGCTGATCGTAGAATGACCAAGCGCTGCACGCCGAAAGCTTTGACTGTTCAAACAGCTGTTGTCAATAATTGAAAGGTTAAGCGCATTGTTAGTAGATAAAACTAATGAAGGATCAGCAGCTTGCTTGTGATGTAGTCAATCCTCTTAGGAGTGGTGTTAAGAGGCATATCCCTTATTCTTGCACAACGCGAAAGCCGGAGGGAATTTTAGTGCTAGGTACCCGGAAGCGCCAAATTTCCCTTTCTGCGTAGAAATTTCTTGCAAAGCTTCTATTTTGGTCTCGATTCCGTCCTTCAGTTGAATGTTGCAGTATGCCAGTTTTCGTGCACAAAGCCCCCCCTCGCATTTTAATGGTCATGCTTTACTTTAAATGCCGTTCGTGTCAGAGAAAGCACATTCAATCGAGCCATAAAATGTTGACTTGCTGTTTACACCGGGTGCTTTAATTGACTTGGATGGGAATGGACGAAATAAAGAAAACGCTCGCGTTTGCAAAGAAGCATCGGTTGTCATCATCGTCTTGTTTCAGAAAGGCATTCGATCCCAAACAGAGCTTCTTTTGAGGCGTTGTGCATAAACGTGATGGTGAAGCATTCTGGGTCGTGGCGACAAAACTTGATCAAACTACTTTCTTGCGCTATATTCTAACTGCTTTTTGAAAGTTGTTTGTTTGTTGTTGTATGCTTTTTGGTGATACCGGTCGAAAACCCCGAGAACGACAAGGAGAACTGGAAAGCGCAAGTGCGATTTACGCTCTTTATACATTAGACACTGAGTTAAGCCGGCAATGCTTGTATAGGCGCATGCCTAATTGTCTTATAAATACCGTAACGAATACTGATTTTGGGAGTGAAGACAGCACCTCGTAAATGTGAACAAGAACTGGTTCCCAGATTGTGACTTAGCAACTGTTTTGTGGTACGTATTGGTTATATTTGCCCATAGCAATTTGATTTAATCATAGAGCGTGTTGTCGCAATGAATGTATCCGACCGTGGAGTTTTTTTTTGTAGCAATTGGCCATACCTTCGTAACGTATGCCACAGTTTTGACTCGAAATCAGGTGCCTTGATACATTGTCTGATATTGGTCCTATTATTGCTCGCAGTTCAGGCCAAAATATCCAGGAATCCGCGGGTAGGTTGAAGAAAATGTCGATTCGTCATTTCCTAAAGCGTGTTTCATCACTGGGTGGCCCCATCTCGCAGAAGTCATCATCACAAGCGTTCTGTGGATGATGTATGTGGGTCAGCGCTCTAAACACCATGTCACTGTTACGGTTATTGCCGGCTTGCGTTTCTTAATGATACAGCGCGCTACAACTGACAGTGCCTATTGTGCCACTCGGTGACCTTGAAACAGTGAATGTCAATGTCGTCGGATACGTTCAGCACCTGTCCGCTCGGTGCACATTCTTGACGATCGTGACATTTCGTCAAGGCTCGTATTGCCGATCAAACTGTTGTTTGGCAGCAACGGTGCGGTTTAGTGAAATTCTCAAGGGAGGTTTTCCGGCGACGCCGAAGCGCTGGGGCGAAAAAACTGAACGAGTGATTTGCTGCTGTAGCAAGTTGTGGCTGCTAGCCTTGGCAAAGGCCACACTGATTACCTGGTGAGGTTGCTGATGCCGAGCATTCTCAGCTACCAGTTTAGATGGTAATGGCAGTACGGTCAGTTAGTTCATGGACCACCACACGAACGGTTAAATCCAGCAGTTGTTGGCCAATGTATTGGGTGCAGATACTGCGCAAGCGCAATAGCGACATGCTGGTGCTGAGTTGTAAGACTTTAACGCAGCTCAAAGCATCTTCTTTTGCTTCGCACGGTAAGTTTCGCTGTTCTGGCGTTAATAATGCAAAACTGACCACCAGGCAGTGCAGAAATCAAGCCGTGGTGTGTTAAGTGAAGGTGAAGTCGAGTGGTGACTGTTTTTGTCATTCGTTTCTTTGCAAGTGCGGTGCTGCAAATTTGTTCACGTGGATAAATCGACCTTCCGCAAACGAAACGTTATCCGTTACCAGTCGGTGTGAATTTAACCAGTGTACGCTTCGAGCACATGTTCAATGCGAGCCAATGGCAACGAATTCGTGCCTTGCGTCATACAACCTGCCCGGAGAGAACTGTTAGAGCTGCAGTTCTATTTTCAGACGACTCCAAAAGGGCAACGCGCATGTTCCGTGGCGATAGCGCGTGCACAACGTTGTGTGGGCGGAGTGGTGTGCTTATTCCGACTATGTAAGTTATCTTGTCCACAGCCAGCATCTCAAGCAACACGCACGTATCTTTTGTTTCTGATAAGTGCTGTTGCCCATACCCGGGTTGTCTGCGCCAATTCATTCCTTCTTGCAAGGACGTACCGCTTGTCCCAGTCATGACATCATGTCTTGTGGAGGGCGACTGGGCTATTCTGCGATGCAGTGCCGCTGGCCAGTGCAAGATCGCGGAGGCCTGACGTTTTTACGATATCGCATCGTCGTAAAACCGTGATTCTGTAGAAATTGATTTTTCCAGCTCGAGTTATCTGCGGAGCGTAGGATTTCCCGATTTATTCCGGCTTTCGCAGTCAATTACAGCGATCTAACGGTGCAGCATGGACTGAAGCTGGTAATAGCTTGCGTTTTCGTCTTACATCGCCGTAATACTGGCTTAGTCGGAAAGTCTGCGCTGCTACCGACTGCTCTCGAGAAATTGCAGCCATGCATTTTGACAAAAAAGTAGTAGAAGTGGGAAACAAATGACACCGATGCACAAACAAGGCAACAACTAACGGAAAGCTCCAGGAGCGGAAGATATTTTTCAAAATTTCGTCAAATTTTCCAAATGTGGTTTTAAAGGGAAAGGAATCGAGGCCCCTTGCAGCTGCTGCGACCGCGACCTTCCCGAGAGGAAAAGCGCGGTGCGAAAATAGAGCAAGTGAAATCGTTTGGCTTCTGGTTGTAATCATGGGCATGGGAAGGGGGCAAGGGACCTTGATTGCCCTGGATTTTGAAATTTGATTTTTCCTATTAACTTCTTAGTGGAGGAATGTTTTTCTCTTAGTTTCCAGTTGGTAAAACTTCATCACTGTTGGCCCTGGAAAAATGCTTTTGACCCTCCCCCTGGAAAAAATCTTCACGATGCCCATGTTTATAATCCTTTCCATTAGCATTTCTCATGGTGACCGACCAGAAAACTTTCTCAAGTTTTAGCTTCACTTCGTGGCATGGTTTGCTATTTGTCTGTGTCCTGTCAACAGCAGATAACCCTGTAATATTGCAGTTGCGGCGTTGTTTGCCATGGCGAGATTGGTGCGCTGTTGTCGAGCGCCCTCAAAAGAGATCGATCACGATCAACGGGCAGGGGCGCGTGCGTGTGCGCAGATTGCTTGTGAGCCTCTCCTATGTGTTTACTGGAGGTAATCCGATAAGGCTTCACGACTCGCAAGATATCATAACCTGCTCAAACAGTAATAAACACGTCGTCGAACAAGGGTTGCGCTCATCCGAAAAGGCCTGTCGCGGGTGTTTGATGCAGCACGAGCGTTAACCACCTGTTGTTGCGAGACAACCGTGGGGCGCGAGCCCGTCACCGATCAGTGTTATACAACGCAGTCAAGCTAAACCCGGTTGCTACCGTGGTTGACACTGGCTTTTAATTCGAAATGAAACCCAACGGCGGCTTTTGCTGACTTTGCGCTAATTAACATTTGTTTCACCCGCCGACGAATCATTGGCTGGCCACGAAAGTGATCTTGTGCAGGGGACTCCGTTGTCTTTTAAGTTGACGTTAAGTTGCAACGGAACTTTTAGTCGGACATCATCGACGACAGAGTCCGTTTTAACTCATCTCGCCGCTCCGGAAAGTCAATGCAAGCGTATGGGACTTGCGCGCTTCGCATTCGCCCTGGACAGTGTGCCGCTGTTGCTGTTATTCGTTGTCATGCAGCTGTCTTCTCCTGACCGATAAACTCATTGCAAAAAGTGTGAACTGCTGAATTCAAGGAACGACCATGCCGATTTAAGACCATCTTTAGATTGGAGATGAAGCGCAGACGGTGTACTGATTTTTTCGCTGCATTCTACTAATTTTTACAGTTTACGTGTTGTCTTTCACACTTGCGGGCGTGACATATTTAATTAGTGATAGTTTATCGGGCCACAAAATCTTCCTTACGGTTTGTTCGTTGCGTCGAACGCTTGTCAGGGTTTTTAGCGTTTTTAACGCCAGGAAATTATCCAAACCGTGGCAGTTTACATCGTTTATCTTGGTCAAAAGCCTTGCAATAAACTCATTCCGATGCAGTGCCAAGCCCAAAGTAAGACTGTTACCCATCGTGAAACAGATTCCCCTGACGACCGAAGCGCGGCACAACTGCAATCAGCTGCGATCGTTGTGCAACGTACTTTTTATGCGATGCTTGGCTTGCAATTTTTGACGCACGCGACAGGCCGTAATTTTAAATTGTGGGCTTTGCCTTGCTGCTTTTGCCGCACGGCCGTTCGCTTCTGATGTACAGTCGCTGCCAGATTGATGCTCCACTATCGCTATCAGATGTGATAGATGGCGACGTCGCTGGTCACTGCTTGTTCTTCGTCCTGAGTCGACCGAATCGAAATAGAGCGCGATGGTCGTTCGCCTTAAGGTTCTGCAGCTGGAAAACAGAATCTCCGATCATAGCTCAGTTTTGTGAGCTTTGACACATTTGCTAAAGTCGTTGTACTTTTCCGTTTCTAGATGGGTGTGGTTTGGGGATGGTTTGTTTATGCACTTTTGTTTTTTGTGACTCAAATCACGAAATAACACGAATGCAGCAAGAGAAAAACAATTACATCAAAGATCACAAATTTCAGTTTTAACAGTTTAATGGTCGTGTTCTAACATGTTGAATCACAAAGGGTTGGCGAAAGGCCACCTGGGTCAAGTTTTCAGCCAGCCCTAGATTCTACGTTCGGTCAATTCTATTGGGTCTTTCTCGGATAGCAGCGGATGCGCTTTCGCGGATGTGCGCTGAGTCTCAAACGACGGCAAACAGTAATCCAACTTTGTTCCTGCCCTTTTCGCTGATTGATCAGTGTGATGTAATATTGGCCGACACTTTGCACTTTTGAGTATGCCGCCGATGAGTTGATTTGCCAAATGGCGATGCCCCCCCCGTTGACGGATAGCTGAGCCGGTTTCGTTTGTTTCGCCAGTCACGAAGTTCTGGGATTTTTGCATAGATTGGGAAAGATGGCAGGCCACTTTCATCATTGCCGACGTAACGTTGTGCATGAACGGTTGTTAAACGCGCGTCGCAAACCACACACATGAAACAACACACGGCGTTTCCGCGACCATAAGCGGCCCCATATCCAGCCAGATGAATTAATCGCTTTGTTTACACTGCCATCGTTTGCCGATGTTAGGTCTGCGCTGTTTTGTTCCGCACGCGCGGCTGACACACCGGGACTCAACTAAACGCGACGTTTCGTGCAGCTATGGAAGATTTCTCCGAAGTTCGGGAATGCCGCTGTTATTCTGGTGGTTTTGCCGTTTGTGTTGCCTGTCAGTGGTCCAACGAAATCATTGTTTCGGAAAATGAACTGCGCGAAAACGGATGGCGAATCCAGGCCCCGGACACTAACCGCTGTACTTACTATGCTGTTCACACAGGATAAAATCCTCTTAAGCCCACGCAAGCAAGCCACCGTTGTTAACGCCAGTTGATTGCCCTGGTCTCGCGACAAGTCAGCAGATAAAACAGCAGTTGCGGTACATAGAAATCATTGGACGCGGTGTTTCTTTCACGCCTCGCATATAAAGTAACCGTGTCGAACGGAAACAAGCCACCCAATACAGAATGACATCCGCTTTGTCTGTTTAACGGCGCGTTAAAGACCACTACACACGTTTTTATATCCGATTGATGATGTCATAACGACGAAATCGGGCCCTGTGCGTCCTAACATCTTTGGGTGATTTATAGGCGGCGTTAACATACTGTACTTCTTCGTAAGATTTGTCCTTGTTTTGAGGACTGTGTCGTAGAGGTAAGAAACAGTCGATCAAAATAGGGACAAATCTGTCAGATTTTGACCTTATTTCCAGTCTTGTCCATGGGGATGGGATTCCTGTGGGATGGGATGTGAAATTTGGCCTATATCCTATTGTATGAAGTGACGTTAACTTCATACAGCAGGACTTTTGTGAAGTTGAATACTGTTATTGTATGCTCGTAACGCAAGTATTAGGCGTAGAGGCTCAGTGCCATAGCGTAGTGATGCTAGACTCCAAGAAAAAGGTTGTTGGACCCTTTTTAGGTGACAACTAGAGAAAGGTCATCCAAATGACATTGTCCCTCCCAATTGGGGTGTTAGGGGTACTTTTCCACGACTCTTTTGCATGCTAGACATAAAAGGCGTGCACATGATAATGTACCTTTTAAGTTTCGTGGGAATCCTGCGGGATAGGACGGGGAAAAAGTCTCCCATGGACTGGCATGCTTGTTTCTGAGAAACATCCTTACTTTTTACTTTTGTACTTACTTTAGCCTCAGTTATTACGGTTTTTCACATATCGTAACAATATTATCCCGTACGAAAGCTTGTTTCAATTTGGAATTGCGTAATGACTAAAAATGTCTTGACTTTCAAAACGTTCTCGTGCGTAACGACGAATTTCGGGCTTTTTAAGCTAATCGTAATTTCTGCTGTACAACAACAATTGGTTTAAAGCACGGCGCAGATTATTTCTGGTAAAAAATGTTACCAGAAACAATCTCCAGCGTCCGTACACAATGCCTGTTTTGAAAACTTCTGTTTCATTTAAATTATTTTCTGGTTGTTTTTCCATATGTTTGAGCCCATTGCCTAAGTGGCAACTCTGTTTACAGGCGAGCAATGAAACTTTCAGTTGTCTGCTTGTGGTCCTTCGCCTGCTCCCGCAAACAGTACGGTGTGAATGCGACAGAGGAGTGCGCGTTTCTCTTCCGTTTATCAAAACTCAGTAATTAACGAGACGAAGACTCAAGTCGGCTCGCTCAACGAAACAACAATCCAAAGCGGTATCGTGCGGTTTTCAAAGCGACAGCCAGACCTGTGTGCCTCTTCACTGCTTGGCCATTAACGATATTCTCGCACAGATCGCTTGTTTGCTTCAGTTTGATTTGAGGGGGGTCTGTTTGTTGTGGAAGCTTTCGCGACGCTTTACAAGTGCACGCGCGGTGTTGATCGTCAGCGGAAAGTTACGTAGCGCTGAGGTGCGCCCTTCAGCGCATTCTAACGTCACAATGAATACTTCGTTTCACACAAACGATTGTGACTATTCGTGAGATTTAAAGTGTCGCCGCGCATGACACACGGTAAACGCCTGCTCTCGCCACCGACACAATTCTGCTTTGTGCGAAACGCTGTTGACAGCGCTGTGACAGCGACACCATAGTCTCCTGTTGAGTGAGTCTTGGCGCGGTATTATTTCCTCTTAGTTCATGGCAGTGTTCCCTCTAAGCTGCGCAAATGCGCAGCACCACCAGTCAATTTGCGCAGTGCTGTCATGTATATATCGCATAGCCCTTTCAACGTTTGGAACGCTTCACTGGTAGCGAATCTACATGGTTGCGCAATTGCATGCGCTTAATGCGCAACGAAACAAATATTTGCTCAGTGTAGAATTTTCTTAGAGGGAACGCTGGTTCATGGTTTGCTGAGAGAACAGTTGATATTATGAACACCCCGCTGTTCTTGACTTGACTTGAAATGCAGTATCCCGTCGCGATTCCCATCAAATGTCATTATGATCTAATAAAAACCCGTCTCACTGGCATCGCTTGTTCGAATCGCTGCTTTCGCAATAATTGTCACTTGCGTTGCTTTCGAACAACACGATTTTCCTCGTAATGGTGCGAATCAGCTGAAGTGTTTTTTTTCTTTTGTTCTGCTCCAGAGCGCAACTGCGGAATCTTCGATATTTCCGATTTTAAAGTGATTGTCAATTTTGCTTTGAATGCGTTTAGCTAGTAGACATAACGTGTTTACTTCTGCACCAAAACGTTTATCACTGTTAAATGGCTGACCGACGCGCTTTGTTTAGTCTGGACACGCGAATGCGCAGTTTTATGTTCCTTGTGGTGGCGCCCTGTGCGAAGACCGTCCTTATAGAAGTCTCAGTAACAGTCGGTGACAGATTCCCATAGAGGCTGACTAATTAAATGTCATTATCGAACGCGCCTGTCCATTTACCGCAATGCGTCGAGACCACCCCGTTTGCCCGTTGAAAAGGCGCTCGTCTTTGTGAGACAAAAAGTTGCTGCGTAACAATTGGGACCAATCGTCGGCATCTTTGCAGTGTAGCTGTTTCTCACTGGTGTATGTTTCTGACAGCCAGCCTTGTCCCGGTGGGCAGTTGCTGCAGCAGGCATTGCCGCGGAGAGCTTAGTCATTTGGCGTCCATGGAAAAAGTGTCCGTTTGCCGATCTGTTCCGCTTTATTGCACTGACCAAGGGCAGCACGCGATTGAGCTGTTATACGACACCGCCAGTGACTGTGTCTGGTGGATTAGAACGATTTAAGTTGCAGCAGGTATTGTTAATTAGTAAAACCGCAGTAACGTCAACAACGCATTGATGCTGCCATTTATTTCAATACGGGGTTGCTGTGAATTTTGGTTGTCTTCCATATACCGTGCAAGGTATGACCACTGACCCCCAATATTTCGAAAACGATGGCTACAGTTTCAGTTGTGGTTCACTACAGTAGGGCAAGGGGCTCCAACAGTAGTGTTGAAATCGATTTTTTCACCGAACAGCCGGCCGAAGCGAAGTTGAATCGAGCCAGTTTCCGAGCATACTTGGGCGCAGACGAGACGCAGATCCCTCTGTTGTTGCTGGTGTTGCCTGGACAATGATAACACGCCTATTTACTTTGTTCGTCTCTTTAAAAAAGCCTCGTCTATCGCTGCCCGTTGTGTTTTACCTCCAGTGTGTATTTGTTTGCAGGTTTTCAATAGCTGACATTTCAATAGCTTCTTTAAACAGAATTTGACGAACGAATGTTATTATATTGTTGCCATTCGTTATTGTATGATTGAGCACCGAAGGTTTGACGCACTGTTTACAAAAAAGTGAGTAGTGATTTACGTTTTCAGGCCCGGACTTTGCCCTTCTTCAGGCAGTCGTTGACATGCCGTTTGCTGGCGCGCAAGGCTAACGCGCTTGATCGTATTTTACGTACGTCACACGTATTTTCGGCCTCATCACGCACCACTGTTAAAAATGCTGGGAAATCGTTTCCCGCTTCGTCTTGAGAGCGGTATTGTCCCATCGAGACGTCGACAAGGAAGTTAACATTCCCCTTAAAGCAGGTGGTTTGTCGGAATGGTATTATTACGCAATTTGCTACGTCTGTTTACAATCCCAACCTTGCAAATGCCAAGGCCTGTGCACTGCTCAAACCAGCGGCTGTAAAGCATTCCCCAGTTCATTGATTTGTTTGGAAATCCAAGTAAAATATTTTTTCAAGAAGCAACAAGACTTGAGATAATGCCTGCTGTAGTTTCTTCTCTATATAAAGCGTTTAATAATGAGCGGTGGGTTCTTTGAGCGAGATCATGCGATTAGTAGCCACTGGCATAGACTTAACCTCTAGAGAACAAGAAAACAACGACAAGGGTCTGGTTCCCGGGGAGCGGCGCAGTGAAAACCCGATTGCCGCAACCGGCTGAAATTTCGAAGGGGGGAGCGGCGAAATGATTGTAACTTACTACAACCGAAAACCCTGCTGGTGTTTTACAATGTTTTTGAAAAT
>JGI24022J15233_10006397_pt1 | contig 12747 bp, 5 predicted proteins | sample Ectturendosymbi2_FD_15233 | JGI IMG/M metagenome (IMG submission 15233)
CACCTCGACAAGTAAACATTCGTCAACGATTTATGTTTTTAATTTTTATTCATTTTAATCACATCTAGTTTGCGACATTGCATTCGTTTTTTAAGTAAACAAAAGCGCAAAATTCCACTGTTTTAGTTGCCGGAATTGCCAACATAAGGGTCTTGAATGCTTTATGTAAACAAAATTTTCGCTTATGGTAAACAAAGAGCGCGTCTTGTTTTTGTTTCATGACGGACAGTAAAGTACGAAACGAAACACCGAGTAGGCTACTGTGAAATCAGTTTTTGAGTAGTCACACGTTGGTTGTGTACACTCACGGCCGGATTTAGCAACAGGCTATGTAGGCTTAAGCCTAGGGCCTCAAGATCCAAGGGGCCCTCCAGCAAACTGTGGTACGCATAGAGTCAATTGCCGTCACTGTGTATGATCAGTTCGATAAACAAACATTCGTCAACACTTTGTTTTCAATTTTTATTTATTTAATCGGATTTTGTGTCGATAACGCCAGGGTCTTCCAACGAGTTTTCATGAATCTCAATATGACCGTTGGTCAAGCCGCATGCCGACTGTGGTGTCGACATACTCAAAGCACTTCGACTGCGTCCTGCGTTTGGTGAATCGTGTCGATTGTAAGGTGTGAATTAGGCTAAAGGTCCTGTGGTTGATCGTGTTTGAGATGCACCTGATCAAAGCTTACAGGTTATTCTGCAGGTAAGAGGTCTGTGTAAGGCTAGCATTTGTCCTACAACAAAAAAACACAGTTACTTTTTCTGGTCTTGAGCAATAAGCTGCTTTGTTAACGTTTCTATTTGTTAGCGTTTCTATTCAGTCATTCAGAAATCATATTGCCATTGAGTACACTACTTGGGCAAGTTTGTACTGCTCATGCTAAGCAAATCGAAGAAATTTTGATGAGCTTAAACAGTATGCAAAAGTCACTTTGCCAAATGGCAACCACATAACTCTACCCAAGAAGACCAAAAGCAAACAGCAAGAAAAGGACAGAGCAGCGTTTGGGTCTGACGTCTGATGCCTTAGATTAGTGGTTCTTGGTCGGTCTATCCATGGATAATCCGGTTGGATAATCTGACCACGCGGAGTCTTATTTCTTAGTTTGATGGTCACAACCTGCTCATGAGAAAGGTTTTTCTAAAGATTCTAAAGAATTAAAACTGAATTAAAGGATCACAATGTGTCTAGGACAGGTTGTACAACACTAAGCATTCGATGCATTTTAAAAATGACAAACTTAGGCAAACAAGTTTTAATGAAATCCTGGGTAATTTTGTTATGAAGGCCAGGACTAAACCCTTTTAATTGTTTATGTGCTCTGTTCAGTCTGACTTGATTCGATGATTGTAGCTTTTTATTTCTTAACACGTCTTTCAATAATGACAGCATAAGGGAAGTTTAAACATCACATCCTTTCGCGCGACGGTTTCGTTGCACTCGATTCTTCGCAGTCTGGAAAAGCAACAAACAATCGAATTGTGATCCTAGCAGTTGCAACCATTTGGGATGTTTTACTAGACGTGTTTTGCTCGTGTGTGCAAGATTTTGACAACCCTTGTCCTTACGGCCGCTACATATATGTGTAGTATGTTTGGTATTTAGGAAATTGTATATTTTGAGTGCTAGTGTTGATCACAGCGAAGAAAAAAGAGATGTAAAGTTGACGTAGGCCATGTGTTTTTTCAAAAATTTAACCGTGATGTTTTTGTTTGTCTCCCCTGTCGAAATTACAATAGTGTTCCCGCCAGCCAAGCTTGCATTACATAATTCCAAGTCATTGAACGCTTTTGCGCCGAAAACAAGAACAAGCGCAGTCATCGTGGGGCACTCGCAGTAAGGATCTACAAATTTTTGTTGACCGTACTTTTAGAGCAGGGGCTCCCAACCTTTTGTTTCCCATGTACTCCTAGCATTCCGACACATGAGCATGTAACCCTTCAGCATTTCGACAGATGAACAATGAACATGTACCCCTAAAATCTCGTATGACAATATATTTTATCGTAATAATTCATAGATATATTTAACAATAAGCATATGATTTTGATATATGTATAAATATTTAGAAATAAATATACGGCAATGTAACTATTTTTTTCTCTTATATTGCTAACCTCAAATGTACCCCTTCAGTTAGACAAATATACCGCTGGGAGTACATGCACCCCAGTTTGGGAACCTCTGTTTCAGAGCGTCAGTATCGTCATTTTCGGCCTAGCGTTTATCTATTTTCCCTAGTAACAGTGGGAGATGGTACCTTACAATTGGATGAGCCTAGAAGCATCGCATCAGCTAAATCCGGCGCTGGGTATACTTGAAGGATTTAAGTGTAACAGATAACAGACCTACACCAATCTTTGACGAAGTTTGTTCTAAATGGAGAGGTTCATGGAATGGCATTCTTTCTGCTTTTGTGCTTCAATTGCCACGTTGTATCGTCTACTTGCATTGTTTCTGCTGTATAGCGAAACCGCCTGATATGCTGTAGCTCGTGCGACATGAAAGGGGAGGCGAGGGGCAAAGGTGAAAAGCGAGGACAATCTACAAGGAGATAGCAGTTTTAACGGTTTGCTAAATATGCAATTTCTTTTCTCTTACCTTGTCCGAGTTGCAAAACATCAAATGACGGTGCTCAGCCGGTTCGGCGTTCATATCTGTATAACTTTCTGGGTCGAGTTAAATGTGAATAAAGTTTACATACCGCAAGCGACTTTTTTTCGTGGCGGTTGCTGCATACATCCAACATTGTATTTAAAAATTTTCCCCCCCTTATGATATTTGTCCCCCCTGCTGCGACATCCTGGCGACGGCCCTGCTGGGTTGGGAATGAAAACGTTTGAATGGTGTATGTCTGGAACTGCGAAATTCGCACTTAGAAAAGCAGCGGTGTTTTGTTTAGTGCCCATCAAAACGTTATCTCGCAAGCCGTGTAAAAGTAAACAATATTGTGCACATCGTTGCTAATTAATCATAATAAGCCATTATTTTGCACCTTGAGGGTCACGTTCAAAGTTAGGAGCCCTGGAAACGCGGAAGGGAGTTCACCGTATGCACAGTATGCTGTGCTCAGAAAGAAATCTTAATTGACGGTATGCTGTGCTCAGAAAGAAATCTTAGTTGAGTACGGCATTGTTGAGTACTTGTTTTATTTGCGGTTTTTACTGCGAAAGAAGCCGACTTTCCAATCTGCCTTGATCGTGCGTAAAAAATAACTAAACTGGTTTTGACTTTAAAACTTTTGCAATATATTTACACACACAACACGTGAGTTAAGTTTACACACCTAATTCTTGGCCTGCATTTTTTCAAAGTAAATCGTTTCTGATAGTTCTTTTTCCGCGGAACCCCATGTGTTGGTTTTGGAAAAAATTATTCTTTATACCTTCTACGCTGAATACGTCTGATTCGGTCCAATTTTTTGCAGGTTCAACGGATCTTAACATCGAAAACGGAATTTGGGGGAGAACAAGACAACGAAGGCACGACAAAAGAAGGGGGGCTGTTCGGCTTAAGGTTCCTGAGCAAAAACACAATGCCGGTAATCGATTTGTTTTGACAATTTGACAACGAACTTATTTCAGTTGACTCCAACATTTCGCGCGTAACCAATCAACGCTTATTAACTACAGCGAGGGTCAGCTGCTACCTAAAACTATATGGTTGTTATTCTTAATTCTTCAAGCATGTCATTTTCCTGCTTACAGAAAGTGATGGAGGCGAAGATGCCGCTAAAGATTCGGATAGTATTTCTCGTACAAAGAGTGTCATCATGCGGAAGAAAACGAGTCGCTACTTAAAGCACCGAGCGTCAATTAATGGCCATGTCTACAACTACAAGGTAACGACACACGCACATAGAAGGTATAGTTTAAAATTTTATTTGCATGGCCTTCGGCTTCTCGTACCCTAAAAGGCAAAGCTAAAAAATCCTTACCGTTCAGTAGTTTAGGCCATAATTTGATAAAGCGTTGCATGTTTTAGTTTGTTGGTTTTGCTCACAGGCATGGGCGTTGGAAGAGGGGGGCAGGGGAAGGCCTTGGCCTCTCGATTTTGAAGTTTGACGTTTTCCAGATAGGATCTGCTTGTTATTTGTGTCTTGCTGACTTATGTTTTCCATAAGTGAAGGTTGGGTATGGTCAGCGTTTTCCTTCATGCTTCCCATTTCTCAGCGTGGATATTCATGAAAACTGCGAAGTTGTTACGAATGAACCCGAATCTTGCGACAGATAATTATCAGATTGTAATCTGATCCATTATATCACTTCTCACTGCTTTCATCGGGTCTCATATAAAGCGGTCCAGTCGCCTTTGGCACAAGCTCCAGAACTCCAATAATATTTGTTGTTGTAACATTTATTATTAAACAGTCGAGAGCAGACTTGATTGTCTTGAATATTAATCATGAACCATCCTGGAAGCGAATGCCCATAGCACAGGTGGCTGGGATTTTACATCAACTGCAGTTAAGTTGCCACTTTTGAGGTTGAAAGTCTGCATTGAGCAAAATTTTATGTGGCTGATGCAAGACTGTTTAGCCGAACTACGTTCCCATAATATAAAGCACACTATGAATCCATACCCGAATCCCGAAAGTCAACCGCCTCCCGGGTCCAGTTTAATCCTAGTTCAGTCCAATGCTCACTTTGAGCTACAGTATGTTGTTTGTACAACCGTTCTTTTTCAAGATGTTTGTTGTTCTTGAAAAACTCAGCGGCGCAAGCAATTGGAGAGCAGCTGGTACATGACTTCTTAGGCGAACAAAGTCATGCTGCCAACACAAAAATGTTTGAAATTGTTTGTTTTGCAATTCATTAACGCTGTCGTGGCGAGCATTATGGCATATTTTTGTAAAAACCTGCATTCATCACAATTGAGAAGAGTGCAGTGCAATGCATGGCGTTACTGCCACGGTGTTCTGCAGAGCTAAGCCGCTCTACTAAGCTGCTTCACAACTCCAGCTGTGGGTTTGGTGCTCATTTGCACCGCAGCTAAATCAAGAATGGCTTCATTTGTTAAATTAGTGAACAGCAGTAGTGTCAGTGTAGTCATATCCGGTAAGAGTGCACTGTAGGTGCAACTTTTATCCTCATTTTCGTGAAGTATTCACATCGGAAAGAGTTTTTTAGGTTTTATGGCGTTTTCTCTGCTTGCTATACGTTGGTCCGCTGTTTACTTGTCATAAGACCTTTGCAAGATTGATCATTTGACAAAAAACTGCAAATCACGTTTTTTCGAAAATCTCTACTTTACGTGTAACAAATTATGCTTTCAGACATCTGTATTTACGCCTGGGTACGGTTCGGTTACCAAGGTCAGAGTGACTAGTCAGAACGACGCTCAAACGGTAATCACAAAACTTTTCAACAAGTTCCGCGTAGAGAACTCACCGAACGACTTCTCTCTGTATGTCGTCAAGGAAACTGAAGGTAAAAACTTTCCTGTGTTTTCTGTGATAATCTGTAGCGTCGAGATGTAATATCTCAAAGTAAAACATGACTCAAGCAGAATCGTGGTTTGAATTCTTTTTGTGAGTGGGATTATAAAATAGCCGTACGTCTCAGTTCTGGTTCTGGGGATTTTGTTGAGTTTTGTTGCTTGACTGTTCCTGAAAACCAGCCTGGCTGCAGGAATATTTACTAAAGAGATTGATTATAGCTATGTGCCGTAAAATTTTTTTGTTTTCATTTCGGCAAAAATGATGGCCTGTTGTAGTTGTTTTTCACTTTATTTTAGCGAAGTGTTCACTGGAATTCAGAAGAATTACACACTTGTCTTAAAGTGCTAGATCCACTTTCAACTTTTAGAGAGATACAAGTGCATACATCATATCTCTTTTGTAACGTAAGGGGGTATCATATATTTCCATGCCCCTCTATTTCTGTGCTTGGTTGCAAGTTTTTTGGCTGTGTGTTTCAATTAATTTTGTGCACGTGAAGTGTTTGATGTAAACTTTGCAGCCGTAAACCACAACATTCATTTTGTTTATCTGATGATTTTTCAAGTTTTCGTCAAATTCAACTTATTTGTCACTTGCCGGTGTGAATATCTTCACATTTTTTATACACCCAGAACGACGTGAGATGCCCGGCGAAGAGTTCCCCTTGCTTAGTCGAGTGTTGGTTGGACCCAACGAAAAACTGGGAAAGATCTATTTGATGGAGAAAAAAATGCACAAAGAGATCACGCCAGAGGTTTTTAGTTGAAATCTTTCTTTATTTGTAATTGAAGCAAGCATGCTTTTTGCGATGAACAACATTCTCAGCAGGAGCACAATATACTAAAAACTTCGGTGGGGACAAAATAACTCTATATTAATACCCTGTCAGCCGTTACTAATGCAGATATTGTCAGGTGCGGGCTATTTTTGTAGCCTACATTCGTTTTTGTTTCCAACGCATTACGTATAGAAACGCACGCATTGTTAATTTAGCTTCTGTCTCCCAACTAATTGTAATTTAATTATGTATGGAAAGACCGTAAGATTTAAATTACTATTGAACTCAAAACTAGTTTTCCAAGTGCTCCGTTGGCAAATGACAAAATAACAAATTTCTGTTGATACAACGCGCACAGCTATGCGAAGCTTTTTCTTTGTTTAAAAAGTTTTGTCTGTACTCTGGTTGATCTTCTTCAGCTTTAAACATTCAAAACCAATTCCACACTATACTTTTAGCCTTTGGGATAAAATAAATCAGGTTAATATAGCAAGAGTTCGTGTCAAAACAAATTCGGAGCTACCATAACTGTTCTTATCGACTTAAGTTGCGCCATAATATTGCGCTTGGAAAAACAATGTCAGGCAGCTAACATCTTGTCAAAGGAGCATGCATTTTGTCACAAGTCGTTTCAATGTCTGTAAATAAACTAATATGCCACCGCGAAATAAACTGATATGCCAGCGCGAAACGTCCGATCTATTTTTAAGGTGTCTGCTGTAAACGCACTAGCAGGTTCAGGCGGGGCCGCAGATCTCACAAGCATACCGCTTCCAAGAATTTTTGTAATATTTGATCACTTTTCTCCAGTAGTTTTGCCAGAAATTGACCTTTGTTATTCTATGCCACATTTCCTGTGAAGCGAGACGTGGTTATTTCAGAGAGGAGACATCATTTCAAAGCAACTGTGGTCAATAATCTGCATAGTATCAGGCCCACTGCACCTTTTATGTCATGGTTTCCTGTGAACTTTACATAACTTCTTTTCTTGACGGGTTTATGCTTCGTGCTTACTTATATTTGCATAGCATGTTTCAATAAACAACACTGTCTGTTCGACATGTTTGAGAATCCCAAACTTCAAAAGAAAGCAACAACGGTCCATGCTGATGAGGTCCCTTTGAAAATCACAACAACGATCTCATTTTCCAAGGATTGTCGGACGAACTAAAGAGAGTTTGTCAATATCTAGCAAGCGCTTTTCAAAACTTAAAAATAAGCAGAAGTTTAAACACTGATTGGCGTACTTCCCAACATTTTACCGAAGCATAATGCTTGGTAAATGTGGTAAACCTGCAGCAGTATGCTCCGCCTTTGGGAGTTTGATGTAAGATCATACATCAAAATGTTGACATTGTTTGGTATAAGGTTGTTGATAGATTTTTAAGACAAAATAAAGTAATGAAAGTAATTAGTGCGTAGCTTACAACAGTGTTCGCTTTGTATTAGACTGAAGCATGAAGAACATGGAACGTTTACCTCTCGCAATTACCTTAAATGTTGCTGTCCAGTCCAAACCTTGAAAATTAATGAACTATTGTATGGGACTCGGCTGGGAGCCTGTGTTTTCTGTGTCCTGGGGTTTCGAAATAATCCATCGTAGACATAATTCATGTCAGTGACTTCAGACGCAAGCACTTAAGAGATGAAGGTTTAAAAACACTGCAAATTTGCAGCTTGAAATCAGTGTTCTCTTCAGGGTTTGTGTCAATAGACTCGCAGCGCCTTAAGCAAAATTCGCTTGCATCCCACTTTTCTTACCGATCCCAACCTACCTTTGAAAGTTAAGCTTGCGATTTAGTATTGTTCAGTGTGTGTGGGCGAAGTAAATAGTTTTTATAGAAAACAAATATTTTGACACTTTTATACGAATATCTCTTCTTAATTGTTCGAGAAGATGTGTACTATGATCGCCTAGAAAGCATTGCATTCACAACATACTCGATTTTAAGTTTTAAAAAATAGTTCGCCCAGGAAAAAAAGAAACAAATTTCGCTTGCAAATTAAGTACCGAGTCTTAAACGTTTAGGCGACTCACTCTTCCAAAAGAGCTGAATGTGTCTAGAAACAGTTATGGATAATCATAGTTTGGATCCAACATAAAACGTTGGCCATTGTGTTTTGTCAAATTTGAGAGTTTTATTCAAAATTTTCAGGGAGGGCATTTGCTCGCGGGCGTGAATCGCAGTCATTGAATATTGCCAAGTTCTCGACTGCCTTGTTGGTCGCATTTTGTACAGTTCTGTCGGTAAATCATTTAAAATCATGAATTTATAATTCCGTGTTTTAAAGGTGTGACAACCGTAGCTTGATGATCCTTGTCGGTGTTACGGGTTGTGCAATGTAGTCTTATTTTCGTATGCTGCAGGTTAATGCTTCCGTTGTTCCGTATTGCAGCTAGATTTCTGCAACTGAGATTATTTGCAACTGTACGTGATGTTCTTGTAAAGANGAAACCGCNCCGAAAAAGCTCTGACAATTCGTNATTGAGCTTAAAGCAAACTATTGGCACTATGCACTGCTTGTTGCGAACGATTTCAAAGAGCTTCCCTTACCCATATTTTTCAGTATATCTTCTACACATTTCTACTGTAAGAGGTGACTGCGCTTTCTACAGCGTATAGTGTAACGAACAGGCACTTGTACTAAAAAAATCATACTACAATCTACAAAGATAGTGGGTTCGGTTTTAAAACCTCGATTTCAAACGAAGACGCCAGTGGCTGCGTTTCTTCCCCCCAAAAAAACGATGTATCCAGCTGACCTGGTGAAACGCGAAGGCAAGTTTTTTATTTGCAATTTTTGTGATAGATTTACGTGCCCGGTCGGTATGTAGAAAAGTTATTCCGGTGAAGAATTTAACATATCAAAGGAATGCGAGTTTGTGAAAACAACTTAGATATTAACAGGCATGTTCATGGAACACGTTTTTGCCCCATCTCATGGGATTCCCACGAACTAATAATGAGAAGTAGTCTACATTGCATCATGTGCATGTCTAACGTCTAAAGCCGTGGCTAAGGCACTCAAAATCCCTCAATTAAGGAGGCAAATAAACGTTGGGTGGCCCTTTTCCAGATTCACCTAAAAAAAGAACCAACAACCTTTATTTCAGGGGCCATGCATCACTGCACCATGGCAATGATGCTTCTACGTCTAATACTTACTGTGCTGTGAACATATAATAATGGTGTTCAACTTCAAAAAATTACTTTTATATGACATTAAAATTACTTATGATGGGACATGAGACAAAGTTCAATTCCACTGTTCCATCCTCTGGTTCAATTCTCATGGGAATCCTATTCCCAGTGCGGATATCAAAGAACTAATTGTCATATAACTTTTACGTTGCATTTTTGGCAGGATTGCGGCAGAATGTTTGAAGCTCGGCACACGGATAAAACCTTCCCCTCAGTATAAAAACATTTCACTGACGTTTGTCAATTTGGATCAACAAATACGTTTTTTTAGTTTTCCACGTCCTGCTCAGGCAATCGATAGATTTTGCTACTTCTACTGTACTTCGGATTTTGCTTTGACGCACGCTTTGTAGTTCTTGTGAAAGGATGTGGTTTCCGCATGAGGATTACTGCAATTAAGCTGGCAATGACAAAAAAGCGAAGTGTTTACATAAAGTCGTAATTGCAGCTTCATGTACTAACACATATTCTATTTACTTACGTGTTTGACTTAAACTCATGGTCTATATATCACTTGTTAGCCAAAGAACACAAGAACACTAATTGCTTAGTCATAATGTAAGGTAGCATTGCTCTCAGTGGCTTACCTGCAGCGGATACCGATGTATTTGCTTGTTTGATGCTGTGGTAAAAGTTGTACATCAAAAATTGAATACTTAAAGCATATATATTTTTTGTAAAAACAAACGCTTCTAATTTTTTTCTAAAAGTGAAGCGAAGCATGTTTTTTCAGGTTGCTCAATACATCAAAATGGATGTTCAGATTCTTCATGTCTTTCTTTCAAAGTTCGCAGAAGAAGAAGAGAGAGAAATTCAAAAGATGAAAAAAAGGTGCCCTACAATGTTTTAAGGCAGGGTTTCCCAAACTTTCTCCCCTCTAGCATTTCGACAGATGACCATGTACCCCTACAATTTCTTATGACAAAAAGGCTGAGTAAAATAACAAAAATCCACTGAATTTTTAATAGAACTTTTAGATTTTTAGAAATATAAAGGTAGACTACGTTTTATGTCTCAAAGTTAATATCTTTAAAAATAAACATATGATATTTAAAAATGTTATTCACTGGTTTATGTATAAATGTTACATCCAAGTATTTCCTCCGGCTCAGTTGTATGTTCCTCGCGGGTTGATTAGTGCAGTGCCTTTGAACTGTAGAAAGCCGTTAGTCGCAGGTCGCCTCATTTACTTGGCTTTTGGACTGCGATGCGGCATTGTTAGTTGTAGTCAAATTTTATGTAGCTTTATTAAGGTGTTTTCGTTTCTGATTGATTTTGTTTTATTTGCCAAGAATTTATTCGTAATCGTTTCGTCCTGTTGCGGTAAAATTTCTAAAGGCTTGCTTTGTTTAATTTTGTGGCTGAATGTACATTGACAGGCTCGTGCCGAGAAACTGGTGCTTTAGCGGGATTCATCTTTGATATTATCGTTGCGAGGAGAATACAAAACGCTTTTGTTTGACTAGTTGCAACTTTTTGGAAGCAGGACTATTTGAATACCAGGTTCTATCTCAGATTTTATCTTAGGAGAAACCAGGACCTCCTACTGGGTGCTACTATAAATATTGGAAATAAATTATATATAAATATATTTTTCCTTCTGTTGCTAACTTAACTATGCCCCTTCAGATAGGCCAATGTACCATTAGGGGTACATTTACTTCAGGTTGGGAACCCCTGTTTTGGGGAGTTTCATTGCCTGGTGCAGCTGTGTTTCCTTTTCGCGGTAGTTTACTTCCCGACATTTCAGTCTAGACCTGCATGTTTGCATTGTTCTAGAAATGTATGCCAAGTAGTCTTAGACAACCTTGGGAATTACTGGTACAGACAACCATACGCAAAAATGAGTTTGGAAGTCAAGGCGACGAATTAGTTGTAAATAAAGACAAGAAAATAAGCCAATCCTCAAGTGAAAAGAATTTTCTGCTATGCGGTGCAGCAAAAAGAATGGCTGTGGATAAAAAACGCAATGATTTTAGACTCGACAGACAAAATGACCGAACCTTTGCTGACATGTTACTTCCATGTTTCATGAGTTAGGTAACGTTCATGCACCGTACTTTTCACAAAACGTGTTATTGGCCAGAAAATACAGTGGTGCACATTCATTTTCGTGCAGCTACAGCGAATCTGCGTTGCGTATCGCTGTTGCTTATGTCGAAATAACGGGATGACTGCTTTCCGTTATCATCTTTTGTGACTCGGTATAAGTGTGTGCGTGGGTTTATGGCATCGGTTCGGAACCTATATTTTCCACAAACCAGAGGACCTGGAATCCCGAATCATATTGTCGACCGTAAAACGGTTTATTCAGATCAGCGTTGCTATCTCAATTCATTCAAATTAAGTTAAACGTAAGCTAACAACAAGCTGAAAGGACATATTTTAAAAATAATCCAAAAAATAAGCTATCTTCAAAAGGATGTGATTAAAAGTCGACAATTGGCATGTCAAGAGCAACGAACACTTCATGCAGAAATACAAAACAACTAGACATAAAAAATACTTGTTAAAAACAAGAACACTATGCAATCACTTCTTGAATTGCCAGGCAATGGTACCACAACCGCAGAGCGCAGGTTTACTACTGTATGGTACAGAAAGTGTTGCTGATGATTGATACTCCTACTCCAAAATCAAGCAGTCAAAATTACCTGCTTCATTTTCTTCAGTATTAGTATTGTATTAGCCTGTTGATCATGTAACATTATTACTGGGTCTGGGATATCATAATTGAAGTAAGTGGGATTTTCTCTCTTCAGCCCTGTTCGAACTGTTAAAATAGACTTCAAAAGGCCAAGCTTCATTCGATTTCTTAACTTTGCACAATGTTCATCAGACCAAAAATGCGCTCTACATTATGCGCATTGGTGTGGGGTATACAGTACTTAAAATGCAATTCGCAAAATCAGCCAGTTCTGCTGGATTTTGTGATGCTTCATTCAAAAACGCGATAGTAATATTTNTGTTTTGCCATTGCACAATAAGCAAATTTTTCCAATACATTTCAATTATGCCAGTGGTGTCTGGTTCTNTTTGTAATCCTTGAAATAAATCAACTATTGGTTNTTTGACAGCATTTACTTTAGCGTACTGCGCTCAGACAATGATGACAGTTTTTTAAGGTCTTTCGGACTCAGCACAGCTTAGTTCTCTGAATTGATTTTCTACTTCATAACCTAAGTAAGGCCTTGAATTGAAAATGTCTTCAACGTAGAAAAATTATGGGACAAACGTCAAGAAAACAAACTAAATTTGACCTTAAAAAGGCTAAAATGGCAACACTGTGTGCAGTACAGCGAGCATCCGTATGTTGGTTCGCTGAA
>JGI24022J15233_10006401_pt1 | contig 12741 bp, 8 predicted proteins | sample Ectturendosymbi2_FD_15233 | JGI IMG/M metagenome (IMG submission 15233)
AAGGATGCATCCACCACCTGGTAAGAGGATATCAATGGAGATTTTGGTAGGGGTGGGGCTGCAGGCATGATGCGCAGTAGCATTGAAAAAATTTGTAGCTTTTACAAAGAACGGAAATGTGCAAGTAAAAGATTTATCGTGTTTGTAACGTTAAGCAACGTGAAAAAGACATCAAATCTCGCTGTAAACCACACCTCGTATAAAATGCATGAAAACTTATTTTTCTACTATTTCTGCTGTAAGAGTGATATGCACTGATGCGATTCAGCATTTTGTGCACTCCAGCTGACAGCTCTGATAAAACCCAGTTGATGTATTTGTGATTAGTCTTGCATTTAAGACACCTCTATAAACAAGATTGGAAATAAAAACATTGCTTCTGCATCGACCCGATGGTTTCATTGATTTCACACTAAATTGTTCCCCCACATTTTACAACAAAATTGCGCCCATAAAAGGATTAACTCCCTTTATGTCAACGAAACAATTTCAACGAGTGAGCATAGAGCAGTGTCTATGGAAAGAAATCCTTTCTCAGCAAAGAATCAGACTTTTTAAGATCTTACAGAGTATATATTTCGCCTAAGATTTAGGCATTATCAGCTCTTATTCAAATAGAGCGCCTACTTATTAGTTCCAATTGGCGATGGCATCTTTTCTAGCGTATTGTTCACATATTACACTTTTTTACCGGCTTAGGTATTGGGGGCCCCTAAATGTCAGGGGCCCCTGGCTGTAGCCCAGTCAGCTCCCCCCTTAATCCGCCACTGTTTCGCAGTCAACATATTTGAGGTGATAAAAAACACGTTTCAGTTCAGTTGTGAATAGCTGTGCGTTAAGCGTTGTCTTATCCATTTAGAAGGGCTGCCAGACTGAATTATTCCTCACCAAGTGCAACGGTAGTATGGTACCACTGGAAAATGGAAATGGTCACTTGCCTACCACATGCCATAAGTGTGAGCTAATGTTTGGCAACAATGGGTTGTTAAATCATAATGTTATAACTGCTGCAGGCCTACTGTCCTAAGCGCAATGCTGGCAAACAATTTTACATCCACGTATTTTGCGATTTTTGAGCTGGTTAATTTCATGTGCTTTGGCTCAACACTCAGTTACCGCCACAAATAATTTCTCAACTCGCGCCCGCTCCGCACTGGCACCAAGTACAACCCGCTCCCGCCCCGCAGTAAGTTCAACCCGCGCTCGCACGCATAGCACTGCGGGTTCGCACGTCCGCCCCGCAACCCACCCCGCGCTGGACTTTATTAGCCATACAGAAGTGCCCATTACACAATCGATGTTTGCACATGACCGACAATGAGATGCAAAACACTTCACTTTGTCATCACCACAAGTGTATCGTCATTCACAAGAGCAAAAAAGTGCTTAACCATACAGTAGCGTATTATAGATTCGGTGTTTGCACATGACCCACCTTGAGAGGAGCAAGGCACTTTAACAGCGCTTCTTACTTCTTGTATGCGTGGTTTGTATACATATTCTTTTGCACTTCTTCGCAAATTTCGAACTGCAAGTTACTGCATTGACAAGAGTTTCTCAAATCCGTTGAGATCGTTTATTGTGTTTGCTTAAATGTTCGGCCTTGTCTATGACCAGCGAAACAAGTCTGCTCTATTGTGCATCATGTCATCAAAGTTACAGAATTGGTTTGACATTCATTGATCCAATCTCTATCTTTACTCAACATTGTTATACCCCACGTATACTTAATAACATTCAGCACAGTTCGTCATTATTTATATGCAGCACCGGATTTAGACGCCGGATTTAGAATTTCCAAAAGAAGTTTCAGAACAACAGTTGGCTGTGGATGGACATCAAGTATGAATGTGAACCTGGGTGTATTTGAAACATCCTTGGCAAACGAGCATAAAGTGATAGCTACCTGGTTACGCTGTAAGCAATAAGTTTTTGGTACTCAATATCGCAAAGTCACAACAGTCTTTTCACACTCTTTTGTGAACTTTGTAAATGCAACCACACGTAATTCACTCAGCTTCAAAATCATTTAGTCTTTTTCTGCAAAGAGGAATATTTCTGACGAATTTCTTCATTTATGAGCATTACTGGTCAGCTATAATTACTACAAAGTACTACACTAAGCTATGTACAATACACTGATCATCGTATCACAGTTGATTTGCAAAGCTAGTACAGAACCTATAATGGAGTCAGAAGTCAGCGCTCTAATGCCAAAGTCATTGAGATATTGATAAAGATTTACCACTGTTATGTAATGTGAAAGGATTCCCGCCTTTCCAGCCGAGAATTATCTCAACCGAAACATAGATTAATTAAACAAACTTGCAGGCCCTCTCATAAACTGAGCTATGCCACCAGCTCGTATCTTGTTGCAGTTGGGTAAGGACAGCTTACTGCATGTAAATACAGTATATCATACCAGTAGCGCAACTGACGGTTGTAAGAGGGGCGAATTTTCCCCTTCGCAAGCTATATGTAAAAACCGTTCTCCCACCGAACTTATATTTCGCTCTTAGGATTCTTTTGGTTTTCAGTACGTTGTTGTTTCATGTGTTTTTCGGATTATTTTCCGGTGATTCAGGGTTTTGGTTTAGCCACCCACATCCGGATTTACCATCATTTCTCAAGTTTTTTTTTGAGTGTTGGGTAGTGAGCCCTGTGCAGTGGCCAGTGGGCCCTTTAATCTAAGTTTACCACCCTGGCTCAAAACTTTAGTTACGCCACTGATGATAGCGATGTAAAATAAGAAATGTAAAAAGGAGGATATTTTGACATTTTTGAGTGTCATCGGAAATTATTTCATTTCTCATGAAAACGTAGACATCTAGACTACTCCAAAAAGAGGACGTATGGTAGCCTTACCTAACAATGCTACTCATATGCGACCTGCGCAAATCTAAGTAAGGTAGTAACAAGTAGATACGAAAGCTAATGCGTTCTACGTGGCTTGACCTTGCTCTCACTAAATTAAGGTCCCTGACCGACTTTCAGAAAAGCAATAAGTGTAATAGTTGTTTCGTCACCCTATCAAAAAATATTCAGGTGAAATACTGCCGTCTGGACGACCGATAATTTAATAGCCTCAACAAACAAACTTTCCTCGCTCATCAAAATGACTACGTGGCACGCACATGTCGTATCCTACATATGGCTAAACACATAGACATGGTGGGGGGCCCCTTTTTGTAGGGGTCCTGGGCCCGGGCCCCTTGGCCCCTCTAAATCCGGCGCTGTTTATATGTGTAGTCTAGTGCTATTGCAGTGTGTTTCAACCTTTTTGCTGCAGCGGAACCCTTCGCAAATGTCTGCCTTGCTCAAGACAGGGCAGCTCAAACTATGGGCCGCGGCTCCGAACGGGGACGCCAAATGTAATTTTGGGGTCGAGAAACAAATGGCTTGACAAATCAAACATACAAGTTTTTATAAACTTTGCAAGAAAGCTGGAAGTAGGTCTGCAGTGAATTTATTTCTAGTGCATTTTTAGGGGCAATGCAGTGCTTCATGCTGTCAGCTGTTTACTAGGATGTCTACCTGACCTATCAAATGATAATAATTCACCAAGCACAACAAGTCATGCGTTGTTACATCATGATGCTTTTAATGTAGGCCTACTGACCAACTGACCTTGTTGCGTTCATTCCGACACGAAGACATACAGTACTTGTGTTTAGAACTCTAGGTCTAGAGGGCTAGGCTAAATGCTTTCAGAGCACACTGAGTAGTTTTAGACTAACGTTAAAGCTTCATAAACAGTTTCAGAAGTACTTTGGACTTTGAATCAGGAAAAGATGGATCCACAAACCACACACAATTGATACTTCAGGTCAGGAGGCGACACAACTGCCATGGCCAGGATGAGTTTGCGAAGTTATTAAATGATCAAAGTTTGCAACTGGAATTTTCAAAACAAAGTTTATGTTATTTTTGGATAAGGAAAAAAAGTGAATGCCCAGTCATATCGGATCAAGTGATTCATTATCTTTTAGCCTTTTGCACAACATTTTTGTGTGAAGCGGCTTTCTCAAAATTGATTATCATCAAGTCCAACAACCAATCCTTTTTGAAAAATATTAAGAATGTCCTTCGTCTTGCGTTGTCTTGTATCACTCTTACGAATGGATAATCTTTGTAAAAATCATCAAGTGCATCTATCGCATAGTTTTGCTTGATAACATCTACAAACTGAATTGTGTTTTGTTATTTTTTCGCCTTACTGTTTCCATTACGTGGTAGTTTTATTACTGTAGGTAGAGGTACTTTCGTGGATTCAGGTCCGTCGCCAGGATTTCGCAGCAGGGTGGGGACAAAAACTAAAACGGGGGCCACATTTTTAAATGCAGTATTACATGTATGCAGCAACCGGGGGTCGAAACATGAAACGGGGGCACGGAATTTAAATGGGGGGGACGGGCACCATTGGTCCCCTCCACTGGCGACGTCCCTGCGTGGATTGTGTGCATTTGTATGATTTCGCCATAGATGAAAATGCCTCTTGAGATTTGTTATTGGACGCTTACATGTATCATTAACATCTATGCTATTCAGCTGTAACTCTTCCCGTCACCAGCGCTTCATGCGAGAGTTTTTCAAAAATGAAATCAGTGAAAACATTTCCCAGAAATTCCATGACCAGTGAAAGATTGGATAGCACTGATCTGCAGTTGAAAGGCACGAGCTGAAAAACAGGTTTAGGTGATTTTGTTGATGAATTTGACAGTTGACATGATATCGAAGGATTAAGTTACATTGAGGTGATGATGATATAAAATTGTAATATAGACTGGGCAGGGATCTGTGTGAAAATTATGTTGCTCATTGCCTAATGCCTATTTGTCTGAATCTTTTTTGGTTGAGAGTTATTGCGTGTTTCGCTTATGACAAGACAGTCATAAATCAATGCAGGGTTGAAAAGTCAGCTTTTGAGGATCAGTCAGAGGAAAGTTCAGTGTGAATATTAAAATGAACGAGGTTTAAGGAATATTCTGCAAAATGAGTTTTACGCCTGCTATTACATCTTGCTAGCCTAAACGCACGCCCTAAACGCCGATGCACATCCAGGGCCGGGGCAAGCCATTACAGCGCACTGGGCAAGATCCATTTTCAGCCCTGTCGTTGGTTGATGACGTCATTCTGTTCAACCTGTCCAATCAACCGTCGCACAAACTTTTTACAAAATTAACAAAATTAATATCTCTTTGCACTAGGGTTGCTAGATCACTTGAATCAGCAAAAAAAATTAAAGATCTATATTCGCGCGCTATGGAATCACCGAGGAATTGCGATCTGACAATGAACCACAGTTTTGAATGCTTTTGCCGAGTTTTGACAGACGACATCGAGCTCGAAATCTGCTGCCGCTGCTGCCAGAAACTTACACTTGACTGCAGTAGTGAAGCCAGGATGAGGTCGAAGAGGCCATGGTTCCCGAAACAAACCTGTTAAGATTTTACTGGTCCTTTATATCAATTTTCAACTGTTAGAAAGTAAACGGAAAATAACCGTTGGACTCAAGACAACGTCACTGACTGACAATGTCTGTGACTGGCCCCTCCCAAACAAAATTCCTGACTGCACTACTGCTTGGCTGAAGCATGATTCGCTCGCTGACACTCGAGTATCTGCACCGGCACCCGGCAGCTGCCCCACGTTCGTACATTGTAGAAGGCGGAGGCCGGTCAATCCGTTGGAACTGCCGCGCTAATATTGCGGCTCTCTCTGAGGCTGTGACGACGTAGTAGCGCAGTGTGAGGAGATGGATATACTTCTGCTACTCCTGATGATTGTGCAGTGTTTACGCGCTATGGTCTACGAGTAAAAGCGCCGTGTCGATTGAATTTATAACTTAATTCACAGCAGCTATCCTTTGCCGTAATGTTTTTGATTTTATTTTCTTTATCCGTTGTTTACTTGGTTCGCCCGTATATGCTTCTTTTTCTTAAAGAGAGGGGTTGTAGTGGAATGGGCCGCCCTCGCGCTGTAATAAGTGGAGCGTTTCTGGCCGAAGGCGGGTTCGTAATAAACCTTTGTTGCACTCATCGCAGTTGCTGAGTTGGTTGGTGCTTTGCCTGTCGAGTTGAACGTGTTCTGGGTTTTCGACTGATTGCGCAGTAACAATGCAATAATTCCGTACATGCACCTAAGCCAGCCGTTCCCATACTTTGTTTACTCACGTACCATTTTTCGTTTCGTACAGCGTTCTGGTACCACCCCCATTTAGAAAATTCCAGAACTCACAAATAAACAAGAAAATGGATGAAGTTGTCTTTTCCCGACCAGTTGGTCGATGCGAGGAATCACTTCGCTGACAGCGCATCGGAAATCATGAATGTTCTGGCTCTTCGCTTTGACGGTCATCATAGCTGAGATCCTCTGCTCGTATCTTCCACGGAGACGGAAAATCAATAACTGGGGAACCGCTTAGGGTACGCTGCATTAGCGAGGGTCTTCATGGCCCAGATGTGCTGTATATCTTATTCCCTCTCGTAGGATCTGGTTGTACGCGTATAAGTTTTTACGCGCTTTGGTGCTTTGATGTGGCATTAGCGGCAGGTAAAAACAAAAGTAGACCCAAACTTTCCAAACACCGTAAGATAAAATGCTCTCACTCTCAGAGACTGACAGTTTCGACAAAATTTTATGGCATCGTGAATTGTGAAATTAGTAGCCAATTCGTTGCAAACATTTAGGCTACAGTGCGGTTTGAGAAGTGGGAGCATTAACTTACTTTGAGTTCAAGCTTCGAAAGATCGTCTGTAGATTTCCAACCCTGTTTCTAATTCAGTAGTAAACAGCCATGCATGAACGATGGATACAACTGCTGTGTTCGGTGAATCGGTGGAGTACAGCAGAGAGTTTCTATCAGCAGCTGTGTGGGCACGTTTCGTAAGACTAAAACGTATTGTTGAGTCAGAAAACAGGTTCGGCTATGACCGTACAGGACGAATAGGTTGCGCTGGCCTTGTTTAATGTGAGATTGCACACTAAACATTTTAGCCGTGAAGCTGGACTTCTTTTGTTTGAGAGAGATTATACCGTTTATTTTAGATAGATGAACATTTCTGACTGGTTTTGATTTATACTCAGTAAAGGGACGATTCGACCCCCTGGCAAGCTTAAACGAAAGAAAACGGCCACCACTTGGCGTATACAGTAGCATTGCCCAATAACTTCACTTCAAGGAAACGGAGAAAAGGTTTATAGGCGAACTGACGTTATAGTCAAAGTCGTTATATGCGAATTCTATTGTATTCCGGTTTTAGAATTCTTTAGGTTTTCAGTAGGTTGTTTTTTAGGTTTTTCGGAGTATTTTCCGGTGATTCAGGGTTTTAGTGTTGCAATCCACATCCGGTTCACCATCATTTCTTAAGTTCTTTTCTGAGTGTTGGTTAGCGGGCCCCCCACAGTGGCCAGTGGGCCCCTTTTAGCTAAGTTCCCGACCTGGATCAAACCATTAGATACGCCACTCTTTATACTTTGAATATAATCAAACGCTGCAGCACATTCGGGCCTGTTGCGATGGACAGCAATCGGGGGTACTGCCCACGCAAATTTTTTCCTCACACCCTTTGGCGCATTTCTATACACAGCATGATCATAATCATTGTATCATTGAATTCTATACTCCTGTTACTAGTTTCTAGGCCTATATCCCTTGGCGCAACATTTTCGCTATCATCACAGCGATACCCTGAGTATATTTTGGCTCTCAAACGTGCAACGGCGTTTAGCCATTTGGTTTACACCAAGCCCGTAGCCAGGTTTTATGGTTTGAGGGAGAAAAAATACACATTTAAGGAGCAAGGACTTTGGTTTAATTATATGTTTTCAAATTAATATTTTGTTGGCACAAAAAATTGGGGGGCATTCCCCCGTGGTCAGGGACCTGATCCAGACCGCAGTGTTTTTTGAAACTATAGATTGATTCTACATCCAAAAATTCTTAGTGTGTGCAAATGTAAGAAGAAACTTTTCAAAAACTTGATAAGAATAAGCAATTTTGTCATGATTTTTAATGTTGATTCTGGAAAGCATGGTTTAGATTAGGTGGTGGACACCTGATTTTTTTAAAAACTACGCCCTGAAACAAACCTAATTTAATCAGTATCCGCATTTCTCAATGACCGAGGATTCAGATTTTCGCTTGAATCCTAAAGGATTTGATGAATTTTATTTTGCTTCAAGTTTTTCCATGATAGCATATTTTGTTTATTACTTAAAATTTATTTATTGCTTAACTAGTTTGCAAACTCCTGCCACTTTTTGATGCCTAAAAATTGCAAAAGTCTAAGGTTTCTTCTTTGAGATAAGAGATAGAAGCGAGTAAAAATCTTTAAATCGTCAATTTTGTTAATCTGTGTAATGCAATAACATGAGCTAATAGCTCACTGTGATTCTCAGTTGCAAGTGAAAGATTGGCAGGCAATATAACAGCACATTGTTCATTGCTACAGATTTCATTGGTTAGTTAATGATAAGATTGAAATGTGACCGAACTAAAATTTTTATCAACTTTTCCACCGACACGCAAAGCCTGGCACAAACTTGGCACTTCATGAGTTGGTTCTCTAACGCAATCGTGATCAGGACTCTGAAACAATAACACAAAGTTACTATCAGAATTCTTTTTAGGCATTATCCACAATTTTTTAAAGACTGAAATAGGAACAAATTTACAGTTCTGTATAATGAAAAGCCTTTTGTATTTGAAAAACATCTGTTAATCCAATCCTCAGGTAGAAAACGAACAGTCTGGTTATATTGTGCTATCGCATAAGAATGCATTTTCACAATCGTCACTTGGGTACCGGCACATATGTCCTGCAAGCTGCAAGTTGTGGGTCGTTGCATTTTTTTCAAATGGTTTAAATATCCAACACTTGTCATGAGCTTGAAAAATGTACCGCACAATCTTGCGAGAGATAATTACAAATTTGCTGTTATACTTTCCTTACAGGATTATTTACACACCAGTTGTCGAGTGTGAACTCTCAGTTATTTTCTCAGGGGTACTGTAAAAACAAGGCGAGAAAAGAATATCCTTCCACGATTCAAACGAAAGCACAACGCTCCAAACATTTGTCAACATATTAAGATCGTAAACTGTTAAAGGAATGTATATTGATGAATTTTCTGAGACTGCAAAATACAAAACTACCAATGCTATGACTTCGCTTCCAACACAAGCTCCAGCGAAAAACCCCGACCTTTTCATAATCAGCTTCATTCGCTTGGCGGTGTTTGTGGTAACTTTTGCACGCAATGGGTAAAAAAATAAAAATAACATTGATGCTTGCCCAGTGAACTCTATGCCATTGATCAGAAAAAGCGGCCACATAGTAAATTCTTCACTTGGTTTCAAGATACAACCATAAATGGAGTCAACAACCTTGTCAGACACTGCAAGCCCAATTGCTAATACTAAATATCCCATGACAATAATGGTAATACTTCCCCAACTAAAGCAACTCAACCACTTGCTCTGTAATGGTTTCATCGCAGGATGCTGATACAAAGAACGCTGTCGAAACCAGAGAAAAATGTATGTGCATCCCACAGTGACGGAATAACCCTGTAATGCAACGTTTATCGTTATGTCGCAGGAAACTGGAGATCCGTTGTTGGAACCCAAGTGGAAAATAACTTGGGATGGTATAAGACGAAGTAAGCTGCAGAACGTTGCGATTACTGCACAAGTGTAAACCGCTCCAGCGTTATATTTGTGAATGTCCAATCGATTTTCTCTTTTCCATATTCCCGTCCGTATCCCATGCACAACGAGGCTTGAGGCGCTCCAGATTACAGAGAGAATTGCGATGACGTTACATATTTCCGCCATTATCCATTCTACTTGATAAAACCGTTTCCACTCACTTATCTCCAAGCTTGCTGCCAACGTAGACTTCATTATATTTGCTTCGATCCCTTCAGTCGTCTCTTCAGCAAAAGTAGCCATTATCTCTTAGTTCCGAACGCTCTGATTTGTAGCAACAACCACCCTAAGATTTAGTAACACTGTCGTTCATGAAATAGAGTTATTTGCAAATTTTAATGAAAAGCAAAGCCAGAGAGATTAATACTTTTGAGCGATTTATTGCAGCCTACGCATACCTGACCTTCACAGGCCTGAGAGGTCAAAGTCCTCAGCAATCCGTGTGTTTCATTCATTTATTTTCATGCCCGCTTTTCCTCTGGGGATGGTCGCGGGGCAGCGGTCCTAGAAGGACTCCAAATACCTAACGGTTTTTAGCAATCTCAGATGGACCTGCTGGCTTCACACCAGGGACCAATAGTAACTCCACGTGATCTTTGGACGACCTCTGGGCCGCATTCCGTGGGTGTAGCAAGCAAGGCTTTTCTTGCAAATCTTTTGTGGGGTATTCTGGACACATGGCCGAACCAACGTAGCTGGAATCTATCGATTCGGAGAAGTGACTAGACGTTCAAAAAATCCGCGTGTCTTCTCCCAAAATATTTCATGGGACGTAGCGGAGTTTTCATTAAAAAAAATAACACACATCAAACCGGACACGTCTAAATGCATGCGATGCCATTTGCATTTATAAGTTTGATTGCAACGTACCTCGTGTATATACAATAGTTTGGCCTCAGAGAAAATCTTGCAAGTTTGGAGTTTTGTCTGTAATTGGCAAAATAGTACACGCCTAACTTAAAAATATATTGCAAGAGTTAAACATTTATGTTTTCTATTTACACAACATCATCTTCATCATCAGCGCCATCATAATGTTCATCGTCAATAACTTCGCAAAACGTTTTGAAGTAATTTCGAGTGAGGATATTATTTGTTTTTCACTTTGGGGTGTAGTCACCTCTGCGATGTTTTTATTTTGGTTGCAAAAATGACATCAACATCAACTGCATGAAGCGTAACTACAGTGCGCCGAACAGCAACGCTTGAGGAGTGGAGCGTATAAGCTATTTTGAATATTACAGATTCAAAATTCTAAAAAAGTAAAAGCACATCACACAAAGGAAATGTTATCTGAACGGAATCAATCTCTACAGATGTGCACATCAGCAATCTTTGGGAATTTTATTGTTTTATTGAATTGTTTATTTGAAAACAACACCAACTCTTCACCTGCTATGGCAGCTGGATTTTATCAGACCGAATTTCAAGCAGCAACAAGTGTAATTACAATCTTACTTTTCCTTTTGTTTAAATCCGAGCCTCGAAATTTTGTTGATCCCGGTGAAGCCTTAGTGTCAAGTACATAAAAACAGAATGTTCGAGTTTATCATTTTCGACGACCCTACTGTTTTCAGCGTGACCTTCAAAAAAACTATGCAAATGACTTTATTGAATGAGACCAAGTGCTAAATAATGCTTATGTCATGAATCCAGCTATTTATGTCCTACATCCACCTGGTTGGCTCTGCACATAAACCCACATTCGACGCGTACGCTTTAGGAAAATGACAAAGCATTTGTCTGAGTAACAGCTATGTTGTTACGTTTAGACATCATTTAACCATTCGCCACAGTCTTTCCACCTCTATGACTGTTGCTACATTCCATGTCAGCCCGTAGAACAGTCCGCAACGTAAAACGCGCTTCAACCTTTAGAATTTCCGCAGCAAATACTAAACTTCTGCACTTTTTTGACTTAAATTACGATGGAAAGGAATGGTGGAACGTTATGGCATACAATAGTGATAGAAGTTAATGCCATGTTTGAAGCTTCATGTTATTTTATTTTAAATTAATTACAAGCGCTCGAGGAAAGCTTCTTTGCCAAAGGTCGAACACGCATTTGACAAATATTCAACAGCATGTGCTGTGATTTGCTTGTTCGGATCAAAGCGCTGTTTTATTCACAAAATCGTCAATATGCGAGACTCTTGCCATAGCAACATTCTATGCTTCTTTGATAGAAGCAAAAGATAGTTTCTGCCACAAGACGTTTTGTTTCCACAAAAGCTCAAGTGCGCTTAACCCAGGGGCGTAACGAGGTTAGATGGCGCCCGGGGCAAGAAACAAGTTTGGCGTCCACATGTTCGAACCTGATGTCTTTCGGAAGCAAATGAACTGTTGAAGAAAGTACTTGTGACATTTTTGGGATTTTTTGGCGTCCCCGCAGTGATTCGGCGGCCCGCCTTAGTGATTCGGTGCCCGGGGAATTGCGTCCCCCTTGTCCCCCCTCGTTACGCCTTTGACTTATCCATCTAACTGCTTTTTTAACTCGCAAAATTTGGTTCTCGAACTTCCCATCTCTCAATTTGATTGCACCATATATACTCTGGTTATATAGAAGTGTGTTTAGGGCACCTAAACGTTTGCTTAGCATATTGAGTGCACTGTTCTGTTTCTGATGGCCATGTGTTAGGTATGCTACAGCCACGAGATGACACTGGCTATATTCTCACATGGATATTTTTGCAAGATACAGGATTCGGCAGTGCTAGACAATATCAATTGAGAGCCACTGGTTTAGTCGTTTCTACTGCTGTCTTTTACTTTCCGTGGTAAAGTGGTCAGCTAGGGTTGCAATTTTTCAATCAGATTCTCTTAATTGGCTACTTTACTGTTCCAGCGTTTTATATAACTTTATACTTCATGCACTTTGCAGAGCTGATGATGCCTATCTAGTAGGCGAAATATATACTGTTGCGATCCGAAATCCCGAGCGGCATGTGCGCAAAGCTTCACACCGTGGCAGCAAGCAACAATAGAGTTCACATGCCATGATCACTCTATTATTGCTTGTTCGCGCCACA
>JGI24022J15233_10006404_pt1 | contig 12739 bp, 11 predicted proteins | sample Ectturendosymbi2_FD_15233 | JGI IMG/M metagenome (IMG submission 15233)
CGTGAATAAAGTTTACATATCGCAAGCGACTTTTTTCATGGCGGTTGCTGCATGCATCCAACATTGTATTTAAAAATGTGCCCCCTTGTGATTTTTGGCCCCCCCTGCTGCGACATCCTGGCGACGGCCCTGATGCTGTACAAATTTTACCAGCTTTCGCTGCCCTACTTAGTATTTGGGGTTTTCGCTTGTCCAAATATTTGCAAATGCACACACGAAGCAATAAGATAAACTTGTGACTCACCATCAGTTGCTTTCAAACCTCCAGAAACAAAGAGCATTTTACCAAATTTCGTTCGGTTGGCTGCTTTTCCATAGTCCGTTATCTGTCCAAAGTGTACAGTTGATTTTAGGATTTTTAGCTGCACAACTTGCTTTGCATCACAAAAGTTTCCAAAAACTAAACGATTTTCATCAGCAATTTGCAGTTTGAAAAGGAAGTTCACTGCTGCTGCTTGTGTGAAAATGCGTTGCTTGTGTGAAAATGCGTTGTTTTATGCAACGGACATCTACAAACGTCCTTAGCTGGCGTATTCAGTAGATTGCTTTTTAAAATCTTTCCCTTTATCTTTGTCCCTATTAAATAATATTTAACTTTAAAATAAAAACGTGGCAACAGAAACACTTGGTGAAAAAACCTAAAATCCTAAAACCAAAGCTGTTTTTCGAAACCAAGTTGCTTAAAACGGCCAATGTTTACAACACGAGTTCAACTTAATACCATGGGCGATTTTTCTTGAATAGTGAACAAGTGCATATGTGGGAAAAATATTGGCAAACCAACAGATTGCTGGATTTCTCTGTATCAGTTACAAATCTTTGGGCCTTACTCTCTTTTATTTTTGTTTTTTAAAACCCTTGCAGCTGTTTTAACGTTGCTTGAGATTTCCGAATGGGGCGTTCCCCAACGCGGAACTAAACGGAGAAATCAATTTTCCTTCACATTCCTGCGTGTTGGTTCTAATGTAGGGTTGGTCAAATAGCGACCCGCGGGTCAAATGTGGCCCACCACAGCGTTTTCAGTGGCCCGCGGAAGCATTCAGGAAGTATGTTCAAATTTGAGATTTCCTCCAACCTAGTAACTTAACCGATACTTGCTTCTATTTCCATTAGAAGCTATTGCCCTACGCTGAATGCGGCCTTCGCAAAGTGGCCCCCAAGCCAAATTAATTGCCCATCCCTGTTCTAATGCATTGAGCTACAAAACAGCCAGGTAGGAAGAGCTTGCAACTGTTGTCAGTTGAGTTTTGTTCTCGGCACCTACGATTTGAAAAACTTACTCTGCAACACTTTCAAGGTTGCGGCTCAGAACCTGAGGCTCTGAATACATGTTTGTTTGAGTGGGTTTTCTTTTGATTACTGCTGTACTTTTCCCTTTTTGGAAATCTTTATATCTTTCTGTTAGCGTCCAATACATTAGCAATACGAAGCAGTTTGTTGATTAAAGTACAGATATTTGTTTCAAAGGATAACCTGTGTCTGATTACCACACATAATTTTTCAGCTGCAGCCTAAATGTTCCTTTATTTCGTTGAGCGGCGTTTAATGGCCAAGTCAGTCTCACCGACCGATTGTGTAAAACGCTACTAACTTTAGACAAGTAAAAATAAAGCACTCGGTCCTGACGTAAAACAGTTGCTAAAGGCAATTTTTTAACAAACAAAGTTTACACCTTCACTTTGCTCAGTCGTTACACCTTTGAGGTAAACATTTCTTGTATTGGCTTGGCGACTATTTCGAGGCGCTGGGATATTACAGGTAGGTACAGGATCGCAATCAGCTGATACCTTCGGGGTGGGGGGGCAAAATGATTACAATTGTTTTACCTAAGAACTGAAAACGTTTTTTTCGCTTTCAAAATGTTTTAGGAAAAAAATTGCTTTCCTGCCTACCTTAGCTGTTCGTGCAAAGCAAGAAAAAATACTATTTGCCCGACGATAGATGACCCCTATTTAGTATTTGAATGTAACTTTATTTTCAACTATTACAACTCAGATCTACAAGTGCATCAAACAAGTTAGGTTGTAAAATGAGACTTGTAGGCCTGTATATTTATATTCTAAGTCAGGGGCCTCCAAACTTTATTGTCAGACGGCCACATAAGCTAGTACACAACAACTCGGAGGGCCGGACATCTTACCTAATGTGTTTTGGGATATGTTACATTCTACCAAATCAACAAATATTTCGTAAACATGTTATTTATTCATTATTGACAAATGCATTCGCAGGCCAGATGAAATGGCTTCGCGGGCCGCATTTGGCCCGCGGGCCGTAGTTTGAAGACCCCTGTTCTACGTTAAGGATATTGCAAGGATATTAGGCTCGTAATTAAAAGGCATGCAGCGAAATCTCACTACGATCTTACCTGGTTGTCTTTTCAGTCATTGCACTGCCCGAAACATCACATACATCAAAACCGCGCTGCTGTGGCCTAATGCCACGACCTAAACAACAAGCACTTAGTCGTTACTACCAACACATTCCATAAAATCGAAATCCTATTTCATCTGCAGAGAATTAAGCCAAACAAGTGGACACTGGTGCGTCACAGTTCGGTCTGTGACGCAACAAACAGTTTTACGGAAGAGACATGAAGGTCAAGTGAACTGCTTGGATTTGTACAAATATATGGAAAAGGGATGGAAGTTTTACAATGACCGAATGATGGTGAGTGAGTAAACAGTCTGTAAAGCTTTTGTGGAAATACATGAAAATTAAAAACTTCCATTTTGTGACTGACAGCCAAGTTTGTAGAAAACTTCACAATAAACAAAATGGCACTTAAGGCGAGAATGAAGATACGTAAATCGGGTTGCCATCTTCAACAAGGGTTGGTTGCCTCTGAAGAAGCTAACAAAGTAAGCGGCAGAGAACGCTTTAGCAGCTTACTAAAGTAACAACGCCAGTCACGTGTTAGTTCAATCTTGAAAAAAGAATGAAAACCGTAATAACTATGATAAAAACATACCCATGCTGGTCAGATGGTTACGTCGAAGAAAACGAACTGTGAAAAGTGTTCAACGTGTGCAAAACTTCATACAAGATTAGAAACCTCCGTCCACTAATTTCGCGTTTTTTCCTCTCCAAAGATGATTTTGCGAGCTCTCTTCAGTATGATAACTTTGCTGTACCACCATGGGCGTCGGAAGGTTTTTTCAAGGGATGGACCAATAGTGGATTTTTTCAGAGGCAGTCAAATAGATTTTTCCAGGGGGCCAAAAGTGGTGAAATTTCATTTTACGCGCTCGAAACCAAGAAAACGAAATTTTTTGCTAAAAATTTAATAGGAAAATGTCAGATTTCAAAATGCGGGGTCTTGGCTCCTCCTACTCCCTCCTTCCAACGCCCATGTGTGCCACTGTGTTTGCGTGGCACAAAAACCTGATCGTGCTGAAAAACAGACACAGGCTTCTGCTGACTACCTTGACCTTAAAGCTTTGATTTGTGCAACAATTGCAGAGACAACTATTCCACTGAAAGTTGCCATGGTTTTTACCAAAGAAAATTCCTTACGCAGGAGATGCACGGAGGAAGAAATGGGGTCGAACTGTACTTTAACGAGGCGGGCAACAAATCGCTTTGTTACGTCGAGCTGCCCGAGTTGGTGCGTCATGTTGACGTCATGAAGAATGTGACGGAGTGCTGCAACGGTTGGCATGGTGACGACTGCAACAAACGTAAATACTGCGCTTGCTTTCAAAGAAAATCTTCTGTCAGGGGGCCGCAGGACCGAGGGTCTCCTAAGAGACCCATAAACAGCAAAGGGGGACTGCAAGGGGTTCTACTAACCACCAGAATTTCGGCAAAATTTGTAAAACTCTTAAAAAACTTCGGAATTTTTCGGATATTTTAAGGCTTTGGTACACGCATGTTTAACGTTGACAATCATTTTTTGGTTTTTAGTCTTTTCCTGGTCTTTTCTCGGAAAACGAAGGGTTTTTGTGGTTTCCGGAGGAGAACTCAATCGAGCGTGAGCCAATTGATCTTCAGAAGAAAAAAAATTAGCTTGATCTTTACCGTTCGCTCAGTTGCTTCATTTTGGCTTCGGCCGCCATCGTCAATCGTAATTCAATGAACATAAAGAAAAACTTTCTACTTCCACAAAAAGGGTTTTTAACCATCAATTGCTTTACGTCACTGTCTCTTGACCATCGCAGCTTTGACTTGTTAAAATCCAAGGAATGTTAAAAACATACCACTGCTGCACAGCATACTTTTTCCTAATTTTAAAAAGCATACTTTCCCCATATATTGAAATTGCGTTAGGAATTTCTTGACAGCCGTTGGCCTCCCATGCAAAAGTGCAAAAACATTTGCAGATATGGATTCGTGCAAAGGCATTGCTGCGTTCAGCATAAGTTGGTACTATACAATGTTGCCACAAGTTTATAAATCGCGCCGTACGGTGTTGCGAGTTAAATGCACGGTGTTGCGAGTTGGAATGCACGGTGTTGCGAGTTGGAATGCAGGGTGTTGCGAGTTGGAATGCACCGCGTTGCGAGTTTGAATACACTGTGTTGCGAGGTGGAATACATTGTGTTGCGAGTATTTGCAAAAACTTAAAGTCAATCAACACCGCTGCTTGCACACAGAGCTCTTCGAATAAAAAATCAAAATTAACCTTCTTCCAAGACTCTGCTGTCAAATTTACCAAAAAGTAATCAAGTACTTCGGAAAAACCAAAAAGTAATAAAGTACTTCGGCAAAAATTTTTTCGCTTTGATTGCAAAGTATCTACTTTTAGGCATCTTAGTGAAAAAATAGTTTCTGAATAAAGCGCTGACCTTTATGACGAGAATTTTGGAACGTGGCATAATTTGATATCTTGCCTTTGCTCTTACATTTTGCTTTGGTTACCATGAGAACTTGTGTTCATGTCAGGAAATGCTGATCGCGGCTCTTGCTACAAAGAAGAAACCTGCCTTGCGGCGTCTGACGTCATGGCTTCATCGCCTTCGAGTGCGATCGGTCTCCTCTTCACGTTTGAGACTTGTTGTGTGTTTTTGAACGGAGCCTCGTGGAGGAAAAGCGAGAAAGAGGAATGTCGTCCGTGCAAGACTGCTTCTTCGGTGGACAGAAACGCCAACCCTCCGCGTAGGACCTCAACCATCACTATTATCGTAGAAACACGGTAGCTGTGTGGAACTATATAATTACTCGGCAGTAGCATCACATTGGTTGAGCCTTCTTGGAAGTCCCCACTAAAGATTTGTCATCAAAAGGTTAAGAACCACTGTCATCAACCCAGTGATTAAGCAAAAAGGAATACTGCCCTAGACTTATATGTATTTTGACTGCAACATTTCGTAGCTACAAGTTTTCGGACTACCACGTGCCTCAAATAGCACTGGATTTACCTCAGCCGATGGATCATCGGCAGGAAAATTGAAGTCAAAGAAGCACACTGAACTATACTGCACTAAATACATTGTTCGAACCAGAGCCGTATCAGCCGCATTCCATACCCCCCAATTAGGGAGCGGGCACGCTGCCACAGGGTCCAAAATTCAGCTGTCACAGGGGCCCAAAATTCAGTCCCGTCACCACCTAGCCCCTCAAAGAAAGTTTCGACCCTCAAAAATTGAAATATGAAACACTAGAAATCAGTGAAGTTGGGGACCCTTTGAAAGAAAAGTGCTTATACATTACAGTTACTTTGGGCCCCTTTGAAAGTAAGTTATTTACACATTACAGCTGTTGTTGGGGCCCCTTTGAAAGCAAAGTAGCCTACTTATACATTACAGTTGCTGTTGGACCCCTTTGAAAGCGCAGGGTACTTTACACATTACATTTGATATTGTGGGTTTCTTTGAAAGCGTAGGACTTACATATTACAGTTGCTATTTTGGGCCTTTTGAAAGCAGAGCAGACCTGCTTACAGAATGCAGTTGCTGTTGGGCGCTTTTGTGAAGCAGAGTAGGCCCACCTGCACATTACAGTTGTTCTTGGGGGCCCCTTTTAAAGCAGAGGAGCCTACTTACGCATAGCAGTTGCTCTTGGGGGCCCCTTTGAACGCAGAGTACTGACTCATGATGTGGTTCGGAAAATATTATATGAGCGGATAATAAACTTTTCACCAAAGGTGAGGAATATTTACGGGCGAAATACCTTGAGGGGGGCTCCTGAAACAGGGGGCCCAAAGAAAGTGCTTCGCTTGACTTCCCTTAAACACATCACTGTATATAACCGTGACAATGGTCTTATATGAGAATATGAAACCGATTGAACGCGTTCTGCTTCATCGTGTATGCGTACTTTCTCACCTGATGTGTGCATGTAAACACTGTTATATAAAGGTATCTTTATATTATTAAACACATTGAAGTTGCTGATGAATTTAGTTGAAGTTGCTGATGAATTTAGTTGAAGTTGCTGATGAATCTATCACTTCAAACAACCAGATTTAACGCGATTTTTCATAATTAAACTCACACACCAAGGTCGACTAAAAAAGCAGATCTGGGCGGAAAAAACCCTCAGTGGGAGCCCTGGTCACATGCGGCAAAACGCCCACGTGTGCCTTAGTCTATATTTGTTAACATTTATAGGCGATTTGAGATGCAAAATATTATTAATCTAAACATGTGTCGTACACCAGGAGATTAACAAGTCCAGGCATTAGCGAGGTTTATGCACGCGTATTTCGGCCAGTAAAAAGCCCAATGCGCACGCTTTATAAGCATATTTCACTTAAGCTCATGATCAAGTTTATCAGTTTGCGCTAATGAAAGAAAACGTTCATGGGGGTGCACATGCTTTGACCGGGCTCATGTTTGTTCCTTCGGTAATAATATTTTCATAACTGAACGGTAGGTTTGATTCTGATTTCCTGCAATTCATTTTTGCATTTGCATTTTATTACGACATCTCTAAATAATCGCCGTCAATTAAATGACAATGATTTTACGACCCATGTCTCATTGCTAAGCTCGTTCAAAAAATTTTAGTTGGAAACTGCGAGCATATTATGGGTATTTGCCGGAAAATAGTTATAATTAATTTGCATCATATGCAAATGCTGTTCATGTTGTGAATTAAATATAAACTTTCAGAATGTCAAGCCCCTGCACAAACATGAAGGCCCTCAGTGGAAAACTCATGGCAACGATTCTGCCCAGGCCCGCAGACACGGTGAGGCATTCGGAAGAACTTACCCCCAAATCTTTTTATGCCTCCCAGATTTTGTTGTGCTCAGAAAAATTTGTTTTAAACATATGATCAAAACAATTATATTTCCCCCTTAAAAATGTATCTTCCCCCCAAACCTTAAAACCTAGCTACGGGCCTGATTCTGCCAAAATTGTGTCTGCAATTAGGATATTTTGTTTTGAAGGCCATTCGGCCTCGAGATGTAGCATAACGTCGAAAACGTTTTTTCATAAATCACCATTAGGGGGGCGACTGGTGTTTTACAAATCCCCATGAACTTAGGCTAAACGTCCTTAAACGTTTTCAATCAGCACTTCGTTTTAACCATCAACTTCGTTAATTCGCAACGAACAAGTACTTTTTGATACGGTTTTTCTCTGTGCATACTTATACATGTAGCGTATATTCTTAAACACCTATAATATTGCACTGTCATCTGTTAACATACGCAATCACACAACAATAATAATTGCAGTTGTTCATTTCTTTCAGTCACGATCCTTGGCAATGTATTCCCCTTCATTGGGTCAAGTCTATTTCGAACGGTTTCAACTTAACTACATGGTAGTCATGCTGTTCGTAATTTCTTTCATCTCGTTTCTTTACTCTTTCTGTTTGTCTTTCAGCTGTTTCGCGTTGCTCCCTTGGGACTACATTTTGGAACAGGTTCTCTATTTTCAGGAAACACAAATTTTCTCCCCAACCGGGAAATAAATGTCTTCCTGGTTGATAGTGTAATCGTTCTATTGAATATGTTCGATTGGATTCATTTCTTAACCAATTCTTTCTTTCCATTGATACAAAATGGTGAAACGTCCAACTTGAACCAAAAGTCTTCAAACAACACAGTTCAAACAACGTTGGTATCTCTTCGTAATAACACCGTCCATTTGGTTGTATAACTTTTTTCCTAAGCATTTGTGGGGGGGCCCAGAGATGGGCTGCTACGGCACTGGTTCGAACCGAGATGTGTATTACAACAAAAGCTGTAAATGACAGCTACGGCCGTCGCTTCCTGTCCCTGTATTCCTGATGAAGTATTTTGTGCTTGGTCGGGATGCATAAATAAACTGACTTGACTATTTACAACGTGAAGCAAAGTATTCCATATTTTCAGGTAATTTCGAAGATGCCTGAATCTATTTCATCAGAAATCAAATGCCTTCGTCAAGCTTATTCTTGATTATGCCGCAATGTTAACTTCAAAGTAAAAAATACGCTTTTTTGATGCAAATATACGCGCAACGCAAAAAATAAAACACAGAAACGCATTTGATCTCACCAGAGAAAAGTATTTCATGCTTGCTGTTATATTTTCCAGGGACGAAAAGCCAAACATGCGTTGTCTGGGGACTTAAACACGTGATAAACTTTCAAAACCAGAATCGTGAAATATCGGCTCCGTGTGCTTATCGATTAGTTTCTTCAAATGACGACGACTGGTAAGTTAAAATTACCAAGGTTAGCAGAAAAATTTCAATAAAAAGACAAACAGTGCTAAAAAGGCCAGAAAAAAACAAACTTTTTTGTGGTATTGCTATTCGTTTGTCATAAAAACACGTAAATTACAAGAATATCACTAGATATTTTCTTAGGATTAAGATTAGTCTCGACAGTACATATACTAAAATTGGAACAATACAGAGAAGATTAGAATGGAAAGAATTTTTCAGTTTTGTCATACTCTTAAGGATGTGTATGTTTACCGACACTTTTAAGACAAATTTTGTAAAACCCTGCATGAGTTCGTTTCATTTAACCATTTGTTTTCAAGGTGGATCGATCTTCAATTTCAAAACTGCACAGCCTCTTCTGGATGCAGTATGATCCTGCGAGCTGTGTTCAACGATGACGCATTTGTGACGTTGGATGGTGATGACGTGTTTGTCAACCACGTTTTGCTCAACATCGCGAGTGCTGTGGAGTACAAAGGTGAGCACTGAAGCGTAACGAACATTGGATTTGTGGTTTGTGTTTTAGAAGCTGTCATTGCAAAACAATTCCAAGTCCAGTCGGTATGTGGCGCTAAACAGTGAGCTTCGGGACGGGAGAAGGTCGCTGACGTTGCTAAAATTTTATGCTCCGAAAATCTTGGGAAAAAGTCTGCTTTTTGGAGGTTTGCAGTTTACAGTAGTTGAGACTCGCGCGACCGAAAAGTTTCTTGAGCAAGTTTGAGAGATTTCCGTTTACATGGCGCCAAGCATGGAGTAGTGGGTTATAATGGATTTGACCTTCGTATTTGTACCCTGCTGGAGTCATCATTTTCCTGAAGGGCGATTGCGTTTTAAATGCACACCTTAGAAACTGAGTGCACAGCTTAGAATTTGCGTTACGAAGTCAGTTCTTACAAACTTTCAGAAGCTTTCTAAAACAAGGCTTGGAAACAGGTGACTCCACCCGTGGTTATTTAGAGGTGCTGTAAGGGAAGAGGAACCTAATCAAATGTACAATATTGCTTGCTGTACGTCATGCGTTAAAATGTAAAAAGCCTGGAAAAGGGGGTTGTGGTTATTTTGCGGGAATTGCATATAAATCATCGGATCCACTATTGCTAAAGTATAAGTGAACCTCAGGGCAGGCAGTCGGTGCATAAACCCGATACCTTCCTCAGCAAGTTTTTCAGAATTTCGAATTTCCCGTAGGTTTAACTTATTATCATCAGCTTTGAAGTGCTGTTCTTCGCACTTTGGGACTGCCATGAATGAATGGATGAATTTTTGATGACTACGGAAGCCAGGCTTCAAAGTATCTGACAAATACCTGCACCCATATTAAAACTTATAATTGGTATGAAAACTCCTTGCTTTGCCAAAATCCTTTACCAAAAATGTGTTATTTTTTACTTTTTCGCAAACTCTACTGGTTTTCTGTGAGGTATTGCTCTTATTCAAACCTTTTGTTCAGGACTACATTTAAGAAAAGTTGGCAACTTTGTGAGAATACATTGTTCAAAAATGGTGGAAATATTGTGGAATGGTCACATAGTGTTCATCGAGATAGAAGAAAAAATGCAATTTCCAGGAGGACTCTGTGGAGGTTTTGAAACGGAGGAAAATTTTGTGGTTGAAGGTGTAATACATTGCAATCATTTTTATTGATTTTGATAGTATTATTTCTCTGGAGAAAGTCGTGGGGTCAGAAGCCCTAGGAGGACTTGAATTACCCTCACGGTTTTCACAAACACTTATAGCTGTGCAGACTCCACACTAAGACCTTTCCAAGAGGTCGGAGACGTAATCACGCCATTTGGTCGTTGGTTGACCTCTGGACCACTTTCCCGTGGGTGTAGCCAACAGGAACAACATCGCCAATCTTTCTTAAAGGCATTCTGGTCATGTGGCCGAACTAACCTGGCTGGGAACTCTTTGTTAGAAGTAGCTCGACCTTCAGGGCTTTACCAATGTCGTATCTGCGCACTTTGTCGCGAAGTGTCACGTCGTGAACTCTTCGCAAAAATGCCATCCCTGCTTCTTGCACTTGAGACAGCACTCTTGTTTTTTTACCCAAGATTCAAGACGATATAGATGAGAGCCTGAAAAAGGCCGATTCAAAATCTGACAGCTTGGCAACGTTTGATAAGTGTCTTTTTGTGAACAAAGAACGATATCGCGCAGGCAATGCTGCGTTTGCTTTACCGATCATATGTCAATCTCCTTTTTCTGTCTTTTGTTACTCGTGAATATTATTTCAACAGTGTTAAACTTTGTTATTGAAAGCATGGAAAGGGTGCTACAGACATGTTCTTAAAGTCCACGTTTTCAATTTATTGAAAAAATAGGGGTTTTAAAGACCTTCCTTGGCGTCTATAAATTTAAATTTAATTTGTTCTTATGAAGCAAATCTGCAATGGTAATGCACGCAAGATGGCGAAGAAACACTTGCAGATAAATTTTAGCAATTGTCGGATCAAACGAAAATGATAATTAGTATGTTAGGAATGTTAAAAATGTGGCAAAAGTATGTGTATTTTTATGAACTTGACGGTACCAATGCAGGACAGTATACAGTCTTTAAAATAAAATTTGCCATTTTTCTGCTACACTACAATTATACGAACATATTGTTTGTACAGAGTTAAACAGTTTGACAACAGAGAAAATGCAGATGAGTTCAAACACGTTTTCAAAATATTTTTATCCTCACTGCAAGAGAGGAAATGATCTCACGGAGTTAACTAAATGCACAGCTGGATCTGAGCAAGAGAAAAAAGCTCGCCTGACTTGCTCGTTTATAAAAGAGGACAAGACCTTTCTCGATTGTAGAAAAATTTTTGACATCACCAGCTTCTATGACGTAAGTTTGTTTAAGGCAAATTATATTCCAAACAAACAAAGTATGACTTAGGTGTGAACTGTTTCAATCAGGTATGCGTGACCTCAGTGTGTCAAGAAATAACAGCTGGCAGAAATAGTCACTCTGCATTCTGTCAAACAACAATGGCGGCGATGATCTTCTGCAAGGGACGAGAAGTTTCAGTCGGTCCGTGGATGGAGCGCTTGAATTGCTCTTGGGAATGCCCTCGAGGTGGCGTTACCTAATTAACATGCTTTGCGTTTAAACCCATGTTGGTTTTTTAATCTCTTTCTTCCTTTCTGCTAGTCGCTTAATCATTGCCCAAGTAGTTCACTACTAGCGTCACTCTTCATTTGTGACATCTTGCTCATTGAGTTCTCAATATTGATGATGTATACCGCTGTTTGCCACCTACCCGAGGCCTTATGGTTAATACAGCATCGCTTCAACTTGAACCAACATTGTGGTACCGCGAAGTATCCTTGAATGTTACCAAAGTATTGATGTGGAATTTGTCCTATGTGATGAATGTCATCTTCACTTTTAAAATTTACGAAACCTTTTTTATGAGGTTTCAGAAAGAAGTAACTAAAATAGAATATAGCATTGACTTTGCATCTTTTCGAAAACTTCGTGAATGTGGCGTAGAAGTGACAAACAGTTAGAGCAAAAACGGTATTTCTACGCAGGAATGATTTTTCGAGAATGTGTAAGTGCTTGCCCAGCCAAATGCCACTCATCGAATGAAGTGAAATCGGAAAGCTGCTTTGAAGATTGCATACCCGGATGTCAAGTACGTTTCACGTGAAATACCTATCAGGAAGGGAATGTTGTTTTTCGTAATTTAAAAACAACTTTTATTTCGATTAAAAATCTAAACGAAGTTGTTGATAAACGTTGATGTTATGGGCTTCTAGCAGGGACGCCGGAACGTCGGTAGGGCAGGGGGGGCAGAAAAAAGTTGAGGGCAATATAAACTTATGAAAAACAAAAAAAACGTTACCAATTATCAGGCCCGTAGGCTAACTAGAAGGGGCGCAGGGGGGTTAGTCTCCCTTGAAAAAATGTTTGCCCCTCCCTGGAAAAATGTGTTGGACAAAATTTAAAAAATGGCCCCTCTCAGTAAACTCTTCGCCTCCGTTGTCCCTCGTTTGGAAGGTCAGGGAGGCAATGCCACCGCTCTCCGACGTCCTTGCTTGCCGCTATCAGCAGTCACTGTCTCGCTACATTACCTGCCAAGATGTCTGCGTTCAAGAGTCACATGCGACAAAACGCCTAATATCGTAACTTGAAG
>JGI24022J15233_10006405_pt1 | contig 12739 bp, 8 predicted proteins | sample Ectturendosymbi2_FD_15233 | JGI IMG/M metagenome (IMG submission 15233)
CACACGATTTCGAGGTTAGTTCGGGTGAAATATTTAAACCACGTGACGTTGTTTTTAAAGATTTCTCGAGCAAATTACAGCTTGCATTTCAAGAAACGCGTAACTGCAGCAGGCATCACTTTGTCCGTCACGGTCTCGGTATAGTGCCCACCATTTGGCCCTGTATTTCACAACCGCAATACGCATTTTTTTTCAAACGCATCACCGCATTTGTCCCTGTTCAGACTTCTCAATCCATGTACGTTAGACCCGCACAAATTTTCGATGTTGCGCTGTTGTTTACACAAGTTGTCTGCCTGCTTTGAATTTCATATTTGCACTAACTGTTGCAAACCATCTATTCGCCTGTCGAATGTATGTTTCATTTCCGCTGCACATCATCACCCAGTTTGAATCGCAACAAGTCAGAAAAAGCAGGTAATTAGCTCATCAAAACTGAATCAACATTCGCATTTCATCAAGCATTACAAGTGCCTTCGGCGTTGCGAAGTTTTAGTGCGAGTTCACGAATCTGGCGCCCAAGATGCATCCGGACGTTTGTCAAATATGCGCAAGTGTAATAAAACGCAGGGAAAATTAAGAAATGCGATGAATTCAGGTTGGAATAGAAAAATAAAAGTCTCCAAGTTCAACTGAATCTCTTCGCCACAATACCGTGCGCATTTCGTCCGTCAAAAACAACGGAAACGATAGACCCGCAGATCATGTGGGACTGAAGACCTCAACAGCGTCAAAGGGCATCTCGTTCTACACAGTTGGTGCTTCCGAGGGTTTTCGCCTGGTGACACTGAGCAGGCCATTGCGGGAAATCATGATCGCAAGTGCATTGAGATAGCCTGGATCTTGTGCTGAAACGTTCTGCTCAAGAACATTCAAACGAGCTTGAAACACTTGCTCTGAAGATCTTCATAAAACTCAAAACCCAATGAGACCAATAACATCAAAAATGAGCGGTTTGTCAGAATTTAGCGCAGTGCTGAGGCTCAGCTTTATCGAATACCTCGGTTTCGCAGAAAAACACTTGGACACCTGATCGTTATTGCAAGTATATAAAGAAATCAATCCGAGCTTTGCCCTTACAATTTTTTCAGTGTTTTGTCTGCCAGTAGTTGCGTATATTCGTAGTCTTGCCAAAGACAGGTTTGCAACAACTTTTGCAGTGAAAACCGTGAAAGCAACATGCAAAACTATTTGAAAAAATATTTAAAAAAATGAGATACTTTACATTACAATTTACAAACAATCGTTACAATCAATGCATCCCTGTGTCCAAATAGGAATATGACATACCCACTGTCTCTGCAATCTGCAAAACTCGTTTTGCGAGAAGACGTTCGGGCAAGTCACAAATTACCCTTTCCAATGCCAAATGGTTTGAAAGGCTGCTTGTTTCAAATAGCTCAGCTCGTGCACACCTCCATCAATTCAATACCACTGGTTAGGCCATGCTTCTGTCTTGCAGTTATTGGTCACAACCAATGACTACCGTTAACAAAACCGGTATATTTTGTAAATACAACCCAAAGTTTCTGTTTTCCCCAAAAGGCTCAAGTCAGCTTACAAACCACTTTTATGTATAAAGGTCTTTCAGAATTTGTTGTTGCCATAAATCATCCACGACTCTTAATTCTGTTGCGCCGTGCTTACTCATGTTGAAGCACATATGGCACTGCCTCAGCCAAATCGTGCCACCAACGTTTTTACATAATGCTATGTCCATTTCACTTCACTAACAGTTGAAACATAAAATTATTGAGATCTTTGCTGAGTTTCCTCCTTCAACCACCTCGTATATTTCTCAATCAGGCCAAACACCAGGCACGAATTACCGTCTTAACAAGCCAAAGACTCACCTTGCGATTCTTATTAAATAAAACGAAACAACCTCATTTTTTATTTTCACATTAGAATACAAGTAAAATGTCTATTTTTGTTGCAATTACAAAAAAGACAAGTTATTATCATGCGTAGTTGTTTTTAATATGATTCTTGGTTGGTTCATGTGTAACAAAAATTAAATGTTTTGTCGCTTTTTTGTTGTTTTCGATCCTTTGGACGTTTTTAGCGTCTCAAACTGGATATAAGCCGAATAGGCTGATTAAACGGATCTGCTCCATAAACCTGTATGGAATGTCGGTACGCTTGCCAGCAGGCGCGTTGAAAGATATCAAGAAGAGACTCCAATCCTGCTATATCTTTGGTTTGCTTGCCATGAGTGGTTTAATCACTAAAGCTAAAGTCGAAGTGCGATGCTTCCTTTCAACGCAGAGGAATAGCGAATAGACAAATGACGTCACAAAACCTTTGCTTCCTCTTTCGAGAGATTGCTCCACCTTGGGTGTTTTCAGGTATTTCCCCCTAAAATTCCCGGTCGTCTTTCCCTACGAATGCTGGCGAGCGAGTCATGAGCAAAGACAACGACTTCAGGCCTTAAATGGAGTTGTCCGTTTTCAACTTACTGCCACGTGAGGCAATGTTTTTGTATTCAGTTGCTGTTCGTGACGTGAAAATGTTCGCTCGGCTGCTGCAGTAATATATGATCGTTTTCCATGCTGTTCATCGGGCGTATGGTATACCAGTGTGTATACTGGATCATGCACGACGATACACCACTTGAGAAATGGCGTACCAAGTGTGTAGGTGAAACTAGACCAACACCCTGAACTTTAAAATTTTTTAACTTATATAATCAACTACAGATCAGTGTTTCTCAAGGTAGGAGCAATCTCTAGATGGGACACGGAAACATTTTTCTGCAGTGTGACAGCATTTTGGTGGGACATTTAATAAATTGATATATGGAAAGCATTTATATCAAGATATTTGAAACACAGGACCTTTTTACGCTCTTCATTTCATATTCAGTCTAGTCATGAAGTGAATCAAGTGGGACATGGGAGAAAAAAGAATGAGAAACATTGACGTAATAATATAATTGGTAAGATGTACAGGCTTTTGAAAAATCTCGGAAAGGATTTTTACCACGGCAAGAACGGTTGAAGAGCATTGGTTTACCCAACTGACGTAAGCTAGACATGTAATATATAGGCTGTAACAACAGAATCTCTTGCTGCGCTGAGCATTTGTCATGCGACGCCTTTGAGTGGGTGCCCTTTGTTCTAATTACCAGGTTTATTGTCTAGAATAGAATTGTCTGTGTCTTTCGCCGTGTGCGTCTCGATTCCAGTTCCCAATGAAGTTGATGGTTTTTGAAGCAAAGGATGCTCTTCATACTTTGGCCGCACCTTTCGTCACCACTTTTCACAGTTTGATGTTCTGATTTTGCTCACAGCAGATATTAATTCTTACCTTTTCCATTCACGAGCAGATTACGCCACTTTGTTTTGCAAATTCGTTGCGAATGGTCAGCTGCTTGCCCTTTCCACCAGTGATATGGAGTCACTTTTAAATGAATGTAATTATGTACAGTTTGATAATTGTAGTTGTAACTGAGGTTGCTGTAACTGAAGCCATCCAGTGGTGTGAAAATCGTGTCTCGCAGCTCATTTTTTTGCCCGTGAAACCAAAAATGATGGCCACGCGAATGTTTGCTCAAAATGACCCACAAAGTCAAACGTAATGGTCCTCTTGCACCGGAAAACACCTTTTGCACTGGTGTACCAATTAGCAAATGCACTGAAAGCAGAAGTTGTCTGCGAGGACAGCAAGTTCGCCCATCACTGCCGTAGACACTGTGTAACGAATTTTTTTGTTTGCTGTGTCATCTGCAACATGTGTGTCAGAGGACTGCCCTCAGGCTGCATGGTTCTGGTGGCAAGACTACGCTTTCTGATTAGAGAATGACTTTCTGGGGAAAATTCTTGCACAAAGAGGAACCGTGTGGCAAGTTTTTTTTCACTCACAAGTTGAATTTATTGGCGCGAACAAGTGGAAGTTAAAAAACGCCAAAAAACATGCCAGGTTGTCCAATCGAGCATACCATGACAGTTACTTAATTTTTTCCCACGTTTTGACGTCTGTGGCCGTGGTGGAGTTAAATTGTAAGGTATGATGAAATTAAATGAAGACAAATTTCATAAATTTATATATGGGTTGTATGGGTCCACTAAGTTATCAATACAGTTGCGCATAAGTGCTGGATCGCAACCGGTGTCTATCGTAGCTTGTGATGCGCAAGACTCGGCGTGGCAGTGAAAGTGTAAACCCAGCAGATAAAATTGAACTCTTCTCAGATTGCCATAATCTTTTCACATTGAAGCAGATGATTTTGGTCTGCAGCAATTTTAACGTGACGCCTGAAAGACGACATTCAGCATCCTTAGACCAACCTCTGTGTAGCTGGACCACATTAGCTACCGTAGGTATGGTCCACGCGTGTCAAAACGATCTGGACATAACAGGACCTCGTCGTGATTAAACCTTTTTCTGATTTTGTAAAAAGTTTTCTTGTATATTGTATCAGCCAAAGATGTCGGTACCTCATTTTTAAAACTCGTACTGACAATTTATGCTCAGAGAAGGGGTCTCCAAACTGCGGCCCGCAGGCCAAAACCGGTCCGCGGAGACATTTTGTCAATAATGAAAAAATAATGTATTCACGAAAAGTTTATTGATTTGTAGAATGTAACATATCCCGAAACAATCTCATTGCGTAAGATGCCCGACCTTCGAACTATTGTGTAATAGCTCATGTGGCGCCCTGAGAAAAACGTTTGGAGACCCTGGTTTAGAGCATTACGGTTTATTCTATACGTGTACGACTGATTAAAAATATTTTGTTCATAACTTTTGGTTATTGGCGAGAAAAAGGTTGATATCCGTGTAGTTGATACACATAGTTACTTTCTGTAACCTTTGTGAAAAGCCACAATTTCGCACTTTTTTAGCCCAGAGCGTAAGCGCGTTCTTTACGCAAAAATTGAAGACTTGAGCCAAAACGGGAGTTAAAGCATTTTCGTACACTTTAAGGATGTGTTGCTCACGGATGTGGATAAAAGGCTATGGGAACTTGTTCGAAAATATTTAATACAGAATTAGCACGGACACACGGTTGATTCCATATTTTACCCATGATTATTAAATGTAATCTGGATTCAAGCAAGTACAGTATACTGTAATTTAGTTGAAGATTTTGCGAAATAAATGTGACTAAAACTGTAATTTACAATTTTGCCAACATTTTCCCTCTAAATAAAAAAGCAATTGGCTTTACGCACTGAATGATGCACATTTCAGTACGCTCTTTCAAGTTATTCAAAGTTTCCATCTTTCAGGATTCGGAATGCCGCACTCTACAAAGCCGAGTGCTACATGACGCTGTTGGTAGAAACTGTTGCATGACGCGGTTGACGGAAGTGATGAAAAAATGTTTAAAAACATTTTGACTTTTTCACACTTCTACAGTGCTGTGAGTTTAAGAGATTCCTTAAGTTTAAAAGTGAAATCTTTCGTCCGTGCAAGCACGATACTTCTAACTTCTGTGTACGCACATAAGTGTGAAAAGCACAGGCATTAAAAATGACTGCAATAAAAGTTCAGCTTTATGGCCATTCACAAACCTTAACACCGTTACAAGCCTTCAAGTCTGCATTTAAAAAATCGCATTCACCTGCAGTTTCGGGGCTACTGTACACGCAGTGGTTCTCAACCTTTTTAACGCCGCGGCCCAATACAAAAATCTAAACATTTTTGCTCCACAATTTCACGCAACAGTAATATGCTTAAAAATTTCATTTCTTTCATGCAATGTCTGCGCCTTTGCTTTTGATAGCAAATCAATCTGATGCGGGGCTCCAATGACGTCAAGCAAACTTGCATTTCATCGCCATTATCAGGACTCTCTCCCTGTTTTTAGTTATAATTTCACTCAGTGCTGAAAATCCATACTTGCAAAACCATAAGATGCAAATGGTAAGATACTTTTGACAGCTTTCGAGTTGATCATTAGATAAGATTCCCTTTTGGAAAGCCAAAACTCGTGTATGTTCTTTTGGACAAATTTTGGTTGATAAAAATGTTGAGTTTTTATCAATGAATTGTTCTTCTGCTTCCCTAGGTAGGCTGGAAGTATCGTTTTTTCCCAATGAGTTAATTACCCATAAAAGTTATTTACGCCGACATCGGGGAACTAATTTCGAAGTGATAACTGCAGATTGGTCAGTGTGTTCAATATTTCAGGAATAATCCTCATTTTCAACGGAAATTCATCAACACTAGGAAATGTATCGAACATTTAATTTCGTTTGAATTTTACTTTACCACAATGGATTTTTTTGTGAAATGAAGTTAATTTTGAAGTTGTTGTGATTCAAATTTGGTATTGTCCTTGAAAACTTTTATTTTTAAACTATTTACTTTGTCGAACAAATCTGAAGCAAATGAACTTCAAACCACCGAAGTTCCTCACGAATGGAAGATCCAGTCTTTTTTGAATTCATACGAAATAAATAATTAACTTAAGGTGTCAATTTGCACATACACTTTAACGTTTTTTCTTTCGCCAGCTATGATAGAACAAACAATCGCATGCCAAATCCATCGCTTTACATAGTTTTTAAAAAAAGTTGAGTTTGAAGTGGTCAAGACTTTACGGAGTTTACCATTTGAATAACCTGACTCATAACTAAAAGCAAATTTGGTGGAAAAGCTTTGAAGACGACAGCTTCTCTGTGGATCACGCAATCCACAATGGCCACATTTTGATTTTTGGCGCAGGTACCTAACAAACGCTTTATTTCTTTTAAAATAATGGACAAGCACTGACACAGTTCTTCCACTGCAACTTCAAAAACAAAATATTTTCATTTCCCAACTCAAGTATATAGCCTCCCCTCTAGTTGTGGTTTTCGATCGATTCTTTCCAAAACAAGCATTGGTTTACAGTTTTAAACATTTTATATTTTTTATAAATCGAATATATGCAATAAAGTTAGTTTTTCCCACATTCTCAGTCGATTCATGCACTTGTAGAGCCCATAGCAAAGACAACTGATCTTCTTGTGCATCGAAGTGTTCACGCGCTTGATCTGTTACGTAGGAAGANAACTTTTCAGTTGTTCGCAAAATTGTATCATTTACTAATGGAACTTTGGTCGGTGTCTCTGCGATATCAGTTACAGTAACAATTTTGANAGTAATGGCTACTGCTGGTGCAGTATAAATGATTCTGCNTCTGCATGCACTTTTTTCGCTAAGCCAAAAGTTTGAACAACTAAAAAGCTTGCACATCAGCCCTAAAGTGGCACAGATTGATGTTTATTTTAGGGCTCAAAGCAATTGTTGTTTCCAACAAAAATGCCCTGCATATTCCAAATTATTGGCGGCACCCATGAAAACACTCACCGTACACAAGCAGGTTGAGAAACACTGCAGCATACAGTTAGGTATTGATACAACTACACGCTGTTTTGTGGCAGTTTGAAAGGGCAAGTGGTTCTTCAATCGCTCAAAACAAACCGCGTGGAAAAGTCTTTGCTGCGCATTAAGTAAGATTTAAACTTAGAGACAGCAGACAATTAGGTATGGGTAAAACCAGTCTGAATTTCGCTGGTTTCAATATTTTGAAATGAGTCCGAATTTCTGTCGGGTCTTTTCCTACCATACACTATTTGCTTCGGTCAACCGATATAATTATATCAGGTCTGCCACTGGAACTAAGAAAATAAGGGTTTATTTCAGTTCATTCANGCGATCAAATTAAGGGGGCCACTTCTCAGTGGTTTTCTCTTCAGCAAAGTTCTTAAGAACTCTTTTGGTCGCAACTCTTGAGTGCCGCTTAAATCGCCTACTGTTCTGCTGCAAAACCTTATGCAGATCCAGAATAACAGACTTATTTGGGAAAGCTGAGCAGTCTGACTTGACACAGGCCCTGGCAAATGAAAAAAAACTGTCAAGCAGAAATATTTGGGTGTGCATATAACTAGCTACAAACTCAATCTTAATGTTATTAATTTACTGGAGGTGTAACTGGCTTACCATTACTATTACTGCTTCTGGCCAAGATTTGCTTGCATGTAATGGAAAAGAAACAATAAGATTTTCGGAAAGTTTTGAGTGTGACAAACTCAAATGCTTTCGACAACCCTTTAAGATGATAAACTCCTCAGTTGCGTAAAGCTGTGTCGTTAAGCTGTAATTCTTACTGTTGCGCAAAATTAGGTTCGCACATTGTCTTTTATTGCAAACGCCAAGTTGGCCAATTTCTTAATATTTGAAATTTTATTTATGGTGGCCGTTGTGCGCTCATTAGAAAGCACATGATGGCATGAAATGTAAAAGAAGTTTCTTTTCAGTTCACATGTAGAAGATAGCACGCCGACGGCATTTTCTCAATCTACACGGTGTTTTAAACGCGAACACGTCAGCACGGCCCTCATGCTCTGATAGCTCCTTTGACTTGCGATGTGAAGAATGGGACGTGTGAATGTATAATCATTGCGCATCGTGAGTGTACCCGGCTCACGTGACCGCTCGACCAATGAAAAACGTGGACGCAGTGAAACGACCGCTGCTGGGATGTTATTCTTTATGATATCACCAGACACGTAGCGCCAACGCACGTTCGTTGCTCTAATTTGTAATGAAGTAAATGACGTTAGTTTGAGCCCAGCTGTGTAACTACACGAATCCATGTTGCGTCATAAAAGGGTTATATTTCGAAACATTCTCGAATTATTCACCAGCGTGGGCTTTATTGAGCTATGTAGCCACTTTTCTAGAAGTATAAATTCCGGTTTAAGGTCATCAAGGTGCATGGCCCCGATAATGTCAGCTGCATGTGCTATCTGGGATGCTCGCGATGTGCTACGCCCTGCAGGCAAAACCGCATGTCTAGTTTTGTGAAGTAAAAACTGTGTTTTCCTAGAAGTGTCATTTATCTGTGCGATGAAGATGCCTTGCTGTGCTACTTGACATAAAATTTCATATCGCTGCTGACAATGCCTGCTGCTGATCACTCTGAGCGATATTGCACGGTTTATATGCGACTGATGCAATAATCGCGTTTTCAAGAAAATATCTTGCATTGCTTTTTCCTGTCGAAATTTCGCCAATGCATCAAAAATCTTAACCTCAAAAATTTCCGAAACCTTGTTCCGGGAATGTTTGTTTTGTTCGCAGCTTGATGCTTGTCAAAGTGTGAAATACCAATGTGCAATATCAGTGACATTTGCAGCAATAACAACAACACCCGTTTTCTAAGTTTAGCGTTTTAGTCAATTCATTTCGCAGTTTTTGTTAGCAATGGTTCACAAACAAAAACAACTTATTGATGAAAATCTATCTCAAGGTTCTTGGGAGTTTGCAGCAATTCACTTCTTTGCACTAAAACTGAAGTGATGGTAAGGATAGCTTGCTTGGATGAAACTTTTAGTCTAGTTTTGTCTAAACTCAGGCGAAGTCTGACATCTCATGTTGCATGAAAGCTCAAATGCTTTGTATTCAAAGTCGAATCAATTAAGCGTTCTTGACTCAAGCGAAAAGAGCTGCTGTTTTTGAAACCAGGCTCATGTGCCGTGAGTTTTAGATTTCGGGTCAGAAACCGTACACCGTCATAAATAATAAGCTACAATAACGTTGTAATGTTTCATTGAGACCCTGAGCTGCTCTTCAGAAGAACACAAGGCACAATCTGTTATGTTTTTTGCAAAAATTTAATTGCTGTTGTTGAATCTAACAGCTGAGTGTGCAATGTTCACTGATGACAAATGCTGCTGACCTCCTGTCAGCGTAAAACATTGTCTAATTCAATTTCCAACGCCAGCGATTTTAGAGTATTGCAAATTCAGTGCTTGTGCGTCTCAAAAGCTTTGCTTTTGCCAGGGCTATTTCGCAACAATCTAGTAACGTCAGCGAGGGCAGTGTAACAAAATCGTGCTCTACTTTTTCTCTAGCGTTGAACCTTAGGTATTTGTTGCATCGTGAAGGACGTGGTTCAAGGGGACACCGAAATGTGTTTACAGCTCGCTGGTCGATAGTTCCTGTAGATGTAGAATATATATCCTGTAAGTCTACATCCGAGCTGTTAAAGTGCGTGGTTTCGACTGTTTGTTTGCAACTGCTGTATTTGCACAAGTGGTGGTACCACTCTGCTGTTGTCAAATAACTTGTTTGTGCTTAACATTCGCTGGCTAACTAGCAACCTCCCTGTACCACGGAAGTCTTGTTGTGACGCAACAAATGCTTTCCTCATACATTATTCACACTCGCTGCATGTGCTGATCAGCTGATTCGCAGCCGGCTGGTCATCCTGCGGCATGTCCTAATATAGCACACAGGTTCCACGTTCGTTGAACTTTATCTCAGCCTTTCGACCTGAAAAATTTAGGACGCTTTCGAGCGTCTTCCACAGCAGGACCCTGCATGTTTTTATAGTTTAAGAATATGTCCATGTACACCGTGTAAAATGCGGTTCGCAACTGCCAGTGTTCAAGTTTATACGAATGGAAACCATGGCAAATTTGAGGCTTTGGGAAAATAGCAAAGCAGATTCTGTCAAATATTATGACGCCTGAGGTACAAAAAAGATTGAGCAACAAATACCACTATAGTAGACTTCGAAATTCCACTCTGTTCAATAAAATGTTATGCAAACACTGGTACAGTCATTCACCTTGAATTTCAGCAAGTGTCAAGTTCTAGTTGAATTTTCTTTTTTTCTTGAAATTCGCACAAGACATGTTTGAAGGCTGAGCGAAACCATTAGTAAATGATTCAAAGGCTACGTGCTTCTTAGTGCATTGTAACATACAGTATATTATCAGCATTTGGCATGCACCCTAATAACCCAATATATTTTCGAGCGTCAACGCTTTGTGTAGCTGTGTTGCGTAATGCTGATGACAAGCAGATTCCAAACACATTAGCTGTTAACGTGTCGTATACTTTGTGTTATTCTTACCACAGCTTTGTCAGCAGTGAGCGTTTTCCAGCAGTGACCATCACATGCAATTTCTCGGACCTTTAGACCCTACACGAGAGATTGATGGCATCCTGAACTGACTACTTTTAAACCCTTAGCTCAGTACTTCCGTTTATTGCATGCTTTGTTGCTTGTCGACCTGTGTCACACCTCGATTTCAGTGACAGCGATAGGAAATGACTGCCACAATATCAAAGTCTGCTTCCTGGTTCACGACAACCAAATGGTTTAAATGCTTTTAATTGCGACGGGTTCATTTGCCGAGATGGTTATGGGTTGGCGAAAACTGAATTAGATTGTGTCCTCCGCACGGCAGTTGTGAATTGCCATTTGCGGTAGATTAATAGAATTAACAGCAAGGTGTTGGCCTATTACGTGAATATCTTGAAATAGTTTTGGCCAGACACAGCTGATTTTTTCGATTTATGAATTGCATTAGTTGCCAATAAGTGCAGTCAGAGAGAGCCAAGCTGTGTGTCTTTTTGATCCATGGCGTTCCTACACATTGCCCTTTAGAGCTGCTTCCATCTGCTTTAGTGTCGTTGCTGTCATGCTTCAGCCAGTGCGGAGTTTTCATTTATCAAAGCGGACCAAATTATCCCGGCCTGATGAGATAATTTCACGCACAACTTACTTTGCAAAAACGTATGCTGGTTTTCCGAATACCGGGACTTAAACTTAACTGATGCTTGCAAAGGTTTCAGAACCTCCACTGCTGCATTCTTTCAAGCTGCCTATTTGTTATCAAAATCAGCCACGAAAAGTGCATTCATGCTAATGTTTTTGGGAGAGCGAAACGAACAAATACACGATTAATCTATGCTAAAACGCGAAAACTGGTTTTGTATATATCACGCGTGTTCACCTACACAAAAGCGTTGGTTTGGAATAGCTCCAACTAAGATTTTCATGCCTTTTCTTTCGCTACTGACGAAAATTTGCATCCTATCAGCTCTGTGCGATAAGCTTGCCAATGTGCAGATGTATGTGGCGAAATCCAAGATCGCGATGCATTGGCCATTTACTCATAAAGGTTTTATCCTTGACCAACCAGCAGTATAAAGCTGTGAAGACTGTAATAACCACAGATGACATTCTAGAAAAACTTCTAGACCATTCACATTACCTATTTTGGAAGAGAATGTTTTGTGATGTTTTCAGTTTCACCTTTTATTTAAAACACACCGAATGTAGCCGACTGTATAAGTGTGGTTCGCAATAATGAGCCCTTGGTAATGGTATTGTAGGTAAAGAGATGACGATAGAAACTGTTTGCTGAAGATGATGTGCTTGTTTTGTGAGAACTTGCGGTTTGTACGTTTAATACAGATCTTCATTATGGAAAAATAATGTTAAAAACGTTTTGCAACTCACTATGACAGGCGATTTCGGGATTGTAGGCATTCATTGACACTGTGCAAAGACAAACATGTATACTAAAAACTGTTTGTTTCTCATTTTGCATTTGCATGCACTGTTTTTTCAAAGAATTTGCCCACAGCAAAATGGAAGTTTGGAACAGAAAAAAGTTGCAAGTCCAGTGAATTCGTTTTGAATGAAACAACACAATAACCCCAGATTAAATGCATCTTGTTGGACGTTGTGAATACAGCTATTTTCACATTAAGTCAAATTCAGTGTTAAAAGTTTTTGCGTCTGTTTCTAACGTAAAGTCGAAGCCACATTGAAATTGCAGTGGTTTTGACCGGTTGTAAGGACAAGGTTGGCTATCATATTGGTGGTCATATTAGCTTGACTGTGTTGCTACGATACTACTTGGCACAGTTAAGGGTCAGCGCTAGTTGCTTGTTGTAACGCATCTGGACATGTCCGACTAGCCGCTGGCGCTCGTTCAGGCTT
>JGI24022J15233_10006406_pt1 | contig 12739 bp, 1 predicted proteins | sample Ectturendosymbi2_FD_15233 | JGI IMG/M metagenome (IMG submission 15233)
ATCTGCGTTTTTTCGGGAGGGGAATGTGTTTGGTTTTAAAATAATAAATTTTTTCCTTCATGCAACAAGTTTCTTTTTTAGTGTGAGATGAGTTTGGGAGTAGCTTTTGAGTCGTTCAAACACGTGCCTGTGCACCTGAAACGTTTGCATGAACTTTGGTTATGGTGGGAACGATATTGCCTGAGCGGGGCAAATTAGACAAACATTGTTAGTTTTGAAACCATCTACTCTTCCTGGTCCCGTCTAGATGTGGAGCCAACAAAATGGTCTAAGATTGCTTTTACCGCATGTAATGCAATCTTTGTGAAGCTTATAATGCAACTCGAAAAACACTTAGATACAAAGAAACACCCAACCGGGATCGTCTCTTACAGCCTGCTCGTATGTTTAACACTTTAATAACTCTTTGATGTTATTGTTTTCATCTGGTCACGTAAGCCGACTACTGCAGTTGTAGTGATGAAAAAAGCAAACTCCTCAGTTAACCTTGAAGTATATTACTGTAGTTCAGAAGAAACGTCCCATGCGTGGGAAATTGCTGAGCCATAGCTACTTGTTAATGTGAAGGCCAAGCACACTTTGTATTTCCTCTATCAAGGTATCATACGCCAGATAAATATTAGGCATAACTACTTGCGTGCAACAAACAGTAGTTGTGTTGAAAACCTCTCCGGTGGTGTTGCGTTGATTGTGTGATTCACCACGAACGGGATGTGCGTGAAGAATAACACAGTTATACATGCAGCGCGAGCAAGCAACAGTAAGAGAGATTGCGACGTGGAAGCTCTGCCGATAGTAATGTGCGAACGATTGAACATGATGACTAGCGTACGCGAAGTGAGATTGCGAGCATGATCTCTATTGTTGCTTGCTGCCACGGTGCGAAGCTTTGCGCACATGCCGCTCGGGGGTTCCGATCGCAACAGTTGCTTTGCAAGACATCAGGTCATGCGACTTAAAATATAGCTTTAACCCATCATACGTGTTGTAATAAACCCAGTATAATGCAAATTCAAATCATTTTTCGTTCGACTGAACGCAGCGTTCAAGTTATGTTTCTGGTAAAAATTGGATAACTGAAACACACTAGCATAATTTCATTTGTACTGCGACGTTTTTCTTAACTTTTAAGCACTGGATTGATGACATTATTTTATATAGTGAAACATGCGTTGGTTAGACATCCACAGTTGACGTGAAAAGCACAAAAATTCCGAAAACTTAGCTTTACGCGCATAGCAAGCAGTTTCCTGAATATTTTGCCGTATTTGATAAACCATCGACCTTTGCCAGCAACTGGAAAGATCGAAGTTTCATTGAGATTCTGCCGATGTGCCTCCCGTTAAATGTTGAACTTAAATCCACATCACACTAACTCATGCTTTGTGACTGGATCGAACGAAATGGACTTCATTTTTAATTCACCCCTTGCACTGTTGATGAACGGAGTTTTTTGCCGGTTTTTGTTTCAGCATAAACGTATTCTCAGCGTTATATGAGATGGAACGTATTGAGCAGCACAGTACTTCTAACATCAAGGAACGAAATGAAGCCTTCAGCTGTACAAGCAACTTAGCATCTTATAACAGTGAAAGGATGGCTCATGCCACGATTTTACTAGAACATTTGACGGTGAGCAAGTCATTGGAGGATAAATACTCTCAGGCATCAAACAGACAGAAAACGAAGAGTTAATGAATAAATAGGGGTTGTTATCTATTAATCACAGATGCGGTGGAAGTCACATGAGATTCAACAAGATTTGTCTGAAACAATAAAAAAACAAACCGATTGTTAGTAGTCAAGAAAGCCGCTTACAAATTTTAATTAATTAATGATAAACAAAAGGCAGGCAAAGTTGTAAATATATATTTGAAGATGTAATACGAACGTGTTTCAAAACTAATGTGTTACAAACTCGTAAAGACCGCTTTTCGACTATTTTGTCTTCTGGTAAAGAAGGTTATTAACGTAACGTTTCATTTTTTTGTGAATTATTCACAAATTTTCAAGTTGCTCATCACCAGCATCTAAAGCAGTTGTGACTACTCTCGTTAACTGCAGTTTCATAGTTTCATGGTAGACTAATTTCTAGCGAAAAAAATTGAAGTGTTTCAGGCAAAAATACTTTTCGCTGTCTGGAAACCTTCTTCAATTCATCTATAAGGACAAAGAAACCATGCGGACATATAAACGTGCCTTCTTCAAATTTATCCAACAAGCAGTATGGAAGGGCGGCAGTATATTAAATGGACTGTCAGGCATAAAATGTGAAAAATGTGCAATACAAAAATTTACCTCGAAAACTACTTAAGTTCGTTGCCGTTTTAAAATCATATACAAAAATTGCATCAGTAATTAACTGCTTCAAAATATGGATAATTCAAATGAGAAAGACACTTTAAGAAGTTTTATTTTTTTAAATCGTTTCAAGTTTCACAATTTCATGTTCGATGTTTTCAAACGTTTCGAATTAGTGAAGACATTTCATTCAGGAATAGCAGTTTGCTTATTTAAATGGTAATTATCTGTGAAACATGTCGAATCCTTCATCAAAAATTGCAAAAGTCAGAAAAGGCAAAAAGAACAGTTTCATATACGAAGGGACATCGTTGAAAAAAGAACACTTTTCAAGAAAGATTTTGCTGAAGTTCCTTTTTGCTGCAAATGGAGAAACGAGAAGACATCCAACAGATGTTAACAGCGTTTACATAACAGTCCTAGAATTTCTTTTGTCAGAAAAGTTGAAAGGAATCTGTGATAAAGATGGACGTGAAAGAAATCAAGAAAAGTCAGCAAAAATTTTTTGGGGTTTAGCCCAAATCTACCGACTGAAAAGTCAGGATAAGCTGAGTTTAGTGAAAAGTGCCATCTTGTTCAATGCAGCTATTGCCAGAAATCCTGAAAATCTGGATAAGGTGAAAGAAGGTCTCCATGAGCTTTGCTCGCATGTATTGTGTCTTGCCGAAGCAAAACGAGGCAACGCCAACTTGTTTTCAGAAGCAAAACATTTAAAAACATCAATTATTGAGTTTAGAGAGCACGTGAGACAGAAGTTGAATTTAATTCATTGGGATGATACGAAGGGGAATGAAAAACAAGTATGGAGAGGAAGAATTGCAGCGGTTGAGGGTCTGCAGCAAGACGTGTATGAATGGTACTGCAGATTAATGAAAACTGCAATGAATTACTGCATTTCAGTAAAAGGAGATCCACCTTGTCGTTACGCTCTTGTTGGAATGGGATCATTAGCAAGAAATGAAATTACTCCTTACTCTGATTTCGAACATGTTATTATTTTAGAAGAAGGTGTCCAAGAAAGGGACGATTACGATAGAATTCTTGAGTATTTCAGATGGGTTTCGGTTATATTTCATATAACAGTCGTGAACATTGGTGAGACAATCGTTGCCAGTGCCGCACTTCCGTATTTAAACAACACAGAAAATAATATCTACAATTGGTTTTATGATGGAATAACAAAAAATGGTGTTTCATTCGACGGAATGTTTCCACATGCCAGCAAGTTTCCTCTAGGCAACAATACACAGGGATTCGTTCGCCAAAAAATTGAATTTATAAAACCTATTTCACAAATGTTGAAATTCATTTCGGTTAAAATGCATACACAAAACGAAGGTTATTGTGGAGATATTTTGCTCTCAACTTGCTTTGTTTCTGGAGATGAAGAAGTTTATAAACTTTTTGATAAAGGTGCAAAATGCAGGCTAAAAGATTACACAAGTTCAAAAGTTTTCAAAAATAGGTTGGTTGATGACACCAGGAAGTTCAATCCAATTGACCGTCTCAGTATAATTTCTGAAAAGAAATGTTGGAATATCAAGCGAGTTGTTTATCGAAGTATAACATTATTCATTTCCGCTTTAAACAACTGCTTTCAGTTGAATGAATCGTCCTCATTTCAGGTAGTCAGGAAGCTTGCTAAGGACAAACATTTGGAGGAATCTTTCGCTTTTGATCTTTCATACGCACTGAGCATTGCTTGTTATCTGCGAATGGCGATTTACACCGAATGTGATCGTCAGGATGATATCCTGCACAGCCCAAAAGGAAACGATGAATTCATTATCCAATTCAGTCAAATTGTTGGTGAAAAAACACCAGTGTTTTTCTTTCAAGTTGTATTGAAGCTTCAGAGAGAAGCTTGCAAAATTTCTGGTATTTCGGACGTTGCGTATGTGCAGTGGTCACCCGAAGTTGACAAACTTCTTGCTTGCTTTTGGCTTCAGCAGTACGATCAAGCACTTTGGGAAGCAGATTTGATAACACGTAACGAAATGAGTTCCCTACAGTCGTTCGAAACTGCTAAAGAAACTCTTCTTATTAGCGGTCATCAGCAGTTTGAGACGGAAAAATTTGCTCCGGCGTTGCACTGTTTTCAATACGTGTACAACAACATGTTGAAAGTTGAAACTGACTTCAATCATCGTGACTTGCTTTACTGCTTACTTCACATAAGCGAATGCTATAGATTTTTGGGGAAGGAGGAAGATGCTCTATACTACAGTGAACAATATTTGGAAAAAAGAAAAGAAGCAAATAAAAACGACTTCTTGAGTGACGAAATCGCTCAGTATCACGAAAACCTGGCTTTTGAATGGAAAAAGATACATCGCTATGCTGAGGCTGGGCGACATTTCGAAGAGGTAGTAAGAATAAAAGATTTTTCCAGTGGACACAAAGAAGATGATGTGAATCAACATATTTCTCTGGCAAACATTTGTACGCACTTGGGAATATGTTTAGTTCAAATGGAAAAGTATGACGAAGCGTTGCGCATTTTTGAAAAGACAAGATATGAATATGAATTAGCAGAACACAATTCAAGATGGATGAACCAGTTGAGCTATTTCGAGGAAAAAGCAAAAGCTACCAACTTGATTGGCAACTGCTTATATAACTGTCAGAAGTACAACCTAAGTATTTTGTACTACAGGGAAGCAGTTGATATTCAAACCTGTTTGACAACCTGCGACAAAGAGGATGCGCAGTTGGCTGTGTATTATCATTGCCTGGGAAAAAGCTTTGTTAAGGTTGGAAGTACCACTGAAGCTATGGCGTGCTTTGAAAAAGCAAAATACATTCGTTGGAACATTGGCGAATCTACAATGGCAGAAGAAATAGCCGAATCTACAATGTGTTTTGGAGATTGCTTGTATGAAGAGCGTGATTACAAAAAAAGTTTAATTTGTTACCAAAAATCACTAGAGGTTTTACAAAATGTTTCAAAATACAAAAAGTTGAACAGATTGCTTTCAGCATGCTCTTTTAAAATTGGAAAATGCTTGTATGATTTGAAGCATTACGCAAAAGCACAAATATCTTTTGAACAAGGAAATAACCTTCTTATAACCAACCTTCAAAATACATTTGGAGAAAATCTCTCTCACAAAACAGCTAGATTCACAATCGGTATTGGAGACTGCTTGTACAAGGAAGGAAAATACGAAGAGTGTCTGCTGTACTATACTGAAGCACTTTCCACTGTGAAAACGTTTGAAAAGCCAGAGTTCAGTGATACAAGTTTAGTTCTATGTTATCACAAACTAGGAAAGTGTTTGTACAAAATACAAAACTACACTGAAGCTAAAGCATGTTTCGCACAAATGAAACTTATAATCGATCAAATGTCCCTGTCANTGGAAACAATATCAGCGGAAGCAACAATGCGTATGGGGGATTGTTTGTATNATGGNNAAAACACAAAGGAAGATTGTTTAGCCTCTTACTACGAAACGATCGAAATTCTGAATCATGCTACAGATCATGAAGAACCGCCGGCCTGTTTGGTTATGGTGTACCAAAAGATTGGGAAGCGGTTGAAACGTTTGGAAAACTATGATTTAGCAATTTCCTGCTTCGAAAATGCAAAGAGTATTCTCGTAGCAAGTAATGGAAGTGGAAAGAGGAAAGATATGGCTGTTGCAGAAGCTTGGATTGGAGTATGCTTACACGAAATGAAGAAGTATCAGGAAAGCTTAACCTTCTATGGCAGAACGCTTGCGTTGGCTCAGGAGATGCTAGAGATAAGAGATCCTGGAAAACCAAGTCACACTTTCATAATCCCAGAAGAAATATATAATGTCCACAACAAGGCTTCGCCTTCGAGAAATAAGCAAAATTACACTGAGATAAATCACGGCATGAGAGCAACACAAACCGTTATTGATTTTGTTTGTAATTTTTCACTGGGTGATAAGCAAAATTATTCTGAAGACAAAAAATCAGCTGATCTTTTGCAACATTTGTTGAAACAAAAAAACACTAATATTACTTTGTCTAAAGCCCTCCGAGTGATCGGGAAACGCTTGTACGAAATTTCTAATTATGTTGTTGCTCAAAGTTGCTTTTCTGCAGAAAGACGACTTCTTGAGAACGAGCAAGGCTTTGATTTAGTTGCAAGAATAGCATCTTCGTCAATGCTCATAGGTGACTGTACGTACAAACAAAAGAAATACAGGGAGAGTTTCAAATATTATAGAGCTGCAGTTGAACTCACAAGAAAAATGTCAATGCAAAAAGAAACAAACAAGCATTTTACAGTGCGCTACCGAAAAATGGGAAAAGCACTGTTTAAGTTGAGAGATTATGACTTTGCTAGAAACATTTTCTCCATGGTCAAAGTTATTTATGCAACGATTGGAAGAGAAGCAACATTGCAAAAAGCAGATATAGCAATGCGATTGGGGGACTGCTTTTTCTACGGCGAAGGTACGTTAGAAGATTGCTTAGCTTCATACTGTGATGCAATGAATCAACTCGATCAGGTTACACAACCAGATGAACTTCTTGGTTCCTATTACCTTAAGATGGGTAAAAGGTTTAAAACTGCAAAAAACTACGCAGAAGCCATTGGAAGTTTTGAAAAAGCCCATGTTATCTTTGAGTGCATTAACGAAAATCTATGGTCAAGAACTATTGCTGTTATCGAAACTTTAGTTGGTGATTGCCTGCATGAGATGGAAAATTATAATGAAAGTTTTTCTAAGTACATCCAAGCACATGACAGGATACAAACGATTCCAGAGATAAATGAAAACAACTTAACATTTGCATTTTTGTTTTCTCGAATTGGCAATTCACTGTTTGTTTTGAAAAAATTCCAGGAAGCCCATTGGTGGTTTACGAAAGCAAACGTGATATACGGAGATGACAATAACTCAGAAAGGACATTTTTCTTAACGAGAACAACACTACTGCTTGGAGATTGTTTGTACCATCAGGGGCAGTTTTTGGACAGCGTAAAATACTATCACGATGCACGTTCACTGGCAAGAAAAGTTACAAAGGATGAAGACACTGATCCATTGCTGGCGTGGTGTTACATGAAGGAGGGTGTGTCTTTGTATATGTTAAGAAAGTTCGGTGAAGCCAAAACGTGTTTGCTGAAAGGTGGTGAAATGTTCGGACACTTGCATGAAGATGATGATTGTTCGTCAAAAGACATGCCATTAACAACATTGGCGTGCGTATGTAATTTGATTGGAGATTGCTTTTTCAATGAGGATGATTTTGACGAAAGTTTATCGTACTTTGAAAGTGCAGTTTCATTCCAAAAGCAAGGAAACGCGTACAAAGAAACCGATGAAGCGCTCGCGTTATATTATTTAAACTGTGGCGCATGCCTTTACAAAGACGGTGATTTCAGTGGTGCTAAAGAGGTTTTCAAAAAAGCCAAATGTATTTACTTCAGGATCGGCGAAACGCTTGTGTTAGATGCATTATCGGTAACAGAAAACTGGATTGGAGACTGTCATTACGAATTGGAGAACTATCAGAAAAGTTTGTATTTTTACAAAAATTCAATTTCAATTCGAAAACATGTGGCGTTGAACGATGAAACAGGTGAATTCTTGGCTCTTGTTAATTATAACCAAGGTGCTTGCTTGTTCAATTTAGAAAGATATACCGAAGCTACAATGTTTTTCACAAAAGCTTTATCCATCTTTGAAAAAATTGATGACAAACTTTCAAAAAATGATATGGCTTCGTCCGCTCACTGGATTGGGAAATGTTTATTTGAAACAGGAAACTATCAAGAATGCATGGTTTACTACGTGAAAGCACTTTCGTTCGGAAAACAAGTGATAAGTGCAAACTTTGCAGGACGACTGGCCAAATTATACCTTGACATTGCTGTATGTATGAAGGAAATGAAAAATGGTCTGGACTTCGTTGTTGCGATTCAAAAAGTAGAAATTCTTCTTGAGTTTCGCAACAATGAAGTTGGTGGCGCTGACGAACTCTTTTCCGAACATTTCGATGTTTGGGGCGACATTTGCTGGGGTCACTACTTCTGGGTAAAAACGTTTTACGAAGAAAGTTTGACACATTATATAAACGCCTTACATCGTGTCAGATATTCACGATCCGGCAATGAAAAGAATGAAATTTTGGCTACGGGACATCACCACATGGGAGCTTGTCTGTACAAACAGGATTGCTTTCATGAAGCACGATGGATTTTCTTCAAAGGAAAAGATATAATGGAAAATAATGAAACCTTATTCCGATCAGAATCAATGGCCAACTTGTTGACATGGATAGGTGATTGCTTTTACATGGAACAAAAGTTTGAGGAGGGGTTGGAATACTATTTAAAAGCCTTGGAAACCACGAAGAAAGTTGCAAAGAACTCAGGAAACAACATAACATTAGCACTGTGCTATAAAAACCTCGGTTCATGTTTATACAGAGTTGAGAAATACACAGATGCAATTTCATGTTTTGAAAAGACAAAATACATATGTGCAAGTATTGACGAACCAACTATGTCTGATTGCATAGTCAAATCTGACATTTGGATTGGTGTTTGCATTTACCAGCTTGGTTGTTTTGAAATTGCAAAAACTTGCTTCATGGAAGCTATCATTGGTGTGAACAAAAATTCTGCTAATGATACAGAAGTACAGTGGAATTTGTGTTTATTGTTTAGGTACCTAGGGCTGTGCTTTTACCAAATGGGAAATTATACCGAAGCTCAAGCCAATTTTAAATTATCGGATGCACATATTCAAAATCAAATTGATATTGTGGACAAAAGCGTAGATCCCACTGAACCTTACCTGTGCAAGCATGGTAGTGATGACAACGTTTTGGTTTATTACACCGAATATGCTTCTGCTGGAAAGAGCGATATGACCCCAAAAGATGAAAACAAAGATTGGTGTTTAGATTTGCATTATCGCCAGCTAGAAGACGTTTTGCAAGCTATTCGGATTTCCAACAAGATACACTGGCGTTCAGAAACTATTCAGTTTGTACAAGAAGCAATCGTCAGCAACACACTGCTAGCTGAAACTTCATGTTTTTGGAACTGGCTTGGAAAAATCTTTTTTGAGCAAAACGATTTGCCACGAAGTAAGAAATGCTACAAAAAAGCAATTGAAGACGCAGGAGGAGTGTCTTGCACTAATGACACTAATGTATTGTTGTTCATTTACTATAAAAACATGGGGAAATGTTTGTATAGAATGAAGAAATTTGGGAAAGCAAAGAATTTTTTTGAGAAAGCCAAATGTGTTTCCGATAACGTCAAACAAATAACAAAACCAATGGAGATATCGGAAACTCTTTACTGTATTGGATGTTGTTTGTTTGAGGAAAAAGAATACAGAAAAAGTTTAAATTTTTTTGACAGAGCGCTGGTTGTACAAAATCAGTTTTGCAAGTTTGAAAAGTTGACACCAAAAATACTAGCCTGGGGTTACTTGTACAAAGGGGCGTGTTTTTTCCAGATGAGGGAATATCGAAAGGCAGAACTTTCGTTCCAACAGGCAAAGCTTGTTTTCGTGAATCTTTGTGAATCTACAACATCAACTGAGGTTGCATTTGCAGCAATATGCATTGGTGACTGTTATTACTATCAGGAAGAGTACGAAAATAGTATCAAAATTTACCATGAAACACTTGGAACTGGGATGTCTGCAGGACCCTGTGATTTAAATAAAAGTAGCATTTCTTTCGTTTATAGCAAAATAGGCACATGCTTGTACAGACTTAAACGATATGAAGAAGCAATCACATATTTTCACAAAACGATAAATCTTTTTGAGACGATAAAAGAAGAATGCATTGAGGAAAAAAGAGTAGACACACTGGTTTGGATAGGAGATTGTTGGTTGAAGTTGGACGATATCCACAACAGCATGAAATGCTACAAGCAAGCGCTTTCTGAGGGGAAACATGCAACGGGGAAGATTCCGGATGAAAAAACCGCATTCTGTCAGCAAAGATTGGGAGATTGTTATTACCAAATAGAAAGATATGCTGATGCAAAGCTTCATTTCCAACAAGTGAAAAGTGTCTTTGAAACACTCGGCAGAACAACTTGGGCAAATCATATCGCCAGGACAGACGCTTCGATTGGAGCTTGTTTTTATCAACTTGATATACTAGACCGAGCATTGGCGTGCTTCGCAGAAGCCATTTGGATTAAAACGAGATCTACACGTGTAGACAAAGACGATCCGGTTTTACGGTCATATTATTGTAATATGGGTGTTTGCTTTCACAAAAAAGGAAAATACGCTGCAGCACAAATGTGTTTTCAAAATTCGCAAGTCGTTTCGGAGATTGCCGAATTGTACAAAAGTAACCCATTTGCAAATAAGTTCACCGACCAACCAAGGTTTATAATCTGGCCTTTACCGCCAGTTTCCCAACCGGAACATTTACCACTGCAAGACGAGACGGAGTACCTTTATGATAGGGTTAAGTATTAATTTCTTAAGCATCACAGCTGTTTCTGAAAATGTAGCAACCAATTACTTTTCTTAACGTAAGCAGTTTTGCTTGTAGATATGCTGAAGCTTTGCGATGTTAATTGACATGACCACACCAGAGAAATATATCGCTGCCTGTGACCACAGGTCGATGCTAAAACGACGCTGCGCTAATGGAAACACATCTGTTCATGCATTTTGTTGGGATGAATCCGCTTTGAATTATTCCATAATGCCTTGTGAAATTTGCAACCAAAATGGAGAAAACAATTCCACCGCTGATAAGCACAGTGTGAAATGTAGTTGATGATTTCCGGAATGCAGAAATCGTCTCGTGACAGTTTTCTGTAGGTGGAAACCTGTGTTTTTATTGCATTCGTCCACCACCTTGGTCTTTCTGCTGGCAACGGGCCGCAGCGTGAGGTCATGCAGCTTTCGACAACATTGCTTCGGAAAGCTGATAATTATAAACCAACAAACGTTTTTCATGATAATGAAAGTCAGAACTTACCTTTTACCCAACAACCCTTGGGAGGACTTAGTGTGGCTGAATGAACAAAGTTTCTGAGAAAAGCTCAGTATCAAAAAGCAGCTGATGAAGCTTTCAAGGCATTGCATTTCTTCTCTCAGAAAAATGCTATTCTGCGGATAACAGATGTTGCAAGAAGAGCTAGCAGGAAATATAACAAATGCTGCAGATTCAACTACCAGTGTGCAATTTCTGTGAGCGCACGAAATATGCTGAAACTGTCTGCTGTAAAAGGCATTATAAAATTTGATACCTTTTCATGGATTGACAGGCAGAACTTTTAGATCTGCGCGGCGCGTGTTTACCAGCTCGAAATCCTCATCCGTATCAATGACATTTCAGTTACCATGGAACGAAGCACTGTAGTGAGATCGAAAAGCCCAAGTTGCATCAGTCGTAGTGGCGTTACAAGTCCGTCGTCAAGCATGCCCTTCACACTTTTGGAAAATTTACTGCTAAGGAAAGTCACAAGCAAGGCGAAGCATTGTGTGGCATGCGATCTGTGTGACCGACGTTCCCAACCTCATCCTACTGGGAAGGGCCGGCATCAACTCGATGAAAATGTCGATAGACCCCAGTTTTTTGTCCATGCGCTGATACTTTGAAATCAAAAAGAGGAAGGCATGTCTGAAGAACTCCAGTCAGATCTAATTTTACAATAACCATATAACAAGCTGTGCAAAGAATACTATTCAGATCAAAACCATCACCAGCAGGTCGTCAATAGGGGTGCTTTACCTTTGTGCGGGGATGCTTAACGTTCGGGTGGGAAGGGCGTGACATTCAAACTTTCAAATGTCCAACAATCTGTAGTGTTTCATATTTCATTTTGGAGGGGCTTGGAGCTTTATTTGGAGGTGCTAAGCCCACCAAATCCCCCCTTTGGTGACGGGACTAGTTCAGATCTGCATTAAGTTCTTTCCCCAGTTAAACCTGTGGTCTCAGAGCATTTGCATCGACTTACAAGGAACGATTCAACACAAAAGCGCAACAACCTGGGTTTGAACCACATACTTTTTTCTGCAGATAACATACCGATGCACTATGATCTGGCAACAGTTTAAGTTGCATTTCGCTTTACTAGGGTGGATACACTTTTCCACCAATATCCTGATGACAGTAAACACCCAGTAGCCAGCATTTACAAGGAATTGTTAAGCAGCGAACGAAATTACAGAAAATTGATAAAGGTGGCTGATTGCTATATTTGACAAAGCCACTTGCATCAAATGGATTCTCGTTTTGGGCTTGTTTCTGAGTCAGATAAATTACAACGTTGGGTGTGAGGAAATGGATGATCACAAAATGTGATTATTCCTTTCATCAAGCAAAACTGTTTCTGCTAATTAGGGTACAGCTACAACAGAGCTATCGTTTGCCATTTAAAAACATTCTGTCTCCATGCGACCGATGACAAAATTATCCTCGTATCCATTCAACATAACCAATGTCGACAAAGGCAGCA
>JGI24022J15233_10006407_pt1 | contig 12739 bp, 8 predicted proteins | sample Ectturendosymbi2_FD_15233 | JGI IMG/M metagenome (IMG submission 15233)
AGTAACAAAGCTTTCTATGCGGCCCTCCGTAGAAAATGTTTGCCCACCCCTGTCATACACAGGCCCGTAACCAGCTTGGGACACCAGGGGTCGGAGTCGGATATTTTACCTCCGACTCCACAACCCTGGTTACAATCACCGCTGATGCGAGCTGTAAAGACGAGGGGTTTCTGGAGCATGCACTCTCAGAGTTTTGAGTAATAATTAATAAAACATCATAAAGGACTGACTGAGAGCGTCTCACGAGTCACGAACACATAAAAGAGAAGAACAGACCGAAGAATGGATATGAAAAACTGAAGGCAACTGATTTTATACAAAACTGCTAGACATATAAAATTGCAAAATCCTAAAGCATTTTCATGGATATAACATCCTGAAAAGTTGACAGAAAATAAAATAAATACTGCGATTTAATGCATAACCTGTAATGGTCTAACTTCAAACAAAAATTTTTTTTGCCTTTACTGTGAATTTGTCGATTGTTCCTTCAAAAAACTGCTATAAATGAAATGTGTCACATGCACATTCACTAATCTAAGAAATATCTATCGTCAGTGACGCTTCGTGCCACATTCCAGGTTAGCAATTGTGTGGCGTGGATTTCGACAATCACGTCTATGGAAATGCTTAGTTTTTAGGCCAAAGTGATGTACTCAACGTTGTTACATAGCTTCAATTAGAATTTTGCAAAAGTATTCAGCATTTATTTAAATATCCCACAAACAAAAACCATCATAACTTCCTTCAAAACCACAGCAAATCCATTTCAGCACGAAGTTTGTCAAACCATAAAAGCTCAAACATTTTCCTAAACATCAGATCTGTAGTCGCAACAAGCAGGAGCATGCAGATAGGTCTGGCGATTCCCGGGGCAACTGCTTGACTGTATGCCCCCCACCAAATTCTAGTATTGAGGAATGTCTAAAATGCAGGCATTTGAAATAAGTAAAAACTAGTTTTGACAAAAAAACAAGTTTCAAAAATTGAATTAAAATGAATTCAAAGAGCATTTTTTGTTTTTAGTGTGTTAGGTATTTAATAATTTGTTTTATTCTATGGGCCTGAGACATCTGTTTGTAAGCAAATTTTTTCCACTCATGGGTAAGCTATGCATTGAGGTTTTAGATATTGCATTTATTCATGCAAGTACGTAGCAGATAGGCCCACCAACAGAAGATAGCACTTACGGCATGTTAGGAGATAGAGTTGTCTATTAGAAATGGTAGATATAGTATCTGAGAAAAGTAGTACAACCATGTAATTTGATGCGTTGCCGCCCTTTATATTGTTCTAAACTATAAACAAATTGCTAAGGATGTTTTGTTCAGTAAAAACAGATGAAGGTAACGATGGTAGTGCTTCATCTCTCTTTCAGGTTACTTAACATACATTTGCATGCCCTCTCAGGCAATTTCCCATCAGATCCATGTAATACTCTTTAGTAGCCAATAAGAAGCGTCTAGTTCAGGGTTTCAAAAATGCGGTCGCGCACTCGTGCCGCGCAACCAAAAACGTGGAGTGCGCGAACTTTTTTTACTTCTTATAGTTTATGCATATGAATGCTGTATGGCAAAGCTTATATATGCGCGCTACTAACATTCACAGAAAAATTTGTACTCCTGGTCTAGTTACAAGATTTTGATAAATGCACTTTTTGTAATTTCACTCTGTCGATGACCCACTGCCTTGGATCTCCGGGACCGTCGCCTCGTTCATCCTCCCACTGCACATCCCTGGTCAGGGTCATCAGGTTGGCCCTATTTGGGGCCAAATTTCATGCATTTGGTCCCAAATAACACTTGCTGGCCCTAAAAGTTTCGTTTGGCCTTTGGTTCTTTTTTGGCCCTTTTCCAGGATTGACTGGCCCTTTTCAAGAATTAGATCTGACCACCGTGGGTCCTGTCTGAGAAACCACATTTTTTTCACTTTTTTGACTAATTGATTGCAGGTTTTCACCAACTTCCTATGTTTTTAAGGTTTTTGATTACAAAATTTACGTAGGATGCTTAGAGTTTCTGAGTTAATGTGAAAGTAACTTCGTCAGAATACCTGGCTGTTACCTGCTGCAGTTGTAGAGATAGATGGGAACTGTTACGTTACCTAACGTACTGTTATTTGCTGTAGGTGGTGCACGTGTTTGTTGGTTTTGTTCAGATTATGGTTGATCGCTTTAGCACTTATAGAGGTTGGTAAATTTATCTCTGTTTATGGCTACACATGGAAATGAAATTGTTCTCCTACCATCTTTCATCATGTACTTGTTTTGCTGTTTCGCTACAATTGTGATTGAGGAACATTGCCATTTAATAAATTGATAAGTATGGGTTCATACGACTTTGTAAATGCTGATAAATTTGGAAAAATTGTTTGGCCCCTTGCCTTAGAATTTGGCTCTTTTCTGGACTAGATTTGTCCCCTTGACAAAAAGTAGATCTGGCAACCCTGTCCCTGGTAACAACATTGTGTAAGTTTTGTCGTTGCTCTCAAAGGTAAAAGCATGCGCAATACAGCACACTGCATGCACTGTAAACGCTGGATTCCCGTCCCATCGTGACGCAACTATAAAATGATAGGCAGTCGGAAACGGTGTTGCCACTCTGTTGTTACGGAAAAACACTAGATTTCATGATTAAAAACACTAGATTCGCAAAAAAACACTAGATTACAAAAGCAAACTTACACACAGTGAAAATGCCCAAACAATGCGTTGCAATGCCAACCATACAGACGTTGTGCAACTCATTGCAAACCAGAGACAAAGAACACGGGAGATAGTAGCAACGCTTGCGTTTGTTTGTTTGTACAGGTCACTGAAACTTTTCAAAGATGACCAAATGACTTTGCAGCAGTTTAACTCAAAACATATTATATTGCGTTGTGTAATTTAAGATTTAATTAGGTAGAATTTTTAGCAAATTGTAGTTGCACTAAATCAAACGGTCTCAATTACAGTTACAATTACACAAAATTGTGCAATTAATTACATTCAACTCACTCATAAAAAACACTAGATAGCCATAAAAAGCACTAGTACACTAGATGAAATGAAAAAACACTAGATCTAGTGGAAAAACACCAGGAGTGGCACTAGTCGGAAAGTTCGCAATCCCGGCTTTCTGAAAGCGTTGTCACGCAACCGTGAGTCAAACCACAAGCGAGCGCTAATTGCTGAAGACAGAGACTCCACCATGAAACGTAACTAAAGTTCATTATAGCTCTCTTTGCGAACCTTGGTGATCTTGATGAGATTTCACAATGACATTCGACATTTTGTAAATTGTAATTATTAGCATCCGCTGACATTTGACATTTCGTAATTAGTACGTAACGTTCCGACCTCAATTTGTCGCTCCCAAAGTGCTGCGCCAAGGGGCGGACGTCCCCCCTTGCCCCCCTTCGTTACGCCACTGTGTTGAACTTTACATTATAGCTGTAGTGCGCTTTAAATGAAATTGTTTGCTATTCACTTTCACTGCTACACGGGAGACTGACGACAACAGAAGTGTTGCAAAATATTTTTTATTCAAGTGATAGGGTGTTTGTAATACATATATTTTTTCAAAAGACACCTTTTCTCAGTGCTCTGCTGCAGTTAAGAACACCTTGTTTCGTTTCAATTGCATGCCAGTGTACGCCTAATAGCTGTGTTTGAACATTAACTATCAACGTTTCACAGACAATAGAAAATAGCAACAAAGTTATCTCATTGGTTGTGAGGGTTTCTGCGGTGCTGTGCGTGTTTCCTAAAATGAAATTAGGAAAAAATCAGTGTTACAATTTTGCAAGCTTCTGTTACAATGACGTAAGCACTCCTAGTATCAGCAAAATTGATAAAATGTTAAGTTTAGAGTCGATATTTTAAATATTTCGTGAGATTTTGAAACACACATATGTGGGCAAAAATGCACAGCTCCATAGTAGTTCAAACGTTTCATTCGAATCAAAATTAGTACCAATAGGAATGTATGACAAAACTTCTGATATTTAATCTATCTACGTGTATAGGCTTTAATTTACAGCTATAGTTAGTTTCTTGTTGGAAAATAATAATGCAAGCGTATTTCCGTATGAACCCGGTTTACTTAAAACGAAATGCTAATGTTAATGAGCGCCTGCGAAATCCAATGCTTACGTGCTGTATAAGCAGCTAACACCCCTAGCTGTTGATTGAGGCATTTATGTGATTACTCCCGCGGTGCTAAAAGCAATTTCATTTAAACATCGTTGCGTTTTAAGTGAAACTAATCAGTAATCCCCATCTTCGAAATAACATAAGCTACTTTGCCCTGGGAGAGGAAAATTATTAGTGGCAAAAAATACGACATAATCCTTTTGATTTGTATACATATTGTGGTAGTCGCCAGCTCGTGTGTCTTTATTGAAGTGGCTTGAGGTTGGAGCTTTTAGCGCGTTTCTCAATGGCCTTCAGTCTTCGCTATCTTGCGACAAAATACTCTTCTATAAGTTGTAAAGACTGAAATGAAGCGCAAAGCTGTGTTAGTAACCTTGCAAGTATTTCTGTTACAATTCAGTTCCTCGTCTATCCACGGCAACGCTTTATGAAGTTTACCTGTTATTTTCGAAGCAGCTGTGTTTTTATAGACATTTTATGATGTGTTCGTTGTGTTAGTGATGCCACGACCGATAAGAAGCTTCACATAAAGTTTTCAAAGCATCTGAAGTCGAGAAGGCAGTTCGACGTTTGACTCTTCGATCAGGCATTTCACTAGTGTTGTGCTAATTTGGAACCAGTCCACTGTTACGCTTGCTTCCTCACATGCACATTAAGATTTGCATTAAGGAGTTTAACCATCCACTGACCCAGCCTAAGTTTTGCTTCTAGTTTGCATTGCTTTAACCATCTGCTTATTTTTCAGATTAGTTAATCTTTTGGAACGAAATAAGCGCAAAACAAATATGCTGGAAAATTTTCGAACCATGAAAAACACCGCAATGCAGCATCTGCCGCTTCCTAACCACTTTCGTGATGAGAATTGCCGCCCGAAAATTACTTATCACGTGACAGTGACGGTAAGCTTTCTTGCGTTGCCAAAGGCTGACACAGATAACCAGACTGTCCCATTTTTTTCAAATACATTTAAATGACATGTCGTTGAGTCAAACATCATCCTCATTGATAGTTAAAACTAAACTGGTGCCATCATGCCCAATTGGGTAAAAATGAAATTTCGCGTGCATCTCATTAACTATTTAAAATTCGAAAATTCGTTCCTGTTTCCGTTCTTGAAATCATATAATATAGCTTTGTTTATTGTCATTCACAATACGGTATTATGCCATTGGGTACAGGTAACAATTTCGTCCTGTAGTCATTAAACGGTTTACACGATAATATATTAGGTTAAAGGATAATGACATTTAGTAATTATAATTGGCATATTGCTCCTTTAGATAAAAATATTTATGGTTTGAAGTTAAATGATATCTATCGATTTGAATTGGTAAACTTTATGTGCAAATTGAATCACGGTGCGTTACATAAAATTTATGACAATTTTTTCAAGTATTTCTAGTGCTTATTCTTACAAAACCAGATTCGCAGACAACCAAATTTCATTTAAAGGTTTCTACAAATTTTGGAGAAAAGGTTGTTTCTTTTAAAGGAGCTGCACTCTGGACAGAAATAGAACACATTCTGAAAGCTTTGCCTCGTGGGCACCTTTTGTAAACAGTTTAACGATTCTCACTTCTCACAATGTGAATAAGTTTATTTTTATTTAACTATGATATGTATCTTATTGATTTTACATATATCGTCTCAAATAATATGATGGTTTCATTTGTTTTTGTGTTTCTAATCAGTCAACCGCCTGTTTTTATATCATATTTTTACGTTGCAATCCTTCTCTTATATTTATGCATGGCAACACTGTATTTGATTTAATCACGTTTTATGGCACCTCCACTGTATAACTTTAGGGTTTTTCAGCATCCTAGTTATAAATATGTTCTAGCAGTGTTTACTACCCCATTGCTGTGCTTTATCGTTGCAAATAAACCCGTACTGACTGACCGATTACCCAAGTCCCGGTGCATAACATGTTCCATCTAATTGCTGATATTGACAAATGAATTTTCTTATTACACAAACAACTATTTACAAAAATATATACAAGAATTTAATTTGCAGAAAAAACGCTGCTTTGAAGACATTTTAGTTGAACCTAAGTTGAACAATTTCGCTTCGAAACAGAAATGGCAATACGCATATCAGAATGTATAGCGTGTAAGTAGATTTGTTGATTTAAATTATTACGGTATAAGTGTGATTTATATCAAATCATTCGTGTGCCATTTCAAACCTAAACCTATCGCCACTTCGTGCACTCGTCCCCTTTGTACAACCTTAATCTAATCCTTATAACAGTTCTGTTCTTTGGTGTTCGACGCACATGGCGATTCAGTGCACTTGCCGATTAAGCAGAAATGTACTTGAGGTTAAATGAGACCTACAAGCGAGTTCGAGGTCCAAGAGATCATTGCTGCACTTGTTATGTTTACTGTATTTGCTTCGGTAGAAAATATGCTGTAACGAGATATGTATTTGATTACATCAATTTCAGCAGCAGAGCCCAAAACCAAAGGGTGTTGAGATAACATTCTAGGTTATAAACAAGACAAGTAAACGGCGAATTTTTAAACGCAGTTTTCTAAACAAATTATGTCAAAATCATGCAAAAATCCTCTGTTGTATTTGATAATTGACTTCTCTTTTTCGTGAGAAAGTTTGTTTAAATCGGTTACGTTGAACGTAAGGCTTTCGGGGCAAATGAAATTTTGGGAAAACCAAACGTTGAGATCTAATACAATCTTTAGTCCCCAAGTTCAATTTCAAAGGCATATTTTTAGTTTCTGTCGACTTTCAAGGAAAAACGCAAGGAAATTGTGGCAACAAATGATTGCTACAACTTTGACGAGCACATGCGCGCTACGATGAGTTTAGATCAAATCCTGCTTCTGAGACACGACACCTGATCGTTGCAGACAGGATCAATGAAATACGCCGGGACCGATTCAAGCGTTTACTTATTGATAACCGGTGTGAGTGGAGAGAAGACGAGTTTTGCAAAACTCGACAACTCGTTTCGCGACGACTTCGAACGTGGCCAAGCCGATCAGTTCAAAGTGAAACTGGAGGACATTGGAAAACCGCTCATAATTACTCTAAGTGAGTTGCTTCGATCGTAACGACAGACAGCCTTTTACAGATGGAACTGAATCCAAGTTGCAAAAAAGGATAATAGCCTACTTTATTTGTTTTCTATGGTACAGTTTTAATGCGACTTTAGTCAGCAGCAGGCATAAGGAGCAGTAAAACAAAACGTAGCCTTTTGTTAACCATTCATATTCACCAGCAATAGAAATACAAATTACCGGTGAAAGCAGAAGAGGCTGCCTTTGCCGTTCTTTTTGCTACTCATGTTGTTTCGCAGCGGGTTGTTTCGTAGAGGCTGCCTTTTTCCGCAACAGCAACTCTGATACATTGCCGGTGGTAGAAAGTATAGTTCTCATGTTGATTTGTTGATATAATTTTTTGCCTAATAGTAAAAACTTAGCAATCTGATCTTTGGCTTTCAAGTCTTGGGCGCTGCTGAAACTCTTTATAGTGTCACCACGCTTGGATGAATAGGTGGATCATCCCAATAAAAGTTGTTTCTTCGTTTGTTAGGAAACATTAGGATTTCGTAAAAAACATTTTGAATCCATCGCGAGAACGCTTTATAGCTGCGAGAAACGGCAAGATGCTAGACCGATAAGTCCACTGTGGGTGAAACCGTGCTCGTATAGAGATTGAGTTCTTTAAAAAACGGTTGTGCTGATTAAAGAACATGTTGAAACCAAACTTGTGACTCGGACCGGACTTTTGTTGCAATCCTTGCAGCATAAATCTCCTTTTTGTGTTAAACAGAACATGATGAGGTTGGAATGTTCTCCAACTGGTACGCTGTTTGTGTTTCAATCAAGAAACCAGGAGACAGCGCCATCTACCGCTTTCCAATCAACACCTGGGTGAGCGGTACTATGGATTTTTCCGTCGGAACAGGTCTGTCGTATTATCGCGTCGTCATAACAAAACATATAAAAGAAGCCTTCTGTTTTTCTCAAAGCGATGATTGAAAAGTTACAAAACTGATACATATGTGGTAGGTTGAAATACGTTCAGAACATCTGTTACTCAGTTCTTCTGGCGATACGCTTGTGGTATAAGCTCTCTACGTTACGGGGATTAGTACATAATACATTTGTTAAAGCGGAAACTTGAATGAAGTCTCTCGCAAGATAAATAAGCTGATATTTTTAGAACTTTATTTAACGGTAAAACCTCAGGTAACCGGTTCGACCCACTTCATACCAATTTACACAACAAAAGTGAAAAGAACACATTCGATATCTCTGAAAAGTCTCGTTCAACAGCTTACATTAAAGGTATTCACGTCATGCGGGCACCCAAGTTCTTGTGCTTGTTGATGGTCCATACATGCCTGAAATCAAGAACCTCTGAACTTCGCAGAACAAAAACGGCAAAATACACTGACAACAAGAACGCCTTACCACGTTGTAACGAACACCATTTGCTTTTTGATTCTTGCCTCAGCAGCATGTCTTGCGGAATGCAGATATGTCGACGCAATCAAGTACACAGGGCCCAGGGTAAAAGACAATCTGGATGAGGCTTGACCTAATTTGTGCAAAACAAGATGTTATTTGGCTATATGCTGTAAGCAATTTTCTGGTGCTATTACTCTGAATTGCAAATTCAGACAAATCTTGCTTAGACGTTTTTGGTAAAAAGTAGGGAAGCAGTAGGGCGAAACTATCGAAAAGCAGAAGTGAAAAATTAATTATGTAACGGAGAATCGAAGCCACGCGTGCCAGAAAAAAAACAAAACCCTCGGCAAGTTGGTGCATCAGCATTGAAGACCACCTTTCCATTGCTACATCTATGCATCTAACTAAACGCTTTGGGTAGCGGGAATAGTTGACTGGGTCTTCGATCCTGGTCATAAAATAACTTGATAGCTCTCTCAACTTTTTTGGTAAGAAACAGGGTGTATGCAGAGTAAAGTAAACACGATGGTGAGAAAGTGAGAGTTTTCGATTAAAAATCAGTCTCTAAGATTTTGTAAAGTTGAACGCCGGCAAATCATGGAGCAAAATACTTCTTAAAATCATAGGATACCAATTGGTAAACCTATTTCACGAAAAAGGCTTAGGCAGCGTTGTTTATAAGATTTTTGTACAAAATTATGGCGTTTTGAATATTTCTTGGCACAGTGACATCATACTTAAAAAAGTCGTTTCTTGAAAAGGAAATGCTTTCGTAGAAAAAAATTAAACATTATCATAAAAAAGGGATTAAGTTGATTTTTTTCTGAAAACAAATAAACCCTGATCGTCTGCCGGAGGTTGACAAACTCAAATTGAAAATATAATTTCTGCAATCGTTGCTCGTGTACGGCAACCCACCAACCAACTAGGGCAGTCAATTTTTAAAAATGCTGATTAGGCAAACGTAGATTGACGTAATGCCAGAGGTGATCTCTTGGATAAAGACTGTACAATTAAAAAAATTCCCAAAGATAGTTTTTTTATAATATGCTTATGACTTTCACTTGTCATTATATTATTTTTTGCAGGAGTTTGTCACGAGAGTCTTTACTTAAAAGTTTGCCTGAAAATATCTTTTGAGTTTTATCTTTAGTTTCAAAACAAACTTTTGATGATGTTCGGTTTTGGTTTCCCACACAAAGAACAATTGATAACATATATTGTTTTAAAAATGAAGTGCTTGTTTTTTGTAGCTAAACTTCTTCATCAGGAAGACAACCCCATCATCATAACTCATCGTAAACACGAGATTTCTGCAAAGAAGAAGGAAATTAAGTGGAGGCCGCAACCTCTCAAAGAAGCAGTGGTCTTACCTGGTAAGTGACAGAATAATTACTGAAAAGCGTTTTCCTTTGCGATCAATTGCTATGCGAGTTTTGACATAGAGGAAGAAAGGCTTTCTTCTTTCTTCAACAGAAAGCGCTTTTAACAGTGGATTTCTTTTGCGTAAGTTGAGACATCGGCGTTTTTTTCCATCTAAGTCAAATCAACAAGAAGCCTTTCAAATGAGTCAAAAAAACCACTCGTTCAGAGAAATGGTGTAACTGACTGGGGCAGAGGGGAGAATCGCCCCCTGGCAAGCTAAATGTAAAACCGGGCCGCTTCAGTTGATATTTTCTCTTAGCTTATATTTCGGTATAAGTATTCTTTTGGTTTTCAATACTGTAGGTTGTTATTTTTTTGCATGTTTTCGGAGTATTTTCCGGTGATTTAGGGTTTTAGTGTAGCCATCCATATCGGGATTTGCCATCATTTCTCATTTTTTTTCTGAATGCTGGCTAGTGGTCCCCCTGCAGTAGCCACTGGGCCCGTTTCAGTTAAGATTTCCCCCTGGCTCAAACCTCTAATCACGCCACTGGTTCAGAGCCGTTCACTAATTCAGCCACATTGCTAAGGTTACATCGCTGCCGATGCTTACGAAGATTTGCCCCGGTTCATGCAGTTGGATGAAGGCATGCAGAAAGAGTTTGATGATGCAAAAAGAAGTTCAAAGCAGGGAAACCTTTTGGACTTCTTGCAAGGTGCTACAGAATGTTGACCATTAATATCTTGACGCTGTTGCACTCAAATAATGTTGTTAACATGTGTTTGGTTAACCGTTTACGTCGAATAATTTCTTTCGGTTGTTCCCTCTGCTGCATTTTCTGCAAAACTTTGAAAAACATATCTGCTTTTCTTTTGCCACCTTTCGCTGTGAATTCCTGAAAAATTGTTGTTAAAGTCCAGATTACCAGAAAGTTTTTTCCCGAAAATCTGGCTACGATTAAGTCATTCATGAAACCTTACATTTGCAGGGGCATTTGATAAATGGGAAAGTTTCTCCGATATGAGAAGCATCATCACGACCACCAAACTTCCGAAACCGATGGCCGTTTTCCAAAAGTAATCCACTCTTCGGATTTGCTGCAGTCTCCTTGTTGACACCTATGGTCAAATGTTTCCCTTATTTGATCACGACATCCTCGCAGAGAACTGGGGTTGATACGAAAACTGCTGCGAGAAAGGATAAATTTGGAAAAGCCTTTATCTGTGAAAAAGCTGTGTCTTGTCTTCGTCACTTGTGTAATGTTAAGAATGACTGCTGCGCAGTCAACAGGCCAAATGCTGCCAACCTGATAAACCTTTACGGTCTTTCGCTAGTATGTATATGGAATAAAACTGTTACGAAAAAGTTCAAATGGTTCGACCTTTGATTTCGTTTGAATTATCGTCTGCGTAATTGAGATTTGCAGTGAGGCGCGAAAAAAGTAATGTACAACTGTTCTTTTTGGTGCTGAATCCGTGCAAGGCTGAGTACTGACGCAATAGTTACTTCTCGACTTTGCCATGGATAGTTCTACCCTTAATGTGAGAAAATCGTATTGCGTTGTCTGCAGAAGGCAATGTGACAGCATGAATTGACTTTTTTTAGGAAGAACAAACAAATACACGATATTTTCTTTTCTGAGGACTAATCAAAACATAACAAAGCATATTTGTTTTTCGGCATTGCAGCTGGGAGACGGATGGAGAATTCGGTCGCCAGATGATGAACGGTTGCAACCCCACAGTGCTGAAGCGATGTTATCAACTCCCCAAGAAGTTTCCGGTCAAAAACAGTGTGGTGGCAGGTCATCTTACGCGAGGTTTGACACTTGATCAGGAGATGAAGGTAATGCCCTGCTTGGGTATTCCACGTCAAGTAGAGCTGCTGATGTATATTTGGCCTGAACAGCTGCTTTCGAGTCGACCATGCCAGACATTTCATGTCCACTGCTCTTAGTTCTACACCAAAAATGATTAAGATCGTGCATATATTGGAATATTTCATCCAAGTTTACAACCAAGCAAGAATCTTTATAGCGTTTATTCACACAACCGTAAACACTGTAGGACCTAGGTAGATACGGATAACTGCACTCTACTATGTTGAAAAGGGCTAAAATTCATGTTTTTGATTGCCCATTCAGTTTAAAACATTCCGACATCATATCATGCTAAGAGAGAGGTAAAACACATCCGCCTCAATGTATTAGTAAATGTCATTCAAAATAACTGTGGATTGTGTGCAAACCTTTAGTTCCTACCGCTCCCGTGAAAAAAGCGTTGGCCCTGTATGCCAGACCTGCATTACAGAAATGACCAATCATAACAAACCTATAAAAATCCTGTCAATCTTTATCATTGCAGCAATACACACATATATGCAGTTGGTGAGTGTGTATACACATGTATGCAGTAAATGAGTGTAAGAAAAGTACTTGACGAAATCAAAATGGCAATTGTATTTTCATGTGCGTTTCGATTCGCATAGAATAATCCTTAGGCGGATCCATTTCAGTTACAGATGCTCCTGCATTGATTCAACAGAGTTGCCTCGGTATTGTGCAACAGAACGTTTGTTTCATGTCGTGCGATTTAAGCTTCGGTTTATTTAAAATATTTGCTACAACCTTGTCCGCATGGGCGTCGGAAGAGAGGGGCCAGGGGGGGCCTTGATCACCCCTGGATTTTGAAATTATTGGCTAAAAAAGGTTGTTTTTTCAATTTCGAGGGGTAAAAAACAAATTTCACCACTTTCGGCCCCCCCTGGAAAAAAATTTTGGGAAAATCCCCTACTGCCCCC
>JGI24022J15233_10006410_pt1 | contig 12736 bp, 10 predicted proteins | sample Ectturendosymbi2_FD_15233 | JGI IMG/M metagenome (IMG submission 15233)
TTCGGGCTGATTCCTGTCACATGGAAATAGGAACGTAACGATGAGGGCAAGGGGACACAATTCCCCAGGTGACAAATCACTGCGGGAGTGGCCGAATCACTGCGAGGGAAGCCGAAAAGTCCCAAAAATGTCACAAGTACTTTCTTCAGTACAGTAGATTTGCTTCTGAAAGAAGCAAAATCAAATCTACTGTACTTAGGTTCGAACATAGGGACGCCCAACTTGCTTCTTGCCCCGGGCGCCATCTAACCTCGCCCTGCGTAGGGATCAAACGGGGTGTCCGCGGGACATGCTTCTATTTCCAAATGACAGAAACTAATGGCATTCACAAACTACGTTTTCTATAAATGTACCTTGCCGTCAGACACGTTATCATTAGGTAGGAAATTGTCATAAAGGTAAAGCAAAATCGTGCCGCTTGTGATGATTTTCCTCCTCCCGGTTGGTCGAATATGTAATCTTGCTTCGTCATCCCCGGAAGCACTGCAGTTTTCCCAGCCAACGAGAATTCCTAATTGCTCTCGTGATTGCCGCCCAGTTAAAATTTCTTATTTTAGGCTATGCTAGGGTGTATTCTTACAAAAAAATATTTCATAGCCTAGAGAGTGACTCGGCAAGAAACAACATTCACCCGTACAATAAGCAGAAACCAGAAATTACAAGTAAAGCACCGGAAAAAAATAACATGTCAATATGGCCAGCCAGGCTGAGTGTAAAAGGTGCTTCGAAGCTTATATCGTGATTTTCGGCTACATTTTAGGTGTTTTGGTTAACGCCACTCCTACTTTGCTGTTTGAAAGTTCTGCTGGAAAAAGCGATTCAGTCGCGGCGTTTTAGTTGACACTGGCAGATCCTTGCGCTTTTTCTCGTTAGAAACTTTGCGTTTTTTAACTGTGCGAACCGATGGCATTACAGATTTCGGCACCACGCTATCTAAACACTGCAATCTCGTTTTCTGCTCTTTCGTTCTGCAAATTGACAGATTAAACGTTTTTCTGTCGGACAACGCAATAACGTGTGGAGTAAATGGCTTGAATAGCTTCATATGTTTATGATGTAATACAACGATAGTAACCATCGGAAGAACAGTGCGTTTCCACCACACGTTATCCTTTATGACGAAACAAAGATCGTAGTTCGGCTGCGGCTACCTCAAGACGGCACGAGAATTACGGGATCATTGATACTAAACAGCCAGGCTGCCAATTTGGCTTACTTGAAGCCAAATTTTGAAATTCTGGCTTTTTTCAACGCACTTGGCTTTTTTGAAATTCAAAAAAAGCTCGACAAAATCTGGCTTTTTTTCAGTCGGAAAAGCTTGGCTCTGGCAAAACATTGTCTAAGCTGCATAGCCTATTCATGACAAATATCTTCTGACGAGAGTCTATGACAGTGGTTCCCAACCGGGGGTCCATGGATCGCCAGGGGTCCACAGAAGGATTTTTGGGGGTCCATGACCTTTATATGCATAAGATGAAAACAAAATAGCGAAATACCAAAGTATGAGCCTAAGTGACTTAGCTAGCAAAGACAAACATGTGCGTAACTCTAGAAGTAGAATCCAGGCCATAGCACGACACAAGATATCGTCTATGTGAATGAACATGTTTATGCACTTTTAACAATGCTATGCAAGTTGTCATTANATCAAACTCAATGGGAAGTTTGATACTGTATGCTCTTGAGTAGGTTATCTATACAAGGATAAGTTTCTGACAGAGCGCATTATCCTGCAGCCCAAACCTGTGAGTTCTCCTTCTTGTCACATTTTGAGGGGAGTAGTCGTTTTTTCAATGTGATGTCATTGCTATCATACCGTGATATATCTTTCTCCCACTTGCTAACCCCGTCAGAGAGAGAAAAAGGCTTAAATATGAAGACAGTGATTACCTACAACACACCCGCCACAATTCTACCAAAGCCAAGAAACTACACGCATCTTGCTTTAAAACCAACAAGAAGGTGTGTGAAGGCCTTGCAAGCACTGTGCACTTTGTGTTTACCATGGAAAACACAGCAAATTAATGGTCACGTGTGTTTCACCAATAATTACAAAACGCAAAAGCATCCTGCTGAAGCAAAACTTGGCATGTGCAGATTATGGTGTTTATGTAGCGAGTTGTAAGTTGTAACGTTGTAAGATATGCCATCAACAATATGTTGGCCAAACAATAAGTATATTTTCCGGCTGCCAACCCAAAGAAAGTAATCCTGCTCACACATTTAACAACGCTCTGTTTTGATTCATAGAGGGGAGATAGCGTCAATGCGGGTTTGTTGCGTTGCTCGACTAGTGGTTTCAGGCAGTCTTCCAGTTTCAGTGAAAACAATTGTTCAGAAACGACGTATTTTCCAGTGTTGCAATGGGTGCAGCGTATGTTTCGATTTTTTTATTTTAACTTTATTTTTGAATTTGTTTGCATTCTCTGCTCTTGTTTCAGCCTTTCAATTTTTCACCCGTAAGCATTGCTTGCAGTTTTCAGAATTGAATATGTGTAGTGTTACACCAAGGGTGTACAACCTTTTGCTATTGCCGGCTGCATTACTTTTACTTATATGAAGTACGGCCGCCAATGAGTTCGAGTTATGTTTATGTGATACTGCCAAGTGTCAACCACCACAGAACACATTCAAACATAAATTGAGTATTCATTCTACAACTCTTTGTGACATAACCATCCAGATTGTTACGCATCGTGTCGACTGCTTTTCTTGCCTTGCGTTAGTTGCGTTTGTTTTGCTTCAATATACGCCAGCACGGAGGTCAAATCTTATACTATAAATTACATGTGGACGACCGCAAATTTCAGTATCGAAGGCCGTATGCGGCCGTAAGTTGTGCACCGCTGTATTACACTTACATGAAATCGATTTCTTATAAAATATTGCAAATAGATTCACTTGCGTAGCTTTTGTGGAGACTAGTTACTCGAATACAGATACGTGTAAGTTTGAATCGTCGCCAAGTGAAGAAAGCAGAGCCAGTGACGTAGCCAGTCCAATTTTTTTGGAGGTGCAAAATATTTTGACATTAAGCGAAGAACAGCATTTAGGTTGATACAACAACTCTCGAAGCAAAACTCCCAACAATGAAAGACTATAGGTTCGAACATGGGGGGGGGTGCCAAACTTACTTCTTGCCCCGGGAGCCATCTAACCTCGTTACTCCCTTGTATGCGTGTTTTCCTAAAAGTGCTATCTGTTTTTTTTGGGGGGGAGAAGGTCTGTTTTTTTGGCGAAAGCAAGTTGGCAACCCTGCTAAACAGCAAACACAGCAGGACTACCTTTAGCACGCAAATAGTATCGTTTTCGCGACATTTGCGCAGTAGGCATGACGCACGAGTAGATAATCATTCCTATGCCAAATGAACGATTATTAGGGAAAATTTACAAGCAAAATTCATATATATTTGCATTGAACAAAACCGAAAATGTTAATATTCAGTAGTGATTACTAAAACTGGAAGAAAGTCAAACTTGTAAACAAATCAATAATATTTACTGTAACATCGGAATATGGATTTATATTCTTGTATCACTTCTGAATCGCGACAATTTTTCAAACAAATAATTTATTTAAAACAAATAATTGTCATCACGGAGTCCCGCTTCTAGCAGGGGACCCGGAGCAATTTCCCCCGTTGCCCCCCTTTAATCCGGCCCTGATTGTGACGCACAATTGGTAACAAAGCTCGAAAAAAGTGACACAAAACATAGTTTGAAAGTAAATCACAGCAGGTAAAAACATCGTTAAACGGCCGTAAAGCCAATGAAAGTGCAACGCATCGGAAGAAGTGTACAGGGACAAAAGCACTAAAAGCTATTGAAAAAGTGACAAAAAATGACAAATGTCCAGGTATTTTTGGTAAAATTTTATGGAGATTTTGATTGCTGTACCGAAACCTGACTATCACTGCACGAAATGAAACAACAATCTTCAAAGAACAAAACTGGCCCCTGCATAACATTTTTGGTGCAAATGGAATCGTGAGAATAAAGCATAACAACGCCAGCACCACTTGAAACCGAGGTAAAAGTTTGTTGTAAAAAAGCAATTTCTTGCGTTTTCAATAAGAGTTAGAACAAAATAATTTTTTAGAAATCATATTTTTTCGCAAGAAGTTTGAAAACTTGAATTTTCTTCTGAAAAATTGCTCATGTCCACGTGGTTTGTGATGATAATACTTTCTGGTTGATTTTGGAATGATAGCAGCTGTTGAACTAACAAGGTTATTTTTCAGTACATATTTTGGATTAAAAATACCTTCACTGAGTATCGAGATAGATTCTTTGCTGGAAACAACCGCTATTCACATAAAAATCGTTCTAAAGAATGCTGTGAGCAATTAAATGAAATAATATAATTTATATCAAAAAGATTTTGTTGTACTTGCTTGTGTAGTTAGTGACCTAATGCGTAATGTCAAAAACATTGAATCTCGTCAATTTTTCAGCATAATCCAAAAGTTTTTAAAACCTAATTGAGCAACTGGGAATACTTTGTTGATAGTGTTTAAAGTTTTACGTAAAAAGATGATAAATTCTGCTTCTCGAATATTATCTTTGATAAACGCATTAGAAATTAGTTTTTACTGCGAAAGCACAAGAGTCAGGTGAATTCAATGAAAAGTATGGCTGGCCCTCATGAAAGTTTGGTGCGAAAACATTTTTACTGAAACAGGTGAAATAAAACACCTTTTCGCTTCGCGATCCACCATTTTTTAACTTGCAGTATACACTTGGGCATTTTCAAAATTTGTCAGTTCTTTTTGGAAACTGACTTCCTCATGACTTAAGATTAGAAACTCCAGCTTAATTTGATGGCATTCTATTGCCGACCAATTCTACCGCGGTTAGTCTTTGTAACATCTTCTTTTATATCTTCTATACCCAATCTAGAGGTGCTGATAGGCACTAATGATGCTTACTGGAAGATCTTTTTGTTTCTACTTTAGTGGCATCAACTACACGTTGATGCATTATTCGTAGTTGGCTTAACTAAAGCTGGAATTTGAGGTTATATGTTTCAATTTTTCATAAATGCCCACGTTAAATTTGGCATATATTGCAATATTTTTACTTACCGAGGAGCATGAAATCGTAATCCATGGTGTTTGCGGCATGCTTTCTGTTGTTTGGCAAAAGTCGTATATCAACGTCAATAATGAATTCCTTGCCAACCATTATTTGCATGCCACGCTAATTTTCCTGTTTCTTGCCCATGTGCCACATTCATTTCCTAATTACCGTTGGCGCTTCAAGGCAATTTCCCTGATTGTAAATTTTATAGTACAAAGATTTGTAGTGCTTGTTGGCTGAGTCATACGAAACAATAATTCATTGTCCATTATGAAGTTTTTAAAAAATTGTTGAATCATTTTTCCTTGACGAAGTGCTGTGGTGCTGTAGTTTTGAAACATGATCACAAGCTTGGCAGATGCTTTACACTTAACTCATCGAAGTGCTTTTACTCAATGTCGAAATGGAGGTTACCAGAAAATTAGTTTTTTTGATTACCATAATCAATGACTTGGTTGTATTTTATACATCATTACAATTCTGCCGATTTGCTTAGATTGTTTTTATAAAGACTTAGATACATCCATGTTATCCTGGGGATTCCACATAATTTTTTTACATATCTACTTGCCGAATAATTCTGAATATTACTTGGAGCTTGGAAATTGTATGACGTATGTTTTCAATATCTGAGTTAAATGCAGATTTCAAGGTGCAAAAAGTTTTCAGGAAGCATCTTTGAAAACTTTCCGGATAAATTAGATCTGATGAACAGACTGATGCAATGGTGTATTTGAACTGTTGATTTATAAGCTACCATAATACAAAATTTTCAATCATTAGTAGCATTTACTATAGTTACAGTAGACCCGCAGGTGTCCCTGGTCTGCATAGAAATAAAAAACGTAAATTTTAAACTTAAAAAAACTTAAACATAAACCTAAAATTAATAATTGCTAATATCTGTTGAGTGAAGTTAAAACAAAAAAAAACAGTTACATTTTGCATTGGTGCATTTGATTTGCGAAGCTATGCTGCACTGCGAAAATGTATGGAAAGTGTTTTGGTTGATGCTTAATTGATACAACAATTATTGCAATACGTTTCATATTTGCTAGCGCTTACGAGCTTGACATGATCAGGTGTAATAATCAAATCAAACACGACTTATTAATATCCTCCAAATTGCAAACATATTTTAGAAATACTGCTATGAAAAGGGAACAATGTTTGTTTGAAAATCGCTTCTGTGAGATTGATTTTTCGCTGGAAGCAATTGAAAAACAATTGAACACTGTGCGGTAGTAAATGAAATAATGGATTTTATTTCATATAGTTTTGTTCTACTTGTTTGTGTACTTGGCGTGTAAAATGCGCACCTTTTCTCTCCAATTATTCAACATAATCCATACGTTTGTTGAAAGACCGACTAACCAATTGGGCATAATTTCTGTAAAACTGTGTATGAAGTTTTTGAGAAAAGAAATCATACATTTTGAATTGAAATAATTTGCTCTGATGAACAGAGCTAATGACAAATAATTTTTACTCTGAAATCAAAAAAGCACATCCGACTTATACCGTGGCCAGTCCACGTGGAAGATTGGTGCTCGCAATTAAACTCACAATATTCTTTGGAAAAAAGTGAAAACAACAATTTTATTTTTGCAACCAGTGGAGCTAATTATATTTTGCCTGCAGCATATGATTTCGGATTTTATAAATCTTTCCCAGTCCAATTCAAGTCGATGCATTTACAGATATATAATCAGCTCGTAATCATAAATAAGATATACGATAGCAACTTAAAAAAACAGTAAATCCATAGCTGCTTGGGTATAGCCTTGGCGAAAATAAACTTCACCGCACTTAAAATAATTAGTGGTGTGTGAAGTCCATAGCGAAGAGTCGTGTTTATGGCAATCCAATCAGTTAAATTTGACATTATATCAAGAAAACAGTTGCAAGTTTAGGTTGAAATATCCAGAGGTGCTAAGACCACCAAAATCGTGATATTTTTCAATCTCGACTTATGCTCAATATTTTATATGTTTTACGTCTCGAATGAATTCCATCACAAATGAAGTCTTATTACAAATCTTGCTTAACGACTGCCGCACGAATGCTACGCGACATTTGCATTGAACAGGAATAAAAATGGTATTTAATTCTTCATCAGAAAATCAATAGCTGCTATCTTGAGACGTTTTCTAAGTTCTTCCGTCAAGGTCTGTACTTTAAAAAATAGGCGAGCTGACTTGCTTGTTCGTAACTTAGTGAGCTTACGATTGGCACCAAAAAGTGCCAGATTCTTCAAGTGGTTCTCCATCAAAAAGCAGCGGCATACCCAAATCGGGCAGTTTGGCGAAGATGGTTGCTGTGGTAAAAGTTAATCTACTACAGAATAACCTACTTGCGCCAAAGGTCGCCACCAGCTTTCAGCTCTCGCACCCGCGGCTTCCTCGTTTTCTCTACTGGCGCCATAAGCTACATTCTTTTCAGGCAAATATCCAGCAAAATACCCAGTAACTTTGTTACAAGGAACATAGTATCATTCCTAACTTAAAGTAAGTTGCAAGTACCTGTAACTTTACCAAAGTGGAGTGAGCTGATATGCAAAACCATGGCTAAATATTCGGAGTTCGTTTGCATACTTGAAACTGATATTGCACAACATTACGCTTGTCACTCAATAAAAGTTATATATGTGTGTTTGCATACTTACGCACATTGCAAAGATAAAAAATTGAGGGTGGATTCAAACAGAATTGAAAATCAAAACCGTAATGTTCGCCAACTTTTTTCCACACTGACACGCTAACCCAGGTCTGAAATGGAAGTAATCGCTTGCTTACTTAAAATTAATTTTAGTCTGGTTACTCATCAATCAATAAAAAAGTTTATAGCTCTGTGTTGGCACACTTCGAACCAATGTCCTTTTTATTATTTTCTGCCATAGTCGTGACAAATGTGCTGCCATATTCGTAAAAGGAAAGACCAACATGTCTCACTTAAATATAGGCTATTCGTTGTGGTTGAATCAAGTTTACTTTTTTATGTTGCCTTTGAATTAGTTCTAGCTCGTACGCAGATATATGTCGTGATTAGAACGTTCCGGTAAAATGAAAGGATTGGATTCTACAACAGAAGTGTTGAATTTTAACAGGAAAATATTTCATAGCGCCTTCATTGGATAAATTTCATTTAGGCGCGATCAAACATCAAAGCCAAGCATCGGCAAATCGGCAGTGAAAACCGACCAGTGGGGTTGATTCAACAAAGTGTCGACAAAACACGAAGCAGTAAAAATTGCAGCAAAATTAGTGTCAATGTCATGAGGAAAACCATTTCTCCGATTGTCATCATCAATGCAATCGCAAATACATTCATATCTATTCGGCAATGTCTTTTTTAGTTACTTTCGCCTCTGCGTGTGATCATTTTTGATCATGTTTTAAATAAAGACCAACAGGTCTGGTTCAAATATGTTCGTTATGTCTGCATCAAGTTTACTTTTACTGTGTGTTTTTTTTCAGTTAGCTCTGTGCAAAACAAGCGACGTTTTGGAAATGGACAATGTCAATTTTCAGTTTTGAGACATGTCAACTCAAGCTATGCTAGCCTCCACGGAAGAGTTACGTCATATGTTGACAAAAAACACAAGATTTTTGAAAAGGGCCTTTAGATTGAAATAGCCCAGAGCCCTAAGTATAGAAATCCTAAACTGGCGAGCAAGGAGGAGAGAGTAGAGGGGGCAAAAAGGCAACGGCCCAGGACATCTAATGCAGGGGGTATCCAAAGAATGAAATTTAAAAAAATAGGTGTTAAAATGCTGTAGCTAGATGCTTCATCGTATTGTAAGTCTACCAACACATACTGCATGGATCTGATGGAAACTTGCGTGAAGGAGGCATGCAAATATATCTCAGGTGACCCAAGAGAGAGATAAAGCACTGCCATCGTTATCTTAAAGCCTTAAACCCTGTCTCTCTTCACCACTTCTTAGGCTGGCCAATTCCTACTAGCCCAGATCAAACTGCACAGTTGTACAATTTCAGATATTATTCATATAAAAAATAGACAGTTCTATCTCCTAACATCCCCCACAAGTGCTATATTTTTGGTAGACCTATCTGGTACTTTATTGCATACATACATCCAATAAGAATTTTGCTTATGATCATAAACCTCAGTCCCGTGGTAAAAACAAATTAATAAAGACTATTCTATTAAAAACCAAAAGTGCTCTTTGAAAGAATTTTATTTTAATTTGTCGAAACTTGTTCTTGTCAACGCTAGTTTTGTGTATTTCCATTTCTCAAATACCTCAGTACTAGCATTTGGTAAGGGAGCATACAAGCAAGCAGTTCCCCCGAGCATCATCAGACATCTGCACACCCCTGCGGCTAGGTAAGGACGTTGCTTGGCGGTTTGATGGAAAATTCTGCTGCACCGATAGGCGGGTGCGAAAATGAAATTTGGTCGCAAGGGTGTCATGTTGCGATAATCGTGTTTCATTCTTGATTGACGTGAGTTTCCCTCGTCAGAGGGAATCGCGACTTTGAGGCCTATTGACGTCCGCCATTGTTTTACAGTAGATTCAGCAATGGTGCCAATAGGAGAAGGTTTTAACATATACCGCCGATGCCCAGCCGTATGCATAGGACCAAAGTCGCAATCGCAAGCAATGCACACACCTTCCTGTCAATTGCGCTGACGGCACAATATATTCTACACAACATTCAGGATTCCACGCGTATACCTTATATCTGTATTTTAGAGTATCCTACATCCGTAGTGTACATAAGTTGTAAACGTAACTTTCACCTTCTTATATAAAACTCAAACATAACAAAGCAAAAGGTTGTTCAAGAATTTATTGTAATTCAATTTTTAATTGATTACAGCCTTTCTTGCTTTTTCTAAACTACGCAGCTACAGTATTTGCTACACTTGAGCTTCACTGAGGAAGATACAATTTTTTTCTCACTGTCGAAGTGAAGCTCGGCATCTGCTTGTGTTGTTTTTCATTGTAGTGCGGAGATTCATCCGCAACAACTGCGTTAACAAATGTCAGGAGCTGAAGTGAATCAGGCTTGATTTGACCTCGGTTGTATTCTCCTAGAAACAAAACAAAATATTGAAATCAATTAAGACCCCAAACTAAATGAAGTTTCACGAATAACAACTTTATTATCAACAAAAAGATTTACCAAAAGCGTCTTCATTTTTCTAACAACATGTAACGTTTCTGTATGCTGATATGCGGATGGAGTAAGTGCAGGTGGTTGTTTCAGTTTTTGTTCCTCTCCAGTATTGCCTGCGCGTACTTACCAACGTCTTTAAACCAATGATCTGCTATGATTAGGTGTTTTTTGTGCTGTTGCAAATCCATGTGATATGGTTTCCTAGCATGATGTAAGCATGTGAATAAAAAATAATAATACAAAAACAAAAACGCAAGTCTAGTTGAAATCTATTCAATAGTGCTTGCCTTCTGACACAACATCTTTAAACTACACGTAATTCCAACTTATTGCCTTCAGTAAATGACAGCATATCTGAAGATTCAGATATTATTAGTTCATTTTCTTTCATTCGGCCGTACCCTTCTTGAATCATCATACTCACGATTGTTTCCATTCCATCCATCTAAATAAGGTTTAATTACACAGACACGAGAATATTAAGTACATGCTAATGTTTTTGTATACACCTTGTTCAATACGTCGTGTGGTCTTTATGGCATCCGCCATGCTACTGTTTTTTCCTATAAATGTGCATGTTTTTTCCCGGAAATTATTAAGCAAACGATTTTTTAAGTAAATCGACCAATGTTTTGAAGCACATTTCGGTTTCAGTGTGTAAAATCTGCAGCACTGCAAAAAACGAAATTGTATATTTTTGTTAAGGCATGCACACACATACAATATCAAGTGAGGTTTTGGCGTGCGGGTAAAACCTTCACGACAAAGCTTTTCGTAACAAGTTCATCGGGTGCCAACACTGGTGGAGAATTGTCCCGTTAGCCGTGGTGGCCAATACCATTAAATTTCGAAATATTTAAATTTTTCATTTATTCATTGTTTTCGAATCCCAACCTGCCAATTGCACTGGCTTATTTTGCACTAAGTATTTTTTGGCAGTTAAACATAAATGTTTCCCCCATACCATTTTTGTAACTTCTCAGGACTTCGCTAAGTTTTTGGATATACAAGGATCCATCTTGGTTGCTGCGAAACGCCACAAAACCTGGCATAGAAAAAAACAAAAACGTTTAGAAAAAAATACTTATTCAACATATTTGTGGGTTTCAAAGTGCTGTAACTAATAACAAACAGGTTATGACCAAGCAAGTCCCCACACAAACACAACTGAGTCGATTGTCCACCAAGTGATAAAGCGTGCGTTAAACCTGTTCGACTGCAACCGCAAAGATCGAAGCCAACTCAAATGTGCCAAACGGTCTGGAACATTGAGAGAAAACTAACATACTGTCAAGAGGAGCTCTTTAAAAATTGATGTGATTTGGTTCTTACACTTTATCCGTGAATTTCTTTTAAAACATGGTGCCCTTTATCTTTTTCTTGTCGTTGAATTACCGACGACAAAAGGTGATTTCTCCGATCACCTCCTCTGATAGCGTTCTACAAATCGAATCTTCTCAAAGACTTGTAACGCGTGTGAACTGTTGGAAATGTGATGTCGTTTTCGTAACGGATCGTTTGGGTTTTTGCCTTGTTCAGCAAATCGGAGACGGACCACTCTATCTTCATTGTTTTGACAATAGCTTTCAAACACATTTGCACTATTCTGCATTAGGTCGTTGTCTACAAACCATTTTTTCAGATTAAGCAAAATTTATGATCCTTACATTCCTTTGCACGATACATAATGCACAAAGATCAATTATCCTCTTTAGAAGTCAAACTTATGTTTCTCTTGACATGAAGCTCAGTTTCATCTCACAGAAAATAGACAACAAAATGTCGAACTCCACCATCGGTCACGAAAAGGATGCCTTGCCCTTGATTTCAAGGATGATGGAAAGCATTCCCTTTTTTGAAGAGAAAGAGAATCGGAAAGTACAAAAGCAAACACTATTTCAATATCCTATATACAAGGCTACAATCGATCTAGAACCAAAAGTAAGGACGGCTGAGCAAAATTTGATTTTATTACCTAAAAAGATAACGAATGTTTCTGTTTGCACGACCAACGTCAGATCATATGTTTGCCTATTTACCTCCAGGAACCATTTGTTTCAACAATGTCTTATTCTCGACTTCCTTGTTGTAATCATCACGAAAAACGTTTTTTTCGCTTGCGTATTTCTCGAATCAATTAAATGCTAAACCTTCGCTTTAAAACCAGCTTTCCTAAGAATCCAAATCAGAGTAGACAGCTTATGTGCTAACAATGCCTTATTGTGCGTTGCGTCTCTGTCCTACAAAATTGTACTACTTATATGGTGTCACAAAACCTTGATTACAAAATGTGTACGATGAGCTAGTAATGGTCTGTATGTCTATGAGATATTGCTTGTATTTAAAATTGTAATGCTACAGAAAATAAGAAAAAATAAAGACGCAAGTCACAAATAAGGACTAGATGCGTGCAAACAACTGGGTTATGATATATGTAATTCTTAAAACCAAGGCAACCGCAATAAACTACAACATCTGTATTTTATATCTATTTGCTTTTATAGTTTGTT
>JGI24022J15233_10006411_pt1 | contig 12736 bp, 10 predicted proteins | sample Ectturendosymbi2_FD_15233 | JGI IMG/M metagenome (IMG submission 15233)
CCCCCTGGAAAATCTTCTTTGCTACCCCTGGAAAAATCCACTGTAAGCCCCCACCCCAGGAAGAAATCCTTTCGACGCCCATGTTTGTACAAATGGGTATGGCTACTTATGCGACTTGTGAGTCTGGTGCAGAAGATCAAACCGTTGACCATGTTGTCTTTCAATGTCCAATCCATCGACATTCATATGGATTACACGGCCTCACGGTTCTGGATGATGAGACAATCGAGTGGCTGCTCAACACCTGCCTCGAGATCTAGTGCGGCCAAGCAGTGAACTGAAAGAACTTGATCAAACGATGATGACGAACCTGCTTGTGCTTACGTAGCCTACTGTAGATGTTCCCATCTTAACCAACCTTGCCGTACAGGCTTTTATGTGTTGAATAAACTAATAATAAAAACTGAAGTTTTTTTCATCAACAGCTTTTCCTCCCCAATTCTTCCCTGGAACAATTTTCCTCTCCGGGATTAAAAATTCTTCCCTTGGTGAGCCAAGTGGCTTCCGTTTGAGAACCACTGGCCTAATCGTAACCAACGCCAGTGAGAAAAAGAGATGTTTGAAAGCTGTGCATACTTCCGGCTACAATCACAACAGTTCTGTTCTGAATGCGATGTTGCACTCCCCAAATGGCCTTGACGGTCATGGCTATATTGCGAGTCAGAATTTTGTTGTTGAAAATAGCTGTGATTGAAACGTGGGTCATGCACAAAATACACCTTCTTTTGTGAACAATGCTGTATGCGTTGTAGCTTCTCAACCGTTGACACCGAAAAGTAATCATTGTAAAGGTTTATTTCTGATGCGCCGCCATAACGTCAAATTTTGAATCAATCCCCAGTGACTCAACCATTTCCACAGACGCACACATAGTGCTCGCATCAGATTCTGTGAGTGAAAATTTTAACAAAACTGCCGACGGCCAGGGTCGCCGTTGGTCGTCGGCTCTCCTGTGTTGGACTTGAAGGTTGTGAGGCCCACCAGGGCTCAGCTGCTTGTTTTAAATCGGAAAACATGAAAAAACACGCTTTGAAAGATCGCAAAGATCACTTTTGAACAAAAGCAGTTTGTTGAAGCGCGATTCCATTTCAGGCTTTCGTGAGGTAGAACAACTGATCTCACAGGAAGGGGCTTAGTTCAAGAAGAGTTCAACCAACCGCTGCATTGTGGTGGAAACGAAGTCGCTTCGCTCGAACATTCGGGGAGTGGAGCCGGCCAAGAAGAAGAGCACTTCCGTCTTCAGGTTGGTAAGATTTATACTTCGACAGACGGTGCGGCACATTCTGACATGCAACTTCGTGTTCGTGACCACCTGTCAAGTCAACCGCTATGAACACTCTGGGGTCAAAAGTTGAACCTGATGATGAAATGTTTCTTCAAGCCACTAACAGTTGTGAAACTCTAATCAATGACACTCCGATTACCTGTGCGTAAACGTGGTTCCATCGCCGCACATTGATCTGAAAACGAGATAATAAAAAACTCGAAATCTCAGTCATTAAGCGAATGTGTTGCTTCAAAATTTGATTGTAGTGAAAAGTGTTTTCAAAACAGGGCGTTCCAGTTTTGAATTCGGAGCAAGTGCGCTTCGACAAAATTCACGTTTGCATCTGTTGTTCTAAAAGATATGTGTCAAACTGAAGGCCCGTGGGCCAAATCAGGCTGGTGAATGAATTATTTTTGCTCGGTGGGACGATATATAATCATTATTGCAACTGGCCCACATGTATAATTGCACGCACCACCATAGTATGACAAGCAGCACAATGCACTGCGAGTGAATTTGAGCGCAGCGAGGGCCTGTGAGTGCGCTGCAGCGAGGCAAGCCTGTGTCTTCACTATTCAGCAGCATAGAGAGCATAATGATTGCAGTCAATTTTCAGCCACCCCACTCCCTATAAATGACTAAACAAAATGTCGACTTTGAAAATGGGGGGTTTCAAGACAGATAGGTGGCAGAGTACATGTTCACGAAGACAAAGGGAGAAACTGTGTGTCTTCTGAGTGGGGATAGCCTGTCTGTAATAACATAACAAGGCACTGTGAAACGTCGCCGAAACACACAGACAAAAAAAATACTAAGAGCTTGGCATGAAAACAAAAGCTACACAAAGTAGAAGAATTTAAAAGAATGCTTCAGACCCAGCACGCTATGTTCATAAATTCAGAGCATGGTGACTTGCCCAACCCACAGAGTTGCGCTGGCCCAGCCAGGGAAAGGTGTTTAAAAGATCTTTTGAGCTGCGTGAGGAGATCTCTCAGCTCACGGAAAATATCGGAAAAGGCACTACAGAACTTCAAGATAAAAAGGTATTGTGTGAAGTGGCGTTTCTGTGCGACATCTTTTGCCACATCACTTCATGGAACCTGCAGCTGCAGGGTCGGAAGTGCATCATCTCCGACAAGTACGCCACAGTGAGGGTTCCCCCGTACATAGTTTGCAGGAAAACTCAGCCTCAGAGTTGAAGCACAATTCAAACGCCGATTTTGAAGCTCAAAGAAGCAGGTTTCAGGTGCTTAGTAATGCATTTGTAGCCGTTGTGGAAAGCGAAGCTTCACACATACTGCAAGAGCTGAAATGATCGAGTTCCACTGTATAGACATACTGAAAGACAAAAAATTATGTGGGTGCTGCTAAGTTTGTACGATTTGGNGACAAACCACAAATATATTTTTGTGTTTGGGCCGGCCCTAACTTTTGTTGTTGGTGACTGATTGTATTCAAAGCAGTATAAGAGTTGTTATTCTCAAAAACAACTGCTTCATAGGAATGTTGTGGAATCATTTTGAGTTCACCCATCGCAAATCATCAAAGATCATAATTGGTTGGCGATACGTCCAAAAATTAAAATATAACACACTTCCAATAACAAAATCATTTTAAAACTAGGTGTATACTTTGAAGCACTACTTTCAGGATAAGAGACTAATTCTTTGATCAGCAACGCGCGGCGTAATTTCAAAATAGGGATGGTATCAACGTAACTTTATGTAATCTAAAAGTGTTATCAGGCCTGTAGCCAGTTTTTGAGGTTTCGAGGCGAAATTTAAAACTTTTTAGGGAAAAGTTTTGGTTTTTATTTCATGTTTGAAACAAATTTTTCTGGGCATAAGAAAATTTAAGAGGGTACAAATAATTTGTGGGGGGCACTGGCCCTGAATGCCCCCATGGCTACGTGCCTGAGTGTTATGAGTTCATTCGTGTCATTTAAAGCTATGTCGAAGTTTGGACATGTCATCTGAGAAAGGAAACCACAATCGTCACAGTTTTATTTTCGTCAATCCACATTTTCAATGGATACCAAAAATTGAGTTCTTTTTCCAGTTACTCGAAATGGCATTTACGGAAAATATTCCACTATACAAGCGCTCTTCGTCGATGTACTCAGACATCAAGCTGTTCTTAACACTTCGCTGCAACGCGATTTAAGCCAAGCGTAGGTGGAAATGTTTTTCACTGCACAAACCTGTCAGATACGATGTTTATTGAATGACTCACACCGAAACACTTCACTTAACACACTGGATTGTTTGGTGTCACAAACATTCCTTTTGTGATACGCAGATTTGCATTTCTTTGATTTTTCAACGCAATCCAAAAGTCTAAAAAACAATTTCAGTCTCATTAGTGAACATCTGTCCCTTCACTTTTATTGCTTAAGAATAACAAGCATCTTGTTTGTTCTTTTAGAAAAGCGAGACGCGTCACTAGACGTACTTTTGACATATATGGGTCAATAAGTTCGAAGTAGAAAACAGAACAGCCATGGATCTTCATTAGTTTTTCTATTTTGCGTTTATATTGGCATCCCTTGAGTAAACTTTTTTGAATTTGCTAAAAAATGAAGGGTGTACTATTGTATCCTGGACCGCATGCGTCAATTACCGTAGACTTGCAGTTAAACGTGGAGCGGAGATAAGGCACAATTCAAGCGGGCTACGCCGATTAATACCAGAAAATGCGCTGTTGAAGAGAGTCAAAGACAAACTGTTGCCCAAGCTTGGGATATTGCTTCTCATAACTGCAAAATTCATAGGCTTGGTGGTTGCTTGTGACGTGATAGGAGGACGCAACTTCCCTGTGAAAAATTTATCGGGTAAGTCATGTGGATGTGCAATGTTTTCACAAACTATACCAAGAGATATATTCTTGGAAATTATGAATTTATCTCCGCTTTGATATGAAGACGAAAGGGCGAAGGAAGCTTGCGCGTGATAAATTAGCTCTCGTTTTACAACTCTGGAATAATTTTATGTCAAACTGCCAAAAAGCATATCTTCCCGAGTATAACATTACATTGAGGAGTTGTTTCCCTGTAAGTCACGTTAAAAATTTATCAATTCATCCAGTACGTGGCTAATTGACCAGAAAATTTTGGTTGGAAGTTCTCGCTCGAAGTTAATGTCGAAAGCAAATATTTTGACGGGTTTCTTTTCGTAGGAAAAGATGACAAGCACAGCTCAGACGCGAACGTGCCTGCTGATGTCGTTATGAAGCTAATGAGACCGATGTAGGGTTACAAGATCAAATGTGATTATTTTTTACTTCACTTGACCTGGCACTGTGACTCGCTGAAAGGAGGCAGTCTGGTTGGAACAACGCGACAAAAGTGTAAGGAAGTTCCGGATGATTCTAAAACGAAGGACTACACAAATCATCAATGTTTCTTTATGATAGTCGAACGCCAGTCACGGTTACATAATATCAATGCAAACCAAAGACAAATGTGGTAATTTTGAGTAGCCAACGCACATATATTCAATTTTTAAGCAATGAAAATCTGAAAAGAAAAACCCGACTCAGTACTTCCTATTGCAAAGACTCTTGAGGTAGGAGTTGACTTAATATGATCACATGAAACAACTTTGCATTGTTAAAGCAGGAATCAGAGGGTGGTTTGTGCAAGCATTTTGTAATGTCATTGATATGGCTCTTATGAAGATTTGGGTTATTTACAAGCTCGTCTGCTAGAGCAATATAAGCCGCTCAGAATACATAAAAAATGGCAGAAGACCTGACAGGGAATATACCGATTGTGTTTCCAAATCGTCCAGCAGAATGATTTTGCGGCCGCCAAAACTCTAACGATAAGTGCAAATCGCGTGCTTGAATAACGCATGCGCATGCGAGTTATGTGTCAGTAGATTTACTAAACCATAGGTTTTGAATGTAAGTTCTTCATTATTTCCCTGTACGCAGGAATGCTTTTCGCCACTGTTTTTGCGTTGTTTTTTTTTGCTTTTTTTACCTGACCTTGATTCGATGCACCTTGTTACATTTTTAGTACTATCGAAGCGTCATCAATTAAAATTAATCTGTGCTAGCAAGTAGCAGCAGGGCTGGCTGAGAACTTGACCCAGGTGGTCTTTCGCCAACCCTTTGTGATTCAACATGTTAGAACACGATTATTATATTGCGAAAGTTGGATGTTCTTATATTCTCAAAATGAAATCAATTTGTGATCTTTGATGTTTTTGATTTTCCTCTTGCTGCATTCGTGTTATTTCATGATTTGAATCTGTTACGGCAAGTAACAATGCAGAGTTACAGCAGGCAAATTGTTAACGCGCTCCTTTTAATTTCTTTACGAAAACAAAAAACACAAACGTTAAAGAACACCGGCAGACGACGCGCTCAAATACACAAGACTCGCTTAACTGCTTTCCAGCGCTTCAGCGCACTAATACGCGAGCTTCCAGGACGTCAAATTGCGCGATACAGCGCACCAATGCTGTCGCCACCAACCAAACTTAACTCCACAAATGAACACTTCAACAAAGTGCCTTCCACGAAAGTCAAAACATATGGTCAATGCAAATATGCAATTGCAGGAGCTAAACAAACCAGCAATGGAGCGGTTAAAAACAATTTTTGCTCCTGCCCGCTGTCCTCTCAAAATGTGACTGCTGCCCTGATTTTCCGCAGCTTGACCAAAAAAACGAAATCAGCGCAAGCTCGGTCGCTTCGAGCACGAATGAGTAATCATTGGACCAAAGCTCTGGCCATTTCTTCGCGCCAATCCGCGCCACCTACGCTATGCGCGTTCTTGCCGTAACAGAGTCAGAAAAATGCATGAATAAGCCAATGCCATACCATTCCAAATAAACAAGGAGAACTATGTTGAAAGTAATTTACAAAAGAAAAGCAACACTTTTCTCTATAAAATGTTTTATGTTTCTGCTATTAAAAAATTGCGTCACTTGACACGTTTCGTCCACGCAGGTATGCAAAAACAGCGGGTCTTCTCATGTTTTAAGAATTCCTTCCTGGTCATGTACAAGCTTCTGGTTTCTACAGGTGGGGAGTTTCCTCAGTTGCCTTGCTTGTCATAAAGCTAATTCTTTCAGTAAAAGCGGTCGGGTTTTCACGGCTTCGGTATTTATTCTGTTTGCACGTCACGCAAGTGGCCAGTGGTTTCCACCACATGTCACGCACTTCCTTCTGGCGAACGCAATTCATCAGGAATATGAAAAATCCCTGTGAAAAGAAGATGACGATTGTATTATGATATTGAGATGCAAAATACTTTATCCACCCATTCACTCAGAAGTTAGAATTTTCTGCTGATAGAAAACAGTTAACTACTAACAACCCAAATATTATTAGACAATACAAATCATTCAAAAAAAAGCTTACACACCAAAAAGAAATTTCCAAGCAATTTTCTAGTGAACATGCATTTCAAAAGTGCAGTCATTATATCAAAAAGCATGGAAACTTGTCAAAGAAATAATACCAATTAAAAACAAATCTCAACAAAACAAAAAGCTATTTGAAGACGCAGAATGTCCAAGAAAATTTGAAGAATTAACCAATTTCTTCTCAGAAGTTGGAAAATTCCTTACTGACAATATATGGCCACCTCCTATCATCTCCTATCACCTTCTCAACTGGAAGGTTGGAAGTTCGATCCAATGCCACTATCACTGAGTGAGCCGCCGCAGCGCTCCTTGGGCAAGAGCGTTCCCCTCAACCGCCCTGACAAAAACAACCCTTTTAAGCTTGCGCTGGCCACAACAGTGGCAGGTAAACATTTCATCCTGAATGGATTGGGCTAGAGAGCCAATGAAAACATCCTTGAGCTCACGAGACAGCACGGAATCGAATGCCAAAGACAAAAACATACCTTTACATTTGAAATTTTTGAGAAAAATCCATATTTGTGCTTTTGCTGTACTAAATTTTTGTCAAAATTTCGAGAAAAACGGAAAACACGTTCCCCGCATCCCGTTTAGCCTTTCTGATCTGGTTTTGGCGCTGCGCCGACCACCGGAATACTCGACAACAGGATCCTTTCGAAAAAAGTCGGATCAGGCCCTTCTGGGGGGAAGTCGGGTGTCCAAAAGTGTAGATCAGGAAAATTAACTTGTAGGATCACGTTTTGGGGCCCAGACACCCCCACGCAGGAATTAGTGACTTACTGAGTGTCCTAAAATGTTCCAGGAGCTATTCTGAAGCTTTCGAGACCTTGCGTAGCCTGATAGCCTAAGGGGTTGGGGAGTTATGGCCAAAATAAACCCCCAAAATCCTCAACCACCTAGTGGATATTTTGATTTTTTTCACAAATAAATTTTTCCTGTCAATTTTGGCTTGAAATTTGGTGGGACGTTGTAAAACACCCAAATACACCTTTTCTGAAAGTTTGGTGTGGTTGGTGGGTGCTGGCAGGTGCTGGCCGGCAGAAAAGTGGTTTGAACCTCAAAATAACCCCGAAATCCGATATTTTGCCCCATTGTTCCCCCCACCAAAAGAAGTATCAACTGTTTTCATCATCATTGCAAAGGTAAGGTCTTTACAAACATTTTTATGTAGAAAGTTTGTTTCCAACGTGTTTAGTTTAGGCTCTGTAACCTATTGAATGGATGCAAATAGGTTTTGTTGCCTACATGAAAACGGTTTCCCCTCGAAATGACGTCACAATGATGACGTAGAAGGTGGTCGCGACCTACCTGAAAGTGTGCAGGTATGTCTTACGGATCCAATGGTACCTTCGGTGACTTCCTAGCTCAATCCGTTCAGAAGGTATGGTCGGTCATATGTCTACCGGCCACCACAGTGGCCGGTGCGGGCAAAAAAGGGATCAGGCTTCAGCCTGCCGCCTACTGTCATTAAATATATCTGATGATCCCTACTTCGTAGTCGAAATGTATGCTCAGCAAGATCTTAGTATCTGATTCTTTGCGGAGAAAGGATTTCGTTTCACAAACAAACATCTGTGGGTTCCTTAATTAATCGAAAATTCAATGAAATTTTATCTATCCCACCTGCGTAGAATTCAACAGGTTGAAAAGCCAAGACATCGCAGTTTTATAAGTAATGTCCTCTGAAATCATCATCAAAAATCCGAAAACCCAAGCTAATCCCATCACCACGCAGATCGAAAGAGCAATAAAGAAATCCTCCTTTTTGCTGCGATTTTTGGCAGTGGACCGAACCTGCGAAAACAGCCTTAGCGTCAAACAATGAGTCTGCGTTGGTGTTAAGCGATACATTAGAATTTGAAAACCACTCACCACTTTTTTTCTGCAAATTATTTCGCTCATGTTAGTAATGAAACAAAATATGTTAATCAAAGCAAGGATTCCGACAGGTAGCAAAAAGCCAAAATGAAGAGTCTTGTCGTGGAGCCAACACATGCTCCGGGCACGATAGGCTGATTGAAAGAATGGATCGTCTGTAATGTAAACAAACGGTTGTGAGTTCAACATCTATTATGTAATTGTTGTGCATGTGGTTGTTAGAAACACGTATATCTACTGTTAACAAAACATTATAATATTCATCAACCAAATGCAATCGACAACCGGATTTTGATGCAGTTGTATGGAATTGCGGAGAACAGCATTGCTATGAAATAAACCATCGCAGTGGTGGTGTTGGTCTTTTACATAAAAAAATGAAGTGCAGAGTCATTAACACCTTGATGTCTATCAATATTTGCATGTTACTATTACACACAATGGTGATAGAGTCTGGAGACTTGGTCCGGGTCATGAGACCTATTTTGGTGAGTCGCAATCTTGTTTTCGAAAGATACAGGTCTGCAAATACACTTGGAAAGAACTGTTTCAGTTTCTTTAGTAGAAAGCAAAATTTGGGGTCACTGCTACAATTAACAGTCTACATTTTTCATGCAAATGCAAGCACAGAAAACTTGCTGGTGCTTCCTTAGAAGTCAGCAACCAGCTAGCTGCTAAAGGACAATGCTAAATGAAGGAAGCATGCACCTGTTGTGTCACGGTTTTTATCCACATGAAACACAGCTATTGTGAAATTCAACAGAACCGCTATAAAAGGAATGGTGTAGCAGACTATGGCTGGAACTAGAACTTTCCTATCCCCGATGCTCATCATCTACAGACAAAAAAGAAAGTTTAATGTAGATCGTACAGGAGAAGAAATGGTATTAATAGAAAACCTAGTTCTACTCTCTTGAAAAAGTTTCAAATTTTGTAGATGTAAGCTTGCTGCTGCAACATAATTTGGTTCGAAAAACATTTTTAGCAACTGTACAGTAGATGAAGCTGAATTTTGTTTGTTGTAGATCCTTAAAAATAATTTGTGTTCGCTGTTAATCTCCATGAATATATGTATGCAGGTAATGTGGTATGTTTGCTCTGTAAAAAATAATTTTTGGTGTATACAATATTTCAGAAGTACTTCAAAACTTTTTTGAATTTTATAATAGTTTATCAAGAGTGAGAATTGCTGATTCCGTAGGAGACACCTCAAAAATTAATTAGAAGATTTTACACCCAGCAGTGGGTCCCCAAGTTTATCTCACACGAACCCAGTCGCGTAGTCAGAAATTTTGATAGCGGGGCAAACAACAACTAAGCCTCAACACTGGAATATTTAATGTCTCTTGTTTTCAAATCATTATTAATAATATACGCATTTTTCTGGTGATTTTTTCTGAATAAATATGTTCAGATTTAAGATGGCAAATAGAAGTCTATATTCAATGAATTGACAAGTTTTAAAAGTTTCCTTTCAGTAAAGGTCCAAGGTTCTACTTTGGATCAAAGTCATCATTTGCTCGTAAAATTCTTGCAAAAGTGCGTGTGAAAATCGCGATGCTATTTGTGCAAGATCAGCAGCATGCCTTTTCCAACCAATATTCCAGTTGAGCAAGAAGTCATCTTGGCCGCCATTTTGATTGCGCTTTTTGTATTTACACATCTGCTGATGTATACCAACACTCATTTAATCGAAGCCAAGTAGCGACTTTGCTTTAGGACGACTCCCGAAGTTGGTCTACAAAGCTTGCGCGCATAAAGACGTGGATCTTATCCAACTCTTGAGCGACTGGTTGACGTAAACAGCTGATAACGCAAGGGATAGAAGACCTTTAACGTGTTTAAAAATGTAAGGATTTTATGTCATTAAATGCTATGAAATGCGAAAGTTACACATGTCCTCTAAACAAACTTGCATATGCTTGACTTTGACCCACTCAGAATACACAAAGTGTGAAAATGTATGTGGTTTTGTAAAAACGAAGCCACCATCGCTATCACCACGGCTCTGCAGCAAAGTTAAGCAACACATGTTGCCGCAACTTAATACAACGGTTGGTTAGTTCAGTGCTCTTCAACCTTTTTTGTTACGGTGCACCCTTAAAGATATTCTGACGAACTCATGCACCCTATTTACTTGAACACTTAAACTCATGCACCCTATTTACTGACACTTCCTCCGTGTCCCCTACCTAATTGCGCCCATGTCTGTAAGTGCCCGGGTCTAAATAAGCAAATCCCCAAATTCAGTAACTCAGCCACATAATTCAGTTGATAATGGCTCATTGCCTGTTGCATATGAATCACAAATAATCATCTACATACAATTAGCTTGATATGGTGTGATGCTTATGCACCACACTTTAGATTGCGCAAAGTCTCGGTTAAATCCTGAAAGTCGTTGGTTGGTTAATGGTTCATTTTGCTAACAGAAAGATTTTGTAAAAAGTATCCGTTTAGTGTGACAAGTTTGTGATGCACTGTCGTGAACCCTTTCTTAGTGGTGCACCCATGCATGTTTTGGTGCACCCTAGGGTGTACCGTGCACACCGGTTGAAGAGCGCTGGGTTAGTTGATCTAACCCGGTGGTTCTCAAAGTATGAGTGGAAACTGAACAAGGGTGGCGAAGTGTCAAAATATGGGTCACGCCGAGGTGATCCAAATCGGGGTTGTGTGTTTTTAACATTACCGCTGCGTGTCTGTGTGCAGCATGGGTACTTCAGAAAAAAGTAGCTTGCTGACATTAAGAAAGAACTTAGCAACTTACTGCCAAAATTACCCATACAAGCATTTTTTTCATACGTTGTTTGAGGCTTTGGTTGTTGTTTGAGGCGTGTTCACCAAACTCAGCTTTAGGTCGGACTCAAAAAAGTTTGGGAACCGCTGATCTATCCATTCTAACGTAAGCGGTTGAAGTCTTTTTTAAATCCAAGAGTGTTTTAATAACAAAATCCAATCGACTGGGATAAAATTCAGTGTTTTTCATTTTGGTCACATGCGTTTTATCCATAAAACAGATCGAAAGCTATCTGTGAGTAATGGCAGTGTCAATGCACTCAACACTTACAAAATGAAAAGCATCTTTCTACGTTAGATTTCGCTGCTGAGTCTTCCCGTTGGAGCTGACTGTTTTCAAATTTACTGTAGGATAGTTTGGCAATTTACATCAGATGAAAGTTGAAACACTTTCAGACTGAGTACAAGTCAGACTCTGATTACTTGATAAAACTGTTCTTTTACCCGTCAGCAAGATCATGTGAAATTTTTGATGAAAACGTTAAGGTTCCACATGATTGTGGATGAACCGTCACAGNAGCCTATGTGTTTAATCATAACCAATAAATATCTAAAATGAAAGTTATTGTTGCTAAACAGTGTCTATGGTCTTTTTGCGTAAGAAAAAAGACTTTGAAACTGGGTTGCTTCTTAGCCAAAGTTTGAGATTCAAGGGATATAATACGATGATCATTTAAGGCTGCGGCTGATGCTACAGACCAGGATAGGCCTAAGTTATACAGTATTTGTAACACGCCAGAGTTACCAGAAAGTAATTTTGTGATGGTTTTAAAATGACGTTTACATCACCATTAGGTTGGATACAGCAAGGTGGTGCACTGGAAAGGGCTGCGAAAAGCGTGACTCCTTGTTTTCCTTTCGGTTAGTGATTACAAAGCTCTTAGGTACAAGTTTGTATTTAATTAGCACCAACTTCCACACGGAGCTTAAACTTCAAGTAAATGTCAGCCATGATTTGAATTCTGCAACATTTACACTATACGCAACCACGGGCGTCGGAAGGGGGTCAGGGGCAGAAGGAGTCATTGACCCCTCCCTAGGTTTTGAAATCTGACATTTTCCTATTAAATGTTTAGCAAAAAAGGTTGTTTTCTTAGTTTCGACTGGGAAAAATGAATTTCATCATTTTTGGTCTCCCCTAGAAAAATCCTTGGCTTCCCTTGGAAAAAGGTTTGGTTAATCATGGGCAATTGATAAACCACACTGCTTTGATCAAGTTCGACTAACGACTGAAGTAGGAAAGGTTTCTCAAGCAGTTTCGTTGATTTGCACTGAAGTGGTTGTTTGGCTACACATCAAAAGCTTGATTAACCCGAAAATTTTTGGTGCAATTTCGGAATTGGGGGAGCAATTGCCCCCGTTTGCCCCCTCTGGATACGCGCCTGCACGAACCCCATGTGGATGTAAAATTTTTCAATGA
>JGI24022J15233_10006413_pt1 | contig 12736 bp, 6 predicted proteins | sample Ectturendosymbi2_FD_15233 | JGI IMG/M metagenome (IMG submission 15233)
AAGCGTTTCTACGCAGTATTGAAAAGTATGGAAAATTTTTTTGTCATTTTCCAGTCTGGAAAAGTATGGAAAAATTTTTTTGGTGTGCTAGTGTGGAAAAAGAAAATTATTTTCCAGACTTGTTCTTTTGACAAATAATTTCATAATATTTTATTCACAATTGATATAATTTCATTTGTATCGTGTTAAATACTAAACTGCCTGTATTTGATCTGGGTAGGTCGTACGGAAAAGTTGGGTCAGGAAATAGTCCGGAAAGAGTCCGGAAAAGGTCTTGGGAAAAAGTCTGGAAATTTATTTTCAAAATTGCGTAGGAGCCCTGTATTTACAGTATAAAGCTTATTTTTTCAGTATATTGAGATAATGTCCTTATTTGAAGGTTGGCGAGTGAGGAACCTCAAACCCTGGCCAATTACTCGGTATCTGATGCAGTGGCGACATATTATATGTACATGAAATATGTTCACCCGTTCATTTTTGCTTTGTGCACCATCATTCCTATGGAACCAGACAGTGTTTTACGGAAAGGATCAGGTATTTAATATAAAATGTTTACGTGCTGCTCGTTGGCATAACCATTTTATTTGCGACGCCCGAAAAAAAATGTGCTAAAATGAACGACTTGGAGCAAACTTTCTACAGCAATCAGCTGTATTTTCAGATTATTTTTTTAATGCCTAGAACTGCGTAGCAGATGCAGCCAAGTGTTGTGTCCATATCGAGTGAAGCAGAGTAACTAAGTTGGGTTAAAAACGTTGTCGTGAGTAGGTCCTAATATCTCAGTTGCATACACTATATGCAATTATAAATTCCTCGCCTCATCTATGCGGCCTCAACATACATATGGCTTCACGCAGGTACTTTGTGCGAGGCCTTGCTGATGGTGCAAGCATTTCATGCCAATATTGTCTTTCCCAATAAACAAGAGACAGTGTTGAACAAACTTACTAGTGATGGCCATCTACTGGACACCGAGACCTATGTCGGCGGCCACGTGGAAGCGCTGGAGTGTGGTGAGTGCCTCCATCTCAGTCGACCAATCATAACTGTTGCTGTTTCACCACGTGACTTGCGCAATTGTCCTGATGCCCACGAAGTAGCAGACTTTTTGCGTAACTCCTTCATTTGCAGAGGTGTACCGCTTCATTTGCAGGGGTGTACCGCTCCAACCTTCCGTGCAGTTTTCGAGGCGACCCCGAAGCATTCCAGAAGCTCCATGATGACGTCAGGAAAACGTTGGAATTCTGCATCGAAACTGAAGAAAAGATTCCACTCGATGAAGTGTTAAACTTTGATGAGGTGGGCCTCGGCTTCAGCAAACACTATCACGAAGTATAATCCGAGGTCATGTTGTCCAATTGTGCGATGGCTTTGGATACTTTCGTGTCTATTCAGTTTTTAGAAATTGCGACGCCTCGTGTAGTATGTATGGGTGATATATGGAAGAGTTCGGTGACACTTTGCACCGCCACAGCTTTTGTGTTTACTTGTTTTAGCTAAAAAATTTACTGTTGTCTTTCCTCTGCGTTGTGGTAAAACTGTGAAATATAGCTGGAATGAATGTTTTGCTGCAACATAAGAATTTGTGAAATGAATATTTTTCAAAAGTAACTTCATGCAGTGGTGGGATGACGCATCTTCTATGGACAGGTTTTTACCCAGGAAAGTATTGGATTGCAGTAGTTGCATAAGTAACATAGTAGCCCTATCCGTTGCTGAGTCAGAGGTAAAATATCCGAAAATATCTTTTCAAAATTTCCGACTCCGACTCCTTAACATAATGTGAATGAAGTTTGGGTGTTAACAATTTTGTAGCAATTAGCAGTCAATGGAAATCGTGGTGCACAGCAAGAGTTCACTTTTTCAACAAAATTTTCAAAAGAAATTGCACCATTTCAACAGGAATTCAAAACTTAGATTGGAAATACGGAGTCGGACAAAAAAATCCGACTCCAACTCCTCAGTGTTGTTAGGAATCCGACTCCACCCAAAAACCTCCGACTCCGCAACCCTGCTGAACATGCCTAGGTAGTCCGTGAAATGCTGTTGACATCAAACTGAACGATGCTTGGCCGGGACTGGCTCCTTAAGACAGATTTGACAAAAGTGGACGTAGCTTCGTGTGTTTCACTGGGACAAAAATTTTATTCTAGCCAAGTTGTCAAAGTCAAGTCGTAACTAAACTTAATTGTCAGGCAAATTGAAATAATACATCACTGATGGTGGTAAGGACACTTTAATAACAGGCCTGCTTCAACAGACGTTCATAAATTGTCCACTCGCGTTTCACAAGATCCTGTGCGTGCAAACCACGTGACCCGCATGCACAGCATTTCTTTTCGATGTTCAGGTCTGTGGCCAAATTCAAGAAAAGCTGTTGTCACTGAGAGACAAGCCTGTGCGAATGGAACATCCGGTGATATACCACCTGGACGTAGGGGCGATGTACCCGAACATCATCCTGACCAACCGACTCCAGCCCTCTGCTATGGTGGATGAGGCTACTTGCGCTGTGTGCGATTTCAACAAACCAGGTTTGTTCAGTAGAAGTGTAAATGAAGCAGGCAATGCCATTGTTATAGTTTGGTTTCTCTGCAATGAAAATTCACTTGAACGCTCAGGAAGGAAACAGTCAAAGGCAACGTTATGATATTACTTCTTTCAAAAGCTCGTGTTGCTAAACCAAGGAATTTAAGATCATGTTCTAATGACGGGTCTCGATTGACTTTTTTTATTCAGCAAACTGACTTTGAATCTTCATTGGTCAAATATTTATCGGCTATGGTCGCAATTTTAGTGTTCTTGTGTTCTGAATGTGTAGAGTAAAAAAAATATTTTGAACATGCTGCCGTAGTATGGACGAAGTTGCTAGTTTGTGACTTTTTTTTCACTGAGACATTTTGGTCGCTGAGGCGTTTCGGTCATTTGTCTCACAATTGTATTAAAACTCGCCATAGCAGTGTTCATTAGCCTATATTTTCAGATATTCTGACCGAAAATGACTTAATTTTTTTCGGTCATTTCAAAAACGTTTCGGTCTATGGCCGATAAGAAACAGGTTTGTGAAGACTCGTGCGACCGGTGCGTTGTTGTTCAAAACAACTCTCGTGTTATGATCAGGCGCCACGTGTCAACGTACAATGTCGTGGATGTGGCGCGGTGAGTACTTACCCGCATCACGGAACGAGTTCCATCGGATACAGCAGCAACTCGAGAACGAGAGGTTTCCCAATCCATCAAACCCCGATGAGCCGCTATCCTTTCATGAACTTCCTAAAGAACAACAAGCCAGTCATGAAAAGAAGCGCTTGCAGGTAATTCTGGAGACAGGTTTAAGCGTAGATGAAGCTTTTCCACTTCCGCTGTATTGCTGTTCACCTCACCTCACTTCTTGCCCTCATTTCACTTTTCATTCATACCCGCTTTCCCTCTCTGAGCGTCGTAGACAGCAGACCTGGGAGATCTCGAAATACGTCACGGTTTTCAGTAACCTGTAATTGTTCTGTCGGCTCCACACCAGGATGGGACCGGGCCCGTGTTGGTGCGGAGCTTTGAGCCACAGTAGAAAGTTTCTAGACGAAATTTAAAAGACGAAAAACTAGCGGAAGATTTGACAACGATGGGCAACGCATTCCACAAACTAGCAGCTTTTGAAAAAATGAGTTAAAAACAGTGGTTCCCAAACTTGTTTGAACCGTTACCCAAATCAAGGTAGCGATTATGTCTTATTACCCACCAATAAAAAATGTTCGCATTTCACGTCAAAATTTTCTCTTGCAGCGGTCGCTCATAATACAGAACAACAAGATGGTTTGGTTCTGCGTAACCCCTCAAAGAATCGCATATTACCCTCGAGTGGTAATTTATCCCCAGTGTGGGAACCACTGGTTAAAAAGTATGTTCTTTTCAACCAAAGGAATCTGGACATTTAAACTGTTACGAAGCATGTATGGCGATAAGCCTCCATACATTTTTGAGATGAGAGTCTGCAGGGTTGGTGACGCCATACTAAACATCTTACAGTAGTAGAATTTACTTTTTTCTTCTAGTATATACTCAGCTTACGTCTGGTGGCAATAATTGAGAATTGTTCACGCCTCAATTAACCTGTTGAGTTTATGTTATTATGGAACAGGAGTATTGTCGTCGTGCTTACAAGAAAACCAAAGTAAAACAACTTGAAGAAAAGTACACGACTGTCTGTCAAAGAGAAAACTCCTTTTATGTGGACACTGTGAGGATGTTCAGAGACAGGAGGTGAGGTATTTGAGGTTTGTTGCCATGTACGCGTGTACTGGGTGTTTAGACACGTTCTCTGTAACAACTGCTTGACTGATGTCGGGAAGGGCTGAGGAAGTGACACTGAAATCAACGCTGTGGTTCTGTCTGTTGTGGTTGAATGTAGGTTGGAGGATTCCACTGAGATACACGGTATTAGTAGCAAAAGTTTCTCGAAACTATGGCTTACTCCAGGCCTGCAAAGCGCAGAAAGCTCGAAGGGCCAAGTTGTTCGTCATTAATCTGCCGCGGGCGTATAAAGTCTTATTTCATTTCGTTGTGCAGTAGTTCGGAAGAAATTCTGGAACGACAATTAATTATCCAAAGTCGAAACATTTTCTGCAATTGAGAAAGCTCTCGCGGGCCGTGCAGACCTGGTTTCCAGGATAATCGCCGTGTTTGAAACACTTGCATGGCAACACCGTTTTCAATCAGTCGTCGTAGTTGCACCGAAAATAGTCTGTGGTTATTGGATGTTCCTATGTTCCGGCTGAGCGTCGTATTTCTGACAAGTTTAACTGTTGTTACTTTCAAAGTGTGTGTGCTGGTTTGTTGTGCAACTGTATGATGGTTTGTTGTGCAACTGTATGATGGTTTGTTGTGCAACTGTATGATAGTTTGTTGTGCAACTGTATGATGATTTGTTGTGCAACTGTATGATGGTTTGTTGTGCAACTGTATGATGGTTTGTTGTGCAACTGTATGATGGTTTGTTGTGCAACTGTATGATGGTTTGCTATGCACCTGTATGATGGTTTGTTGTGCAACTTAGTCCGTCGGTGAATAAAAGAGACTTGATGAAACTCACTTCACATATTTTGTTAATTCTTCGTCAATGGCTATTTTTGAAAAAATGATGTTTTAATAATGTGCTTATCCTAAAACAGTGTTTCTCAACCTTTCGCGGTCGATTTACGAACAGTTTTTGTGGGGGTCACTACAACATTTTACGGTAAAATGTCTCAAATATATCAACTTTATATTTAGTCGAAAATGCAGTGAATAGCAGTGACAACCCAACAATTGGTATGCAATCAAATAGCGATAAAGAACTATTTGTTACGTTCGACCGGCAAGAACAGCTTGTTACTGGGTTGTAAAGAGAGGATGACAACTGTTCAAGATCAAATTCTACGCAGTAGCACCGTACGACTTGATAAGAGCATTCGCCTATTGTTCTGTTGCTGACCTGCTTCGTGGCTCACCGATTGAAAAGCGCTCTCCTGATTAATTCTAGTCGAAAACTTGCAAAATCTGATGGTGTACATAGATGTTCGTAGGAAGAAGCATGTTTCTCCTTGAAGTGAGTGTCCATTTGTTCACCTGATGACTGCGCGTGCGAATGTAGCTGATAGTTGTGCGAGTTACTTGGCATTGCGCTACTTGCATAACACGGCCGAGAAAACTGGTCTTGCTAGGTTCCTACCTGGCCCGTGATTTTCACACGGGCCGCCATTTGTTACATCACAGATACCAGTTCAAGGCAGCGCTGAAACGCGCCAAGAAGCAGGTGTCGGAGGCCATAGCTTCTGGAGATGCTACAGAAATAAAGAAAGCGAAAGGGATGGAAGTTTTGTATGACTCCTTGCAACTCGCCCACAAATGCATTCTCAATTCGTTTTATGGTTATGTAATGAGGAGAGGGTAGGTTGGTTTGCATATGTTTTAGTGCAGAGTGTGTGTACATCAGGATTTTTTTAAGGCGTTTTAGGGACCCGATTCGGGCCTTAGAATCAGAGAAATCAGGTACCGACAGATCCATACAGGGTTCCTAACATTTTCCTTAAAAAAACCTGGTGTACACTGTAGTGTTTTATGGATCGCGGCTTTTTTTTCACACGTGAAAATGAATCTAATAAAGTTGAACTTAAGAGGACAAACCGGAACTTCGCTGACATGTTTTCAGTATTTCAATGATTAAACAGGTTTTACAAAGGGACGTTTTAGTAACTCCAATCATGCTTTCAATGAAATCTGCGTTGCGTAGTTGTTTTCGGGATGGTTAAATTGACTGATTTGCTGCAGCAGCAAAACCTCGTTCGACTGTTACTTGAGTAAACATCTATCACACCCTGGTCCTTTCACGGCTGCAACCTGCGAGATATTGTGGTCCGCTCGTGTGTATTGTCACGATGCAACTAGGATGGTTGCTTTGCTTTATTCTGGGGGAACATGGCCCGTGAAGGTCTTCAGGCACCATGCTTGACCCCCCACTCGTTGTTTCATCGTCAAAGACCAGGTGTCAAAAGGTACCCAGCAAGTCTTGTCCCAATCCGTTGTTGGATCCAACCCCTACTAACTAACACTAGTGAGAAAAAAGTTTCAAAAGCGAGTTTTACGTCTGTTAAACACTTTTTCTCTCAATGATGTCTCAATATTTCTACGATGCGTCCAGACCGGATTTGAATGATTTCTGCTGAATCCGAAATGCGTGCGTAGGTTGACTGAAATAGTTAGAACGATGTAAGTTCAAGGAAAGAGATATGATTGGCTATGGATGCCACTCCCACTATTGCAGCCAATCACAGCACTTGGTTTCCAGGGCCCGGTGGTATTCAATGGAGATGGCCGGCATTGTCTGCTACACGGGAGCCAAGATCATTCAGAACGCAAGAAAGCTGGTGGAAAAAATAGGTTTGTTGGTGCCGTATATTTTCTGGTTGGCAGGTCTGCAATACCAGCAAAGAACACAACGGCATTGCTTTTATACATCGTTTAATGCGTCATTTGCCTCATTTAAAGTCTTAATCGATTATTATGTATGTGAAGGATATATTGACAGTAGTTCCATGTTAAACGTTGCATATCTCTCAAACAAGCTGCAGTTCACAAGGGTTTGCGCTGCTTCCGCTACAGATGTGGTTTCAGTCGTTGATGGCTTTGACCTCGAGTAGATCTTCCATGGCTTGGAATGGATGCCTGCAGTCGCATTTTGTAAATATGTTTCGGGTTTTGGATCCTTTTCGAAATCGACAGTGCGTGGTAGGACATTGATTTCCGCCACACACATTAAACCATATGGATGCAGTGAAATGCAGAGCGAGACTGATCCAACCGGTGTGTCTTTTATGAGCCGATTCTGTGTATGTCTGCTTTTGAATCCTCCCCCGCTTTGTTTACTTTTGCAAGTTTCGTTGTCATAGCAACTTATCACGTGCGCAGGCAAGCCATTGGAGCTGGACACGGATGGGATCTGGTGCGCTTTGCCCGGAAGCTTTCCTGAGAACTATGTCGTGGAAACAACGAATGCTAAAAAACCCAAAGTGACCATCTGTTACCCTGGTGCCATGCTGAACGTTATGGTGAAGGTGAGCCTCTGGTTTGCTGAACGTTATGGTGAAGGTGAGCCTCTGGTTTGCTGAACGTTATGGTGAAGGTGAGCCTCTGGTTTGCTGAATGTTATGGTGAAGGTGAGCCTCTGGTTTGCTGAATGTTATGGTGAAGGTGAGCCTCTGGTTTCATTTCGTTTTACGTCGATATTTTGCCACGCGCACGTTTCTTTGAAAATGTGCTTTGATGACGAAGCCTTGAATGCTCGTTCCTCACTGAGCAAGACTTCGTGCTTTACAGGATGAGTTCACAAACGACCAGTACGAAGAGCTGGTTGACCCTGCCAACCTGAAGTATGAGCGCAGAAGTGAGAACTCGATATTTTTTGAAGTGGATGGACCGTACCTTGCAATGATATTGCCCGCTGCGAAAGAAGAAGGGAAAAGTCTGAAGAAACGCTACGCCGTTTTTAATTTTGATGGCTCCCTGGCAGAACTCAAGGGGTACATGATACGAATTCTTCGAACCTTTTAAACAGAAGGCTAATATTGCTCCAGATGGTCTGTCGTTATAGTTCTACCTCCTGTTGTTTGTTGTTGAATACTGAATGAAAGTTTCAATAGGTTTTAACTAATAGCTGCTGTTCGTAGTCGCGTTAATCCCTTGTATGGTGCAGAAGCCAGTGATGTTTTTACACAACGCAACATTAATTACTTTGTATCAGATACAGATGCATTTGTGTTGTTCACCATTGCCTGCTGCTCAGGTTAGTTGTTCACAATCTTGATAACCTGCTTGCTGGAAGTAGTTTGGCAGAGATTTGAAATACGGTTATGTTCATCAACACGGACCTCATTTTAATTGTTGAAACAAACCACGTGCTTCGCAGGCGTCCATCTTTGTGCACGGGCCAGCAGTAAGTTGCGCCATGCGCCATTCACTCTCAACCCCAGGTGCTCGACCATACTTGCTTTAATCCACCTACCCCCCCATAGTACCCGATCACATTTTTTGTGGAGACCCAGCCCCTGGCTGTCCATCACGGTCCTTCCGCTTGATTTTGAAGGTTTGAAGTGAAGAGGAGGGGTGAGCTGCAGTTGATCAAAATCTTCCAGTCGTCCGTCTTCGACGCCTTCACAAAGGGATCGACGCTGGACCAAGTTTACCAGAGTGTCGCGAAAGTTGCCGATTACTGGCTGGACGTCCTCTACAGCAAGGTGGGGTTGCAAGTGCATGAGGCAAAGAATGTCAATTATTGGGGGTGCAGTTGACCGCCGACAACCTCAACATGCTCAGGAGAATTTGTATGCTTTGCGTCGATGTTGAAACTTGTGTTCTTTGTATGATGAACGATCCACGCAGGAGCTGCAAAATTTTGTAGTGGTTCAGTAAATCCGCAATGAAAAAAATCGCGCTTTAGGTGTTTGTTTGTTAGTTAGAAAATGGCAGTGTGGTTAGGGTCTGAAATTATCATTGGCTTATTTCAACAGGATTAGGCTTAGACATTTTATGCGAAGAGGAACGAAAAGAAAAAAAAACAAAAGAAAACGACGCAATTGGCAGCAAAATAACGAATTTACCATCAATAACACGCCACAAAAGTTGTAATATCCATCGAGAAGAAGTGGGTGTTCAGGACAAAAGGGTTACGTCTGCTTATACAGGAGCTCAGATGGGTCCCTGGGCAAATACAGGAGCGCAGATGGGTCCCTGGGCAAATTTGGGAGCGCAGATGGGTCCCTGGGCAAATACAGGAGCGCAGATGGGTCCCTGGGCAAATCTGGGTGCGCAGATGGGTCCCTGGGCAAATCTGGGTGCCCGAATAATAATATTTTTGTTGAATCTGACATCAGTTAATTGTTAATTGTACGCATGTTAACGATACCGATGTGCTTACACAAAAAATTATAAATACTGGTCCTAAAAGAAGAGTGTGGTTGAATAAAAGTAAACTTGTAGGCATTAAATGTATGAAGAGTTGACAGACCACATCTTCTTTGAAAAGCACTGCTTTACGTTCTATTTAGAAAACTTCCATTCTTCTGCAGCAAATATTTGCCACAAAACATTTATTCCGTCGTCATAGGCAGCTAACATGCCGGACTCCGAACTCTTCGACTTGATCAGCGAGAACCGTTCGATGTCCCGAAAACTGGAAGATTATGGTTCCCAGAAATCAATGTCAATCAGCACTGCAAGGCGGTGGGTTGTTGGTGGTTCTGGTGGGGGTGACTGTTTTTCTCTACAGCCTCTTTTCTATTTATTATATTTTTACAACGTTGCGTGAACTTTCTTTTGTCAAACTTTTTGAGAGTATGATAAAGGATTTTGTGATGAAAACATTAAAAAATTCCGGCAAGTGTAAATTGATTCGTATCAAATAGCGCGATGGATCTATGGTGGGAAATATTTGTCCCTTTCGCAATTTTTAAAAAATTTAGTCAATGTGGAACGAATTTCAATTCAGAGAAATCCAAGTGTAACGTCGGAAGGAGTCTTTCCTGCAGAAGAAATCTGATGCGATGAATCGTCCGGTCTTCTATGAGTCCATGACACGAATAGTGAATGTTTTTTGTTGATAGACTCGCAGAGTTCCTCGGGGACCAGATGGTGAAGGACGCGGGCCTATCGTGCCGTTACATCATATCGAAGAAGCCTGACGGGGCCCCAGTGACTGAAAGAGCCATCCCTCTGGCCATATTTCAGGTGGGCCCGCTCCCCACCTACATGCTCGCGTTTCGTTACTTGTTTCTTACGGCAAGTTTCATTTCTTAAAAAGACGTTCACTTTCTGGTAACAATCTCCTGCTACAAGCCACGATGATAATATTTTGAAAGTTTTTGATTTGTCCTTGTTTGACGCAATAAAGGATTTGTATTGCCCTTGTTTCACGTAATAGAGGATTCCCACCGCGTTACTGAAAGTACGTTTGGCTTCCTCTTAAGAGTGATGAGCTGTCTCTTGACTATCAACGATCGTTGCCGCTCGTAGGAGCGGGAATCAAAGTCAGGGTCGCATCTTTGTCGACAGGCGGGGCATGTTGTCAGGGCAGTGTTTCCAACTCATGTTGTCAGGACAGTGTTTCCAGATCATACGCGTTAGTTCAAAGTGTGCTTTTCTGCAAATAGTGTCACATAAATGCAAGAGTAGTATACTAAGAAACCACGGTTATGTGGCTACCTCAGAAAAACAGCCATCCCAAGGTATCATTTGCATTTGCGAATCGGTGAACGGCCCCAGTACTCACACTCTTGGCGGCTGCTGTGCAGGTTCGAACCTCAACCCTATGAACAGGCAGTTTGTGCCACTTCACCCGGCGCTCAAATACAGTAGCAAGAGCGGCGGAATGGATCGCAAGGATTCAATCGATGTCTTCGTCTGGAAATAATTTTCTCGAACTTCACTCGTTGCCTAGTGATTGCGCGCGGTTTTTATGAGCCAATGAAATCCCTTTGATTTGAAAAGCTTGCTTCAGCTTTTATAACACGTTACGTGAAGGGAGCGCTGAATTGTGCTTTTTTCTATAACAGGTTTCGCCAAACTGACCTTCCACACGTGTTTGGTGGAAAACAAGGCAGCAATATGGAACAAAGCTAATCCTTACGTGCAGTGTTTTTACAATTGTTTCAACGTTCTTCCAAACAAACATTATTGAATAGTTGCGCAATGCATCAGTTCGCGTCCGCTTCGAATGCCCTTCAATGTTGTTTAACTCGCTTCTACAGATCAGCGTTGGAGAAACAATGTGGTTTGTCACGAAATAAAGTCAGTTTTTGGGATAGTCTGTTATGGGGGACACGTANTATTATATTAAATTTGAACCTGGTAAAAATGTTCCTAATAAAGATCTTTAAAACCGTCCACAGTGGGCTTGTTATCAATGCTTTGATTGTTGTAACTCCCTGTCGCTTCAGTCGGAAACAAGCATCAAGCGGCATTACCTTCGCAAGTGGACCAAACAGTCGCAGATGATGGATTTTGACATCCGGGCCATCCTTGACTGGGAGTATTACATCGAAAGGCTCGGCAGCGCCATCCAGAAGATCATCACCATCCCCGCCGCACTCCAGGTGAGGCATGCAGCAGCAGGGCATGACTGACTAGCCGGACAAAGTTGTGTGCAAGAGGTTTGTTGAAAGCGATTGCCGAAGCTGCTTATTGCGAGTTGTATTAGAAGAAAAAGTTTTGCAATAAAAATCTCCTGCGCAACCAACCCTTCCCCCCCGATGTTTGCAGGGTGTTCCGAATCCTGTGCCGCGGGTCAAGCACCCTGAATGGTTGCACAAAAGGCTGGTTGAAAAGAACGATGTTTTCAAACAGAAGCGCATTACAGACATGTTCAAGCCGAACCCGTCGAAACGCCGACATGATGAAATACCGAAAGAAGATGCAGGTATTTTTCGGTTGTACCTTTAAAGGCAGAGCGCAGCGAAGAAGTGCTACCAGTTGTGCGGCTCGTGCTGATTTTTCAACCGTGACGTGACTTCAACTGTTGTTGCGAACTGAACCATTCCATTGCCTCCATCCTCATCGTCTTGACTTAGTCGGTGCGTGGTTCAAACGATTGAACAAAGTTGTTGTTGATCAAACCTGCCTAGCAGTTTTTTATCTCAGCTGGTGGTGGTTTTGCAATAATTTGACGTATGTGCCAGCATCAGGAAAATAAAAAATGTGGTGTTTACTTTTGAATTCGAAGGGTTCGCTTCAATTTTTATCTATGCCATCATCAGCAGAAATGAAAGCTATTCTGTTTTGGAAGACTTGTATGTTTTGCAGACACAGCCAGAGATGTTGAAGATCTGCTGCCAAACATTTCCACTGTTCGTCACAATGGTGCAACGGTAACTGTGACGAAAAGAAGAAAAATGGATGAAACGGAGGTCGGTCGTGCCGGGAACTCTGGCTGCTATAAGTTTTTTGCTGTTCAATGCTTTTAGTTGGAGAAAAAGCATTTTTGAAAATCATCTTACCGCATTTTGTCGACATATACATAGTCAGAGTTACCATCACAAGTTATGATTATTTCGTGCACATGACATGGATTCATTCACGGGTTGCCTTTTATTCCGTTGTTTTGAATTGTTGCTGCGCCGTAGTATGCTTTTAGCGACAACCCCCGAAATGGTGTGGGGAGGGAATAAATATTCGGGTCTTTGAACATGTGGAGACAGAATTTATGAATTCGCTC
>JGI24022J15233_10006416_pt1 | contig 12731 bp, 8 predicted proteins | sample Ectturendosymbi2_FD_15233 | JGI IMG/M metagenome (IMG submission 15233)
AGATGGTGATCAAAATTTTATAATTTGATCCACGGGGTCAATCTCAAGGTCAAAATATAGGTCAAAAGGTCATCACCCCAAAATTTACCCAAATCACAAAAATGATGTCAAATTAGAATTCTTGGCTTTTTCCCCTTTTCAAAGATACCTTACTATTCCAGATTGGACCACTAGTTCGAAAGATATAGTGTTTTGAAGTTGGGCCGCCCTCCTTATTTTCTCAAAATTTTCAAAAAATTAACCCCCAATATCTCGGAAACCGATCACTGAAAAATTTTAGATTTGAGGTTTGGGGGCTGAAACCAACATGTATGCCAAATTTCATTAAATTCTAAAAGGGTAGGGTTTAGCCCATTGGGTGACTTGACATGGAATGACCTGACCTAATTAGTCAAAAATTTTTACTAACTTAGATCATAACTTGTGAATCCGAAACCCCAGCAGGTCATCCAAAGTATCAAAAGACTTGGATTGTAGCCTAGTTTCTAATAAAAACTTCAGCAAAATACTACCATCTAACAGTTGGCGCCCACGACCAGGTAAAGTGGGCCAAGGTGGCATAAAAGCCCTCCACTTATGACATCACTCACAAAAATTCCACAACCTCCAACCAAAAAAATTTTTTTCGAGTGCAGACTAGAAGACTGGCCGATTTGTTTGAGCCCTTGAACAGCTCTTTAGCACAACCAGTGGAGGAGCTAGGGTGTTGGTAAGGCAACTGACGACTGCTGGTTTTAGTCTGATTTCAAAGTACGAATATATCATGCCCTGGCTCTCAAAGTATTAATTCTTGAAGGCAGGATCTTGTTTCTTACCATTTGCCAGTTATGATTTTTTATAACATTTCATTTTTTGCATTTTGGGGGAGAATCTGATAGGTAGTACACCATCTCAGAAAAATAAAAAATTAATTGAACAAAGCTCATAAAATACAATTTTTGTCTGTTTATTATACATGTAATTATTATTATCAAACTTCTGAAAACTCTTTAATCTTTAACATACTGTCAGAAACATGTATCATGTCAAACAAATGACTAAAAGTTGAGGATAGAAATAATTATTACAGCTTGCTCTAGTGCAGGGTTTCCCATACTCTGTCTGTCCATGTACCCCTTCAGCATTTCGATAGATGAGCATGTACCCCTAAACATGAGCGCCGGAATTTTTTTCCAGGGAGGGGCCAATAGTGGATTTTCCAAAGGTGGGCCAAAAATATTTTTGAAGGGGGTCAAAAAGTGGCAAAATTGGATTTCCATGATTCGAAAATAAGAAAACAACCTTCAAAAATGTGATGGGAAAATGTCAAATTTCAAAATCCTCGGACTGCCTCCCCACCCCTATCGACGATCATGCCCCTAAAAATTATTATGGCAAAAAGGCTGAGGAAGATAAAATATATTATCAATAAGCATATAATGATCTTTGAAAATATTCACTGATATTTATTTTAATATTTTAAGCTTTGAACCAGACACGAAGTCAATAGAGCACAAGCATACACTATCTGCACAGCACAGATTCATAACTGATTAAAAGATAATAACAGTCACAGAAAGTTTTGTAATGGCGTTGGTGGTAGGACCACAGACACTTGTTCGCTAACTTGTAACACTTGATACAACACTACATCCAGAGTAGGACACGAAAATAGCATGTTTAAAAAATAGCATCTGACCCTGGCTAAGGACTGGTGAAGTACGAATGCGTTGTGGTCTGCACATGCCCTCAAACTAACACTAATTTCCGGGCACTCGATCGCAAAGTAAAATGCAGTTGTAGTGTTTAAAGAATACGGATGAATACTGGTATAAACAACCTGACTGCATCAAAGCGCGCAACCATACATTGTTAGACTTCTTGTATCGTTCAGGAAACAGGTAGGCCTACANATTTTTTTCAATAAGGCCTCAAAGGTAGGAATGTTACATTGAACCTGATGACTACTAACACTCTATCACCACGGCNGGTTGTATAGAGTCCTGCAAACAAAGTTATAGGNCACACGAAATCTGTGGATGCATGCCTTCCTGAATTATAATTCATACATGGACCTACAGAAGGAANGAAAAAGTACATTTTCACTGCGTTCAAACATCAGAAAAAAGAAGCTCGCATTAGTGCTATATAATATTGACATTGTGCAGTTGTCTCAGAATGTCTTTGTTATCTGAAAGCTCTATCTAATACAAACCCCAAATGTTTGTAGTGGGAAATACCTTTTACCCTTGGTACACCCGGTGTCAGCAACGGATGACAGTGCTTTTTGCGGTCTTAGCCTTGGACGTCATACAAACAGTGTTGCTGCGGTTGAAAATAATTTCACGTGATTCTGCATAAGCCTGGCACACATCTAGTATTCTTTGCAACCTGCGTACACTTCGACAAAACACACAAATATCATCAGCAAACATCAAGTGGTTCAAATAAGACTTCACCCATATAACACCCAGCCCAAATGTTGTTTAGTTCAAGAGATAAATCATCTAAATATACAGCAAACAAGTACAGACGAAATACTCTCTATTGCCTAACCCCATTAGTAACATGATAGGTTCGGACAAATTCATATGTATAAATAATATTTGAAATGAATAATGTATAAACATATTTTTCCCTTCTACTGCTAACCTCAAATGTACCCCTTCAGACAGGCAAATGTACCACTAGGGATACATGTACCCCAGTTAGGGAACCCCTGCTCTAGTGCATATATTAATTCTGAGTCAAAATCCTCTTAGTTACTTAAAATGATAACAAGCATATTGAATAGGTAAATAAGCAAAGGTTTCCTGAAACTAAAAAAATCTTCTGCTCTATAGCTTTCAAATAAAACAAAAATCAACTTCATACCAGTTGACCTTTTCGAGTTACAAGCAATTTAAATATGGTCATGCATGAACGCACACAAAAACTATGTCTAACTTGACCTTGATTAAGTTCAAAGGTCATATGGAAAGTACCAATGATTGATTTTTAATAAACACACCTTCTGACACATTCTCACAAATTTCTAGCTAAAAATAGTCACAGATCAAAAAGATACAAGGAATTTTATGTCATAGCACTAAATTCGCAAAAAATATACGCAAAAATTAAAAGGGAACAGTGCGAATTTCAACCACCCATAACTTTGCAAATGCGGGTCCGATTTCAAAAACTTCAAAATGTTTTGAAATCACAATGACAAGATCTCTCTGCTTATGAAGTTTAATGGATTTTGCTCACGGTCAGATATATAGCTCTGGATCGCCTGACATGGAATGACCCTTTTATTATGTTACAATTTGTTTTAAACTTATAATAAAAACAAAAATCGTTCCCCTAAAAATGTCTTTGTCCCCCCAAACCCTAAAACCTGACCACGGCCCTGTTGGTACATACCCATCAGAGCAAGGATAAAAACTTGTAGTGTCACAATTAAACAGTTGTCTGAAGCAGTAGAAAAGAAAGAATGAGAAACATCAATTAGCATTATCACACAGCTGTGAACTCACATTGGACCATTGTTTTATTAATGGAACATGCTGCTAAACAACCGCAAAAAAATTAATCGATATTTTGTTCTTAATTTTTATGTTAGGACAAGTATNAAATGGATACTAAAAACCAGAAGGATATGATTTGTATGTTTGGTAGTGGTCATTGATGGGTTAAGGCCAAATTTTTGTTTTTGAAGGAAAAATGAAGCAGGCCCTAAGTCATTTTGCACCAGCTGTAAATCAACTAAAATCTTATAAAGTGAGAATTTTTTCCAAGGGAATATACTTTTTTTCCTATCATTACATGAAGCTTTGGCTCTGTTCAGTCTCTAAATATTCTTGTTTTATTGCCATGCATAAAGCATCTTAAATTCTGACGTCTACAATGTTTTATTGTGTGATATGTTGCCATTGACAGTGGTAACTCACCATGCATTTTGCATACGGAATTGATGCTCTGCATGTGCACAGTCTTGTTAACAGCTGCTGCTTTTTCCAGACTAGAGATAGCATACTTGCATAAGGTTCAGCTGCAAACTAACATGCCTAGCTTATATTTACATTTTGCAAAATGTTCTTGCTGTGGCAAGTGGTCAAGGTAAGTTAGAGATGCATCTGGTTTTAACTTCTGATCTTCTAAAAAGTGCTGAGTAAAAATTTTCACATTATCTGGACAGATGGTTGTGTCTTCCAAAAAGTGTAAATGATTATTTTTGTTCACTTATTTTTTGGTAAATCTATAGAAAATTAGAGATATATGAGACAAAATAATATAATTTACACATAAGCTGAATGCACAATCTTAGCCACAGCCAACATCAGAAATCAGAGCAAAGCAGCTATTGCCAACCCTGGAGAAAACCTTTCTGTATGCCTGTAGTGTTGACTGTTGATTATTTTTGACAATCAAACCCAAAGGGAGGTATCTGATTATATTGGACAATCCATCGGGGCATGGATTCGTCATAATGCAGAGAATGCTTGATTTAAAAAAAGTAACTTTCATAAGTAAATTAACTTTGTGCACGTTTTTATACGTTTTCCAAGAGTTATAAGCACAAATTTCAAATCGTTATAAAAATTTTTTGTTTTTGTTTTTTATGGAATTGTCACTTAACTAGAACTATAAAAAAAGAGATAGGTCACTTGAGTTTTCCAGGTTATTATATGTATGTATATAGAGAGTTAACAGCTGATAACTCATTGTTTCTTTTCTTACCCATCAGAATTATTAGTGGCAGTTAGACTCAGCTTTGAACAAAGGAAATTCCTTCTGAAGTGCTGTTGGAAGTGTTGCAACCTTTTGGTTGTGTTGGATGTGTGATTCACCATGAATGGGATGTGTGCGAAGAACAACACCCATGTATATGTGGCGCAAACAAGCAATAATAGAGCGATCATGGCATGTGATTTCTATTGTTGCCTGCTGCCACAGTGTGAAGCTTTGCGCACTTGCCGCTTGAGCTTTCCGATCGCAACAGAAGTGTGAAAATACAGCTAGAGTGCAAATGCAATTTTAAGATGAGTTTTATTTTCAGCAAGATAGGGCACCCCTACAAAATCATTATGCTGTTAAACAAGCAGTGAAGCATCCAGGTAGTCTGTTTGACTATCATAATAGATCCCTTGATGCCACAGTACTTAGAATTAGCACTGACCAAATTGTAAACGCTGCAACTGCAGGTCTCTAATTTTTCATCTGCAAGGTGTGTGACATAGCAACAACAATAACCTCCTAATGTTGCATAGCACTGTTATGAAACTGTTGCTTTGTCGAAAGGAGCTTATACAATAATCTAAAAAAATATATGATGATGAAAAGGTCCGGGTTTGCTGCAAGCCTTTGAGGAATTGGCTGACTAGGCTCTGTTTTGTTCATTGTGCGACGATTAAAAATTGCATTCCAGTATCTGGTCTCCACAAAGCAACAGTGTTGAATTTTTTAAATAGGCAATTGATTTCATGTAACTTTCAAGGCATCCTCGTCCTGATATCTTATTCTCATTTGAATAAGGCAAAAAGTTAACAATGTTGAGATTGTGGTATTGCATGCTTAGATTTTGTCTTAAATTATTAACTTTTTTGCAGCTGGTTTTGTGTGGCCTCTGCAACTATTGCATATGCTAAACTTTCTATGTTATGATTCTGCTTCATGCACTGACATGTCAAGTAATTTTTAAGTTTTGTGATTTTGTGTGTAAAATTTATTATAGAATTGATATATATGGTGGGCTAATAGTAAAAAATTCAGGGGAATTCGCTGATAGTTGCTCATACTCACGTTTGTTTGAAACAGCATGAGATAGTGGTGATGGCAGTTTTTTATTTTCCAGTTCGTTTACCTGTGTAATGTGTAAGTTGCCCAGAAAGGAAATATCAATATTTCTGCTATTCAAAAACTATTCAGTGCACATACAGTAGTTGCTACGATGAGCAGGTTGTAATTCTTGCAACCTGAATGATTGTTCTAACTAGTAAGAAAGCACATTTTTGTGATGAGATCACTGGTAAATGGGTTTTGCAGAAACTGGCTTCATACCAATGGCAAAACAAGAAAAGTTGGACGTTGTTGATATTCATGCTTCTTTAGATTTGCCAGATGTTTTGTTGGCGGAATCGTCAAGCGCAGCAGAGGTTGGAATATTTTATGTTTGATACAGTGTAACTGGCATTGCTGTTTATGAAAAATATTATGTGACAAGGCTAAATTTAATTGGTGTCAAAATTCTTTAAATGAAAAACAAATCTTGTTTACACTGTTAATTTTGTACTTATGCAGAATGCATGTTCTGGTGTGTTTTATGCACATATGTGTTTATGCCACACATCAGTTTGTTTTAAGCGCATAACAGGTCAGTTGGTGCACAAGATCAACTGGCTTGGTAATCATGGTTTTGCTGAATCTCAAACTGAAATTGACAAAGAGTGGGTTGTTTTCACTATACTATAATGCTGTTTTCTAAGGGTCCGTGACAAATTATTTGCTTGAGCTCTTGTTTGTGAATTTGTTGAAGTCTGTGTTTGTCAGAGTGCATCTTTTGTCCATTGCACAGTGAACTCTCATTTTATCACTGTGAATGTAATGGCTTCACACAATTCTCTTGCACCTACGAAACGAAAAAAAGGCATTTACAAAAATATTGGGAATTTCTGCTTTATGTGTCTAGCAAGCAGAAACTGAAGCGCTTACGTTGTCTGGGTGTTTTTAAGAAATGTTACCTGGAATGTGAGAATATTCAGCTTAATTTACACTGTTTCTGTTTGTTCATTGGGGCACACATTAAAGTTAAATGCAAAATTGTAGCGTTATAGTAATTCATGTGATACTATTTTGTTTGTTCATTGATCTCAAGCAGGAGCAAATCTACGATGCACTTCGACTCTTATTATTTTTGTTTGTACGACAGAGTAAGCACAATTAAATTTTTTACTCTTAGGCAAAACAAGATGAACTGACAGACTGTCAACTGACTGAAAAACAAGATGAAGCTGCAAGCAACATTGATCTGAATTTTGATAGTACAAAAGAAGCTTATGAAACAAAATCTGCCTCGATTGATGAGTTGACTGTAGTAAAGTCAGATCCGGACGTTAGTACATTTGATTTATCGCTGCAACTGACACAATTATTTGTGTTGCTTTTGAAGTGAATACGACTTGCATTAATAGATTAGCACAGCAACTGACTTCGTTTTCAGGCTGCTGGAGAAGAAGGGATGACCACCACGGTGCAGTTTATTGCTGTGTCAGCAGATGAACATGCTCGCATGGTTTCTGCTGGAGAACTTCCTGAAAGTGTTCACGGAGCAGATGTTCACATGCAGATTCCCGGAGCTGAAGCCCAACAGGTCCTTAAATTTATGCTGGAACCTGCGGTTCCGTATTTCGTTTGAAACAAAGCATCCAGAAGTTAGTGTGTTATATATATAGGGTAGAGTTTCCATATATTCATGTGACCACAGATGTAATGTACTTGAATGAGTAACCATTACATCATTTTGAAGAGGTGTTCATCAAACTTGACGGGAAGTCTGGTTTTAGTCTGCCCATGTTTGTTTCGGCTACACTAAGCTAATAGATGAAACTGTTGAGAGATCACGTTGCTTTATCATGTAATAAACATTCCTTTAAGCATGATTAATTTTTATTTAATTGTTATGTAATAAGCATAATTACTGACGTTGCCTCAGTTCAACCGTTTCCGGTACGAGAGGCAAGTGGCATCTGCTAACCACTGCAACGTTGTATTCCCAGGTTCGTTTGATTGCTGTTGATAGCAATGGCGTACCAGTCACCGAACCAGCCATTCTCCAGGCAGCAGCCGAGCAGGCCGGAATTGTGTTCATTCTCAGGGACGAGACAAATCAAAATGTGCAAATCACGATCGACCGAGCTATGCAGGTGGACTACGGTTGTTGGGTGGTAGTTTTACGAATAAGTGTGATTGCTTCAAACGTATTGGCAGTTTGAGTGCCGTGAGCGTTCTCACCGTGCTGTTAGGAAAGGACCGTCATTGAGAAATGCTCATCAAGCTGTATAATTCACCTTCCGAGTCTGAAATTTTATTCAGTGTTCCTCATATCCATTCTGATTTAATTTGCAACTTCTGTTGTTTTCTGCTGCACAGTTGTCGTCTTCAGTGTTTTTCAGATCTACCGATTCGAATTGCATCTAATACTCACAATTACTGATTTGGAATAGCGTTCTGCTGAGATTTTGGCGTATTTAGCAAAAACTGTGTTATCGTGCTCTTAAGCGGTACAAAAACTACGTCATTACAATTAGTCTTGAAACTTGAATCTGACGCGTGTGCTGCAGCTGGTTTGGTAACCCTGTTACGAATCACGTACGTCTTACCTGAGTATTTTGGAGAAGTCCGAACCGGGACAATCAAATTTAACTTTGTATTCGGTCTTAACTTGTGAAGCAGTGCGGCATGAAAGGTCAGCCCTCGTATTGACGTGTCTGTAAAAGGCGCCTCTGATGAAACAGTAACCTTGTTGGCCCTTCAGCTTTCCATGGGTGAAAACGTGCCGCATATCACCGCAACCACATCGGCTGGTGTGGAACAAAAGGATGAAGATGTCCACCCCGACACGGACGGAAACGAAACAGGTACTCAAAAAATAGTGGTTATCAGCATGCGCCATGTACGCAATGTGGTGAGGCTTTGTTGTTGTGTGCACCGTTCCCAACCAGCACCGTTTGGTGTGCATTAATTTGAAAAAGTGGTTAACGTTGTCAGTCCGCTTTTGTGTTATTGCTTTGCATGGCACATGTCACCCCACTGCCGTCAATCAGATCACTGTGATTCCAAGAGCAACCCCATAAAAATAAACCTTGTTGAGTGACAGCCACTATTTCGAGTCAAGAGTTATTGCTTCCCGCAATTCACTTGCGAATATTCAAAAAAATGCAATGAAAATAGTCTAACCTTTCCTTTGGCACTATTTTTCTGCTTCTTCAAGTGAAGTATGATGTCACAAATTTGTGACATCGCAGATTTCGTACGCCTGAAAAATTTTAACTTGGCGCTTATGTTGAAAAGAGTTCTTTACCGCGTGCGACAAACCTAAACGCATGTCGTTAGGTTTGATAAGTGTAAAAACTGTGCTAGCAGAGTGAATATTTGCGGTTTACAAATACTGTACAAAACTACTTCGACCTAGCTTCTCCACAGTTATAAGTTTGGACGCAATGATGGATTTATGCCTGTCGTCCTTCAGTGACTTGAGGAAACAATCGAAGTTTCAATAAATGCAAAAAACACTCGTGTACAAATACCTGAATATTTTTCTGAAAAGTAACTTTTCCTCCAGTCATTAAAAAATTGTGACAACAGCAACGTCTAGCATTGCCAGCTCGCTGCAGCAAATATTGCGATCTCCACTAGAGAGGTTTTCGCAGCATAAGGGTTACATTAGCACGTCATACTGCCTGCGTAAAATTACTTTTGCGAATTTTATTTGGTAAAATGGTTCGTTTAACAGATGACGATATGGATGGAGACATTCAGAAGTCGAAAGCGAAGAAACCAAGATTAAAACTTCGCGTCTATAGCCAGAAAGATGCCGACACGTTAGGGGACAGTGCTACGACTTTCTTGGAAGACGGTATATTTTCCATTTTCTTTGTGTTGTGCGGAAAGGAATCTGCAGGTAGAAGTGTGGCTGCAAGTTCCAATTGTGCTTGTTGTCTGCAGGGTCTTTGACTTTCGCAGGCGACACCACCGCAGAACATCAAGTAGACAAACCGAACGATGAGTCTGTTTACGAGTTTCAGGTATGGCTATATAGTTGGCGATTTCTTGGAAGGGATTTGATTTAACGTGTGAAAAGCTATTGTTCATCTGTATAGTTTGCGATTTCTTGAATCCCTTAACTAAGGAAAAACAAGCCCTGTGGCACGGTGAATCCTGTTTGTCGCTTTTAAGAAAACAGCAACAGACGTCTTACAAGCGTGTCCGTTAGTCTTCCTTGCCTTCACCGCTACAACCAAACTACCATTTTGCAGCAATACTTGACGCACTCTGCGGTTTGCTAGAGTTCTGCGTTATATGAATTGCGCTGAAGCTAGTCGCTTGTTGATATTGCCTTTCATTTGCAGTGAAGTGTGGCCGCATCTTCCGAATGCATTAAAAAGTCTATTGTTGCATCTTCGGAGGTGACGTGAGTCGGTCAGTCATTTTGACACGGTATAAGCTGCAACAAACACAGTCAGGTTTCAGCTGTTGATTGAATCGTCTTTGAAACGAAAAGGCAGCATAAGACATCAGCAGTGCAGATTTTGGTCTTGTCTAAAAAGAAAGTGGCTGCTCGATTTTGATTAGATCTTCGATGTAGGCCGACCGACGATACGCGGCAACATCAGCTACGACTCGTGACGTGCTTAGGGTTGTCGCCTTGTTTTCATTTTCGCTTTGTTAATGTTGACTGCAGGCAGCGCAGTGCCAGGGAGTACACGATTTTTGTAAGATATTGCACTTGAGTGTGATTGCTAAGCCAGTTAGTGTGAAGACGTATTTCGTACCTTGTAGTGTTTGTGCTGTGACTAGTTGATCAAGTGTTAAGTTACAACATATTAGAGATGAGCCAGTAAGTCTAAGGTGTTCAGATAAAAGGATTTATGTCAGTATGATGTAAGATGAGCCGTTATTTCTCGCGTGTTTTGATAGAAGATCTTTCAAAACAACGCCCAGCTGTCCGCTGGAGCTCAGCATGAATGTCAGGTTCTTGCTGCGAAGGTTGTCAAAAGTCTACTCATTTCTGAGGTAATTGTGTCCGTTGTTGTGGATGTTTAGTAAATTTAGCGTTTCCTTGAAAATTGCCGCTTTTTTCCACTAGCCATGTACAATGTAGATCAGAAGTCGCCATGCTTTTGTTTCAGTTGCAAAATAGTAGGAATGATTTCGAGTGGAAGCAGTGCTTAGTACTTATCTGTGAACTTTCAAACTCAACAGAAAAGGCAAAAGGTAAAAACAAGCACAATTCGTGACAAGCAGCCGGTTCCAAGTGACCAAGTATTTTTAATAAAAGTAAAAAAAAAAGCAATTCATAAATATTTCGCTTGCGCGGGTGCGAGACAGAAAACACTGGTCTGTACAGGTTGACCACCGCTCAGTGTTGATACATTGACTGAGACCCAAGAAAGCATTGGTTTGGAGTATTTATGAGAGGCAGAAGATTTCGAACAGAGAGAGCGTAATGCAAACCAAACGTTATTTACAGTCCTTGCACGATCTGCTCCTTCCTGCTAGACACGGTTTCCTCCCCCCTTGTGCTTGACTGCTTGATTCTTTAATGCATTCGCAGGATCCGCCGACCGGGAAAGATTCTGAAGAAGCCGGTGGGAAAGTGGAAGTGCTCGACCCGTCTGTCTTCAAGTCGAGGGGAGGCAAACGAGCAAGTGACAAAAATCGGGATCGCAGGAAAATTTATCAGTGCAGAGAGTGTGCCTTTTACAGCCATCGACACAGCAACTTGATTCGTCACATAAAGGTGAGGGTCTCTCAGCGTTTTGTCAGATATTTCGTGACTCGTCCGATTTTATGGTACGTTTTTTTACGGACAAGCTTAGTTGTGCAATGCTGAAGTAGTTTGTTAATTGTCACAACGTAAAATTGTTTCGCTTTTGTCCTCGTGGGATTAGCAACTCGTGAAAAATTTTGGAGTTAATTTTAATGCATCACAGTTACCTTTGACATGCGTCAGATAATGTATAAACATTATAAAATTAGACATCGTTTCGTAGCGGGATGCTGTGACAGTAGAACAACAAAACTATAATGAAACACTGTAAAACTCGGGAAGATGCCACGATCTTCCAATTCGATTGACAAATTGTTGCAAACTTGCGGCAGAAGTGAAAACCTGTCGCGAATCCAGCAAAGTAAAATCACTGGATCGAAATTTTGAAAACCGCGTGCGTATCAACGTACCGTAATTAACTGATCGTTTTTCTTTGCATTGTCAGCGCGGTTGCTTCTTTGTTTTGCAAAAACCTGGTTCGCCGCGATTACCGTGGTTTATTCTCGGCCCAGATCCACACCGATGAGCGACCATACAAGTGTCACCTGTGCGACAGAGCCTTTCGAACCAACACTCTTCTCCGCAATCACATCAACACTCACACAGGTAAAAAAACAGCCGCGCGCTGTGTGACGAGTTGCAGTCATAACGTTAAACAAGGTTCTTGACGGCTTGTAGAATTGAGGTCAAAGGCAAACCTGTGCAAAAATAAAAATCGAACAGATTCTGCTTTGGTGGTGATGCAAGATCCTTCGGTTATGCTGTGTCGTGTGGGAGTGGTATCACTAGCGCATATTGCTGTTAACTTAAATCTGACACACATGTCAAAATCCGAAACAGGTCTTATTTATTTTTGTCCCCACAGTTTTGCAATCAACACTGGCGCAAAGCGATGCTCAGTGTTGCCTCATTCAGCCAGAAAACATGCTCTGTGCGACATCTCCCCATGAGTGATAAATGGATCTTAAGATTGTGTTCAAGTGTGCTCTGCCGCGGGAACTGTTGCATTGCATATGTCAGGGTTTCTCAACCGGGGCCCTCGGCCAGCCCCCCCTTGTGGGCCACGAGCAGAGGCCATTACTAAATATCACTGCCGTGAACACTGTTGATGAGCAGGGGGCCACTAGTGTTGAAAATCTTTGGAAGGTGGCCACAAACCATGAGTAGTTGAGAACCACTAATATATGCTAAGGTGCGCAGATGGATGGTATCGGCGTAAACG
>JGI24022J15233_10006417_pt1 | contig 12731 bp, 6 predicted proteins | sample Ectturendosymbi2_FD_15233 | JGI IMG/M metagenome (IMG submission 15233)
AGAATCTGACAACAGTTTTGAAATCAGCGCCCTAAAATTATCCCGAAAACGCTCTCAAACCCCAATCCCCATGAAATTCATTTAAAATTGTAGACCTGTGTTATCGGCAACATCCAGGCGTGCTGAGTCTGGTGCAACTTACGCAAATGAGGTGGGTTTTAACGATAATCATAACTTTCAAGACGTAAGAGGGACGAACTCAACATTAACGGAAACACTAAATAAAATTTTGTATAAATCAAACCTGTGTTTTTTATCACCAATTATCATTGTCTCACCAAGAAACGGGTCATTCTCACGCAGGCTATTAAAATTTTCAGACTGCATTTACATACCGGTAGCTTGTGCCAAGACAAACTACATTTTGTCGTTTTATTTTCAAAAGGTTATAAAATTTATTAAAAACTGCAAAAACAGGTTGAATGCACGCGGAAACGTGTTTTCGCAGAACTGCTTTTAGCGCATATGTGTTTACTCCTGACTGCATGCCTGTAAGTGCCACATACGCATGGACGATGCGATTCAAATCCTTCAAAATTTGTGAATGACGAGTGAGTACCTGATTTGTCAGAACACTTGAACATGGCGCAAAAACTTTGTTTGATGGCGACCGAAGATTCGGGGTTTACGCGAGTTCTTACAAGCCCAAAAGCATAATGTCGATTACTGTTGTTGATGATAGAAACAAGAATTCTAAACAAACACATTTCGTGCGGGCTTTGGCAGGGTTGCCAATTTAACGGATTTTCCGCTAGATCTAGCGATTTTATTCCTGCCTAGCTGCAAAATGATTGGTTTGCCGGCCTAAATCCGCTACATTTTGGCGGATAATTGGTCCAGCGGCTACAATTGGTTTTGTTCAAGCGGATTCTAGCGGAATTTTGCAATTTTTCTAGCTTGAAAAGTCTGTTTTGACTTGGCAACCCTGCGTCCGGGTTGCTTTTGGCAAGTCACAAAACGTACTATGGACGATGGCAGTCCGATGGTGGTGTAAAACACCTGCTTGGGCTTCCGGATGAACTTCATGACTTGACGCATTTCGAAAACTTCAAGCAAGTCTTCCAGAATGCACAAAGCGAAGCATAGCAACTTGACGTGCTAAAATCACAAAACCTGTATTTGTTGGAAACATCACAGGAATTGTTTTACGGGATTCTGTCAAACAATTGAAAAATATCACAAGTCTCTCGAAGGCAAATCGCCAATTTTGTAAAGCGAAACACATCTTCTTTGGCTTCCTTGAATGTATTAAGTAACATTTTAACTTTTTTCGTTGACGCTTCCTTGCTACTAACTACAAAAGCAAATGAAAAGACACTTGACAGCTCATGCTAACTCAATATCCGACATTAAATATGAGCAACATTAAGTGACAACCATTTTTGTGTTCAGTGGGTTTGCACGCCAACGTAAACTTGCTTTCAGACAAATGGTTTTGTGTTTCAACAGTTGCGGTTGTGACTTTTTCTGTAGAAGCGAAATGCTATTCGTTCAGGTTGTCTGTGGAACGCGCAGCAAAACAATACTACTTTCAGAAATAGAAAATTTTTTCAGGTTAGTTTAAATAAATCACTGTGACGTGAACACGCTCAAAAAATTTTTTGTACAAGAAAAAGAAGATGAATTCCTTAAAAAACGGAGTTCAGGTGCACAATTAAAGCGAGAGGAAAGACTATCGCTGAGCAGGGCAGCAATAACACTTACCAAGTTGATGTACGTCAAGTACCTCCAGTCTTCGCCATAAGGTCGGTTCAACTTCCTTGAATAAAAATCATAGACTTGCACCGAGCATATCGATTCCACCAATGCACAAAAATGAAACACAGCGACAGGCCAAGAAGACATAACAGAGAAAAGGAGACCAAATTACACACGTACGAGGCTAAACGCTAACCTGCGTATGAAAATAAGCACTGATGTAAATGCGTATATCAGCCAGTGTACACAAACACACAACACTTCTGACTTAACAACTAATGCGAAAATACGCCGAGTCTCGCACCTTTGTTAAAACACTTGTCCAGTCCTCGCAAAAGCACGAGTTATGAGTCAACGCATAACAAACAAGAAACACTATGGTCAGACAAAGAAATCAGGGATGTAACGGACAAACAGGTCGTAAGTCTTACAAAGTTTTACGGCAGCCACGAATTTTTGACAGTTAGATTTCTCTCGCAGTTGCATCTCAAGTTAAAACTCCGACACAGGCTAATAAATTTCCATAATGTAACTTTGGCTTGGTGGAACTGTTGGATGGTTACGGAACGGATGTTCCACATGCGCAGCATTTGAAGGTCTCACTCCGCAAAAAGTTTAGAAGGTTGCAAGAATTTGGCAAGCTTTTTAAATTTAAAGAGCATTTTTCTTGCTTCAATAGCTTACACGATGTGATCAGGACAGCGAACCTCTCGTCCATTACCCTTCACCAAGCAGTTTGCCACTGGCGCTCGGTACGTTTAACAAGAAGCTGAACCAGGAGCTTAGTAGATGTCGCAGTGAATCTTACAATAACACTACCGTCTGCATAAGCTCTTGTCAACAGCCTAGCAAAATTGCAAATGTAGCTTCTGCAGCATCAACTACGCGATGAATTTAAGCTTTTTTTCTACTTAGTTGTGTTATTCAGCGCAGATACAGTGACAGAAGAAAATGCAGTCATTAAAACCTGGTACATCATTCACTGCATAACGCAATTTTACCTAAAATCACAGTACTTGATATGTGCGGTTTTGTAAAGTCAAGTAAAGGAATGCATGACAGGTTAGCGATGCAAAATTTTGCCAGAACATTCGAGGATGTGCATGACAGGAATCAGACACAAGTCCAAAAATATATATAATCAAGCAATCGGTAGAAATCGCGAACACAAACCAAAGGACAATGAAACTAAAAACGGTGACGTGGGTAAAACAACGTTTGCAAAGTCGGCACTGGACACCACCCGCTCATGCAATACTGTACAAGGTACACATCTTTGAAAAATGAAATGAAGCGAGGCACAAGGTTTGAAATTGCTAGTTTTTGACCCTTCAGTGTACATTAGCAACAACGAAGTTTCATGACGTTTGGAAATACGCACACACACTTTCATTTGGATCACATCGAGATGGGTGTCAACGAGTTTTGTTAGGCCACACCGGTTGGCATAGGAAGAAAACACAACCGTACTTGCACCGCAACAGTTCAAACGATTGTCCTCCACTTGTTTACAACATATAGGATATGACGAAAGGTGAGGTCCTAAATACGTCAGCTTCTGCTTTATTTAGTGCAATGCAAAATTTGCGGGGCTGAAAAAAGCTCAAAAGTTCCTAAAAAAGTTTCCTAAGCACAAAAGATTTCGCTCGGTGCTTGCAAAGTGAGTGTAAGATATAAAACAAAGCAAGTCTACTAGCAATGAGGAATAAAAAATGTGCCCATATACATTTGTGGAGACGGTGCTGCAGCAGCATGTTACTGAATTTTCGCCCCGGAGTGATCATCGGATTTCTGTTCCACTTGATTGTCCACACCTTCAGAAACACTTATTAAGCAAGTAGACATTGCCAACGAAGTGAACCAATTTTCATGCCTCGTGCTGCATAAATCATTAGCTCAGGAAGTTAGAAATTGCGTCAGAGACACCGCTTCGGGAAAAGCAAGTTTGACGTATGAACTGAACGCCGCCTGGCAAATTGCTCGGGCAAAGAAGTTCAATGAATACTAAAAAGCTCGACGTAAAAGTTTCAAATACCAACCTGCACGTTTGCTTATGTACTCGCCCAAAAAATAAAAAGCCCACGCAGCTAGAAATTCGACTGCAACGAAAAGGACAAATCCAACGGTAGACAAATATGCCAGGAAGGGGTAGACGTACAATCCGCTCTTGTACCCAACCCACTTTATCCTGCAAACAAAACAGAAGCATTGCAAGATAAATTCACGAAGGCTGTAACATCACGTGGAGTATATAAGGTCTTTCAACAATTTTGTTAAAAATTGTGGCAACCTCGAACTGCGAGTACTGATTGCTAGTAAGAACCTCTCAGCTGCATTTTCCATCAAAAGTACATGTTTTATAACGAGGTGCTTAGCGTAAACGGAAACAGTTCCACTGCTGGCCGCAAGCTTAGAACGAAGTTTCTGCGGACATCAAGAAACACACTTGAGAAGTGACGAGCAAACCTCTTCGCTGAAATTAAAACCACACTGAAGCCACAGCAACGAGCAAAAACATCACTCTGCAGAAAGCAAGAAAACGGTAAAATTTTGAGAATACAAACCGAATCAAAGTTCAAAACAAAAACAATTAGCCCAGAAAGGACGGACGGGTGAAACGCGACGTACCAACCAACGTAAAGTAAACCGAACAGGGAAACGAGGGTCAGACCAACTTTTCTTGGTGGGTACTTGACCTTCTCAACGGCTGCGTTCACAACAGTTATGAGTATGAGTGTGTGCTGCAACAAAAAAGAAAATTTGGGGAGTAAAGGACTATGAGCAATAGCCGCTTAACAATCATTAACTATGCACTATTATATCAGTGTATACACGTTCTCAGTGTGCATGCAAACAAACACTTCGTCAAAAGAAGTATGATCAAACAGTCGTGATCACAACCTTATTACGGACCAAAGCCAAATCATTTCAAGAGAGTGAAAACCACCGAATGAAAAAAACTTCTTGCATTCAGAGATCAAGCACTTCACACGTGAAATGTTGAAGGGCAAAGCAAGCAAGCAAGCTCAAGACTAAAATGAATAAATCAGAACACATGCTGCGGCAAATAAAAACGAGAAAATATGCTGTTCTCTAAAATTTACTTTCACTAAAACTGAAAAACTACCTGACGTCAGTTACAGAACAACAAAACTACAGCTATGACATCAGAGCTGCACATACTGCGTTGAGTCATCACTGCGTTGCTCGGAGTGAACGGCATATTTTCCAGCTTTTACTTGCCACAGCTTATGTTCTGATTTGTTCATTTCAGTTTTTTTTAAGGAAAGTGTTAAGTGCCCGGTTTGGACGTGTAGGGACCCAATTTCTCTGATTTTAGGGACCCGATTTTCAATTCTAAGGACCCGAATCGGGTCCCTAAAGCACCTTAAAAATACCCTGATTCATTCGTCTCCAATTTGCTTGCTTTCTCTGCCGTGTTTTTTTGCTTGCTTTCTCTGCCCTGGCTTTAACTCTTCAGCATTTTATCTGTAAGCATTGCTTTCAGATTTTAGGATCGAGGATACGGAACGTTACGTGAAATTGATTTCCTAATACTGTAAATAATTTTCTGATTGATCCGAATACGTAACCTTGGGGGAAACTAATTGCTTGAACACAGATACGTGCCGAGTCGGGATCATCCCCAAGTCATAAAGACACAGCCTAGTTGACTGATTCCTCGAAAGCTTGCATATTGTTATATTAAAAATGAACTCACCTTGAACAGACCATCAAACGTTTGCTTGAATGTTTGATAATCACTTTATTACTAGCACACTTTATTCCAGAACGTTTACCCTAAAATGCAAGCAAACTCAAAAAATTTTCACCAACTCACACGCATCAATTACGAAAAAGCGGCAGCGTTCTGCCTTCCACCAAACTGATGCTCTGATGCTGTAGCTACTGTTTTACATTCTCTGAACTGAACGCATGTAGCACAAATACTTCAGTTTTAAAAGTAGCACGCTTCCAAATTTTGAAAGCAGCAAGCGTTCAACAGTAATGAAACGTAAGTTTTGAAAGCACTATTAAAAGATAATAAAAAAATGAAGGAATTAACATCCCAGGTGTAGAATACAAAGTTGAGATTGAAAACATGCTTTACATCTTCTAATGCTCCATATCAGTATTCGAAATGGGCGTCATTACAAACACAAGCCGTAAACACATCTCACCCACAGGTGATTCGCCCATCCTGGTACGATGGCATCCATTCTTTTTGGAAAGACCAATTCACGATCTACTGCGTACAAAATCCAAAACGACGTGAATACCATCTAAAAACGGGAAAATACAATTACCGTAAACAAAATTAGTGGAAGTTGAACGAGTCAACGTAGTACCGAAAGCAAAACGTTTGAAAAAGGCAAATACTAGCTTGGAGCGGCGCTTAATTCAAACGTTTAGCACAGCACAAAAGGGATTTAAAAATCGACCTAAATTTTGCAAAAATGGTAATACAGATATTTGTGTGGCGAAAGAAATTGCTCCGTCTAAAATGAGTGGTATATTTGTATCATCATGGTGCGAGGACGTTGATTTGATTCGATAGAAGACCAACAATAACGATCACCAACGTCTCGAGTCGGCGGCTTAGGCCATGACGTACTACCGGTATCTGGTGGGACAAAATTGTGAAACAATTCGCTAACGCAGGGGTGGACAATTAATTTGGCTCAGATGCCACTTGAGGCCGCATTTAGCGGAGGGCCGTACCTTCTAATGGAAGCAGACGCCAGTCTCGGTTCCAGTCAGCCTCATAACTAACATTTACTGCGATAAATTGGAGGAAATTTCACATTTGAAGATTTTTCCTGATTCGCTAATTGCCCACTCCTGCTCTAACGCATTTGAGTCAACCTGTGGCTAGAATGTTCAGCTGAAAATCACGCATTTCATATTCATCAAGACACCCACCACTGTAAGATTACTGAGGATCACTGCAGTCGACCAGTGGCTGCAATATGACCCTGACCAGACTGCTAAACTTGTTTAGATCATGCCAACAGATGACCATACGCACTTTAATGGTGGTCGTGTTCAAAATCTACATAAGTTGCTTAAGGTGGTAAAACATTGGAGGTTCTTGATTTTTTGCACAGCATCATCAGTGGCTAGATCGATCAAAGCAAAAAGTAAATTTAGACAGCATCATCAGTGGCTAGATCAATCAAAACAAAACAAATGTAAATTTAGTTTGTTTTATTCTTACGTTTTGGGTTAAGCTGTTATTGGTTAAGTGTCAGCTGTGCAAATATTTTTGTTCTGGCGTTCCATTTAAAATACAGGTAAAAATTTGCTGGTGCCTAACAAATTATTGAAGCCCAACAGCACTTACGTGGTTGGGTTCAATAGGTTAAAAAATGTATGTTGCTAAATAAAATGAACATGCACAACAAGAAAGCAAGAAATAGAAAAACTAACGGATTGTTTTACTTAAGAAACTACCAGTTTCCAGGCATGGGCAAAATACTGCCAGTAGGCTCTGATCCAACCCGCTAAAGTTGTCTAGATTATCTTCATAAAGCCAATAGATTGTTTTAATTTCATTTTTTATTTGTTCATACAAACAATCTATTCATCTGCTCAAGATCCCAATCACTGTCAAATTGTAGAATCCAATGTGGTCCACGATTCGACTGTTTTGCCCACATTAGAGTTAAATGGTTTAACAAAAATAAACGTCTAAATGTTTGACAAGGTAAAACACAGTAAAGGGCTTTGCTTAACTTTTGCACCAGCAAAATTTTTCAACACAACAAACGAATTTTTTTGCTACAACAAGGAATCATTCAACATTTTTGCATTAACTACCTCTGAGGTGCAAACGCTTTACATAGCGCCATAACTCAACAAAGTCTATCGTGTCAAAAAAATGAAGATTCAATATCTCACCAGACACACAGGCAGTGCAAATGATGCATGGATAATTTCCTTTAGCTTTATGATAAACATGGAACACCTTTGAAGATTCATATGATCTGCAGCATCTTGCAAGATGCACACCAAAAAGTAGAAAAGCTGAACACACTGCAAGCAATGTAGTTGTAATCAGATTTATAACACTTCTTTTTAATCTTAAAATGTTTCCAAGCAAGCACATATCGCTGTTGATTAGACAGTCACTTACTTACCATATTAATATAAGTCAAAAACTTCCATGGTCCACCATAACCTTGATCTATCTGATATGCAACATATCGATGATAGACCTCCCAAGCTGTATAAGATTCTCCAAATGCAAGAATATGAAACAAAACTACTTTGACTGATTTCATATTTCACTCCTTCAAATTCGATTGTAGAAAAACAAACAGAAGTTTAGCATTAATAATTTAACACCAATTTCGGCAACATCACATTGATTTCAGTATGGCATCAAATTCATACATTTCATTGGAACTCATTAAAATAAAGATCTGGAAAAGGCAGTAAACATCAACTTTGATCAGTGCTCATTCACAAGCAACCATGTAGATACACTAGATTCCAATCACCTGCTAATATGTTAATACTTAAAAGTACTGTCACACAGGGTTGATTGATTTAAATCATGAGATGATTTAAATCAAGCAATAAAAATCATGATTTAAATCAGTGCTTGTAAAACTTTTTTATTCCACCGCCCTCTTTTCACTCTCGACATGTCACTTTTGCCCCCCAAGCCTGATAAAGCAAACAAAAGGTAGTAGATTTAAAAAAATGTATTTATAGAAAGTATTAAATAGCTGAACCAAGCCATTAAAAAGCTGAACTAAGCCACTGTATTACGACGCTAATATTACGTTCAGAATTGTTGTGAAAATAATCTAGGCCTACGGAGTCACAGCGGAACTAGGTATTTTGTCTGGAGCTGGAGTTCAAATTAAAAATCAGAAGGAGCCGGATCCGGAGTTCAGTTGAAAATTTGGGACCGGAGCCAGAGTGGCTATTTAAGAGGTAGCTCCAGCTCCGGGTCCTTTCCTAGATACTAACAGTTTGCCAAATAGACTTACGTGTGCTCTTTATTGCACAATAAACGCGATTGTTATGAGTTACGACACCAGACTGCAGTAATGGATCTGCAAGCCTTTGATGTTTCTTTGGTTTAATAATCGCTAAGGGCCTAAGGCTGTGATATCATAGCTGGCAGGCGTGGTGTTACTTGTTGAACAATGGTTCTCAAACACTGTTCTAAGTGCCGCATGCAACTCACAAGCATCCTTTGTGTGGCTTTTAGTAATCCTTCTGTAACAGATTTTATTTGAATAAGAGTTGAAGATGCCTACGTCTTAGGCAAAATATATACTCTGTAAGAGCTTAGTGTCTGAATCTTTGCTGGGAAAGGATCCCTTTCGATGGGCAGTGTCTTTCAGTAACACCTCTAAAATTTTGTGTAAGACATCCTTAATGCAATAAAACAAAACGTGTGAAGTGTCTTGTAGTAAAATTTTTTTGTGCGGCTCTCTAAAAATTTGTAGGTTTGGATTTGGCTTCCTTCAGCAAAATGGTTGAGAACCACTGTTGTAGAAGTAAGAAAAATGTTAAATACCACAACATCTTACTTTCTAGTCAGAATGATCAAACTGGGTCTATAGCAGTGTAGCGATCAAAAAAGAACTGAGCTATAAGGAGTAGGTGTATAATAAAATATCCATAGCTTTTGTAGCTGTGTAATCATGCTGTTAGCAGGGAGTATGATTAAAGCTATGATACCATTGCAGATTTGAGATTGAAATGCACGACATGCCATCATAAAGTAGGAATTTTTATTAGAAACCACAAGGCTTACTGTTATGTTGTGCTAGATTACTGGCAAAGTTCAATAGAAAACATTACGTTTACAAGAAGTAGCACAACATGAAAGTTATAAATAATTGGTAGCAAACTGGCATTGCTTTGCGTAGCAGGACATTATCAGGAGGGTATAAAAATCAATGTAAACAATTGTGGACTTTTCTTGAAGTTTTCATCTGTACAAAAATTTCAGCACGGTAACCAATCTTACTTTCACCTAAGCTTAGCGTGTTAAATTGTGCTTTACTTTGCGATTCATCACTGCTTATTATGAGTGCAAAAGACAAGAAATCAGAAGTTTTCAGCAGAAATCAAATGTGAATTTCTTGCTAGAAGTCATAATATTTCTTCGAGCAAAGGACTTTTGAACACATCTTTGCATTTGGGTTAATGCAAATGTGTGCGTGTTTGAAAGAAAACATGAGAGTCGACTTTGACTGTGTTTTGCGCTCTTTGCATGGTTTGCCTGGGCAGCGCTGTTAGCTGGAATTGTCAATACTGCAACAGGCAAAGCATACGACGAGTGCATAACACTTGGTCAATTGGGACTGGTCTGTATTTAAATGCTCAGACACGAATGTAGTTTTCCAAACAGATGTTTTCTTGATTTCGTCGTAAGAAATAACAAAAGGTCTTCAGGCACTGAAGGCAAAACCAGCGACTGTCATTCCATAAATTGTTTGTATGTCGTTTTTTCGCTGATGTCCTCATGGTGACAGTACTGCTTGTAAAAAACTACCAGATTAAATTACTCAAAATGTTTGGTATATTCTCCTGGTTTTGTGTACTTGATTTGATTAATTTTCCATTCAACTTGAGGCACACCAAGACCACCAAAATAATAATATGTGAAAATGAATAGAAGCCGGAACTGGAGCCTGAGTCATGAAAAAAGAGAGCTCCGGAGCTGCAGCCAAACTCATGAAAACCAGGAGCTCCGGAGCTGGAGCCATGTTCATGAAAAGCAGATCTCCTGAGCCAGAGCTGTGACATTTTTACGACGGCTTCGCAGCCCTGAAACAATCCACACTGCAGCCGGGCACATAGACGATCCTAAGTAAAAATTCAACAGACAAATTGCTTTAGCAATAACCTCCAACAATTATCTTAGTAAATTAAAATTTGCAAGGAACTGACATGTCATAATAGTAGGATACTATAGTTAACTCAATCATCAATTTGTGGTTGGGAATTTTTGCCCCCTTGGTGTTTTTTACCCCCTATCGTCCCCTTTGATTTTGGCCCCCAAGGGGACGATTCCACCCACTTTGCGAAACACTGATTTAAATCAAGCAACAAAAATCAAAAAATCATGTCGTTTTAGACCTTTCTGTGATGCCTGTGACTTATTTAATTAGCATTCTAATAGTTTTTTTACAGCCTTTACAGTATTAGTGTAGAAGGCAAAGAATTCTTATGACAACACAAGTTAAAACCACTTGAAGTTTCATCAATCATAGCAACTGTGAGGTCACAGATTCTATGTCATTTAACTGCAAAAATGACATGTGTTGCAGATTCAGAAGTCATAACCGATAGAATGCCACAAGTTTGAAAGTGTAGACAGGCATAAAATGAAAGTTGCATTTACATTCCATCAAATATGAAGGCTGTTGACTGTGTACATAGTTATAGAACATATTTTTGATTCATGAAACAAATATATAGGTTTTTAACATTGTATGCATGTATGCCATTAGTTTCAATAAAATTATTAAACTGGCGGTTTCAGTATTGGCATTTCAACAAATATTTCATTTCGTATATTTCATTTCGATTTGTTTGACACATTTCATTGGTATTCTAATCGCTTTCACTTATTTTTAAAGAAGGCAGAGACTTCTTATGACAACACAAGTTATAAAAACAATTGAAGTTTTATCAACCATGGCAACTGTGAGGTCACAGATTCTATGCCCACTAACTGCAAAAATGATATGTGGACTGAAATCACTTACATTAGCAGACTAAAGTCAGAACTGTCAGAATGCCACAAGTTTTAAAGTGTAGGCTGGCATAAAGCAAGCCTGTAGCCAGGTTTTCAGGGCAAAATAAACTGTTAGGGGGAAGATTTTTGTTTATATTACGGTATAGATTTAAAACAAACCTTTCTGGACACAAAAAATTCAGGGACACTGCTCCCGGATGCCCCCATGGTTATGGGCCTGGCATAAAATAAAAGCTACATATAAATTCTAGCAAATATGTAGGTTGTTGGCTGTAGAAATAGTAGTTTCAAAACGTATTTTTGATTCAGATTCATAATAACACATACATTACAGGTTTTCACCATTTCATGCATGTAAGTTATACTTTTGCAGAAGCAGAGCTAGTGAAAGTTGCATTACAATAATCAATTTTAACAAAAGACTTCGCACCAGAATAGCTGGCAAGCTTGTATTTTTGTACAAACTTCTTAACATGCCATAGGTGTTAATGAAGTCAATGAACTGATGGTGTGAGTATTGTCATTCATATAAATATTTTGTTTTGTACACCTGTACTGGTGTAAAGAACTGATTTGCTTTAAGCGTGGTGCATGAGTGCAAAGTAAGTCTGAAAGTTCAGCTGAATTCTAGTTGCTGTACTAGAAGTAACAAAGCAAAAAAAATTTTTGTTAAAACAAACTTTTAAAAAGGAAAAATTCCAATTTGTTAGGTGGCCATCCTCTACACACTGAATCAAAAAAAACTGACTGAAATATAAAAAATCAGATTTAAATCAAAAAAATCATTGAAAAATCATGATTTGTATCAACCCTGCTGTGAACAGCTCACACAAAACTGTCCGTCAACTTGGGAAATGCATACACATGCCTGAAAATGAAATTTACACCATTTTGCAAAGTAAATTGAAACTAGAAGACATCTGCAAAATAAACCATTTCTTGATTCATAAAAAAAACGATTTAAGGGAAAATACACTGTTTGTTACTGCGTGAATGTGGCATCCCACACCCTGTATCCATCCCTGTAATGTTTGCTTTTGGAGTATCCAAAATGTTGAGCAAGCTGAAGAGCAAATGTGCTGCGAATACCACCCCTGCATAAAAACACAATATCATCTGCATCTTTCTGAGGTTTTTCTTTTCCATATTTTTTGAAAAACTCTTCTTTTGAAAGCTGCATGTCAGGGTAAAAATGTCCAATTGGAACATGGACATATCTTTTCGCTGGTACACGTCCAGCTGCAACTTCTTCTGGTTCTCTCACATCAACAAGATAAATTTTGTCATTTTTAACAAGTTCTTC